>JAEEGG010019397.1_pt1 | contig 13715 bp, 8 predicted proteins | sample 9134161 | NCBI WGS metagenome assembly JAEEGG01 (sample SAMN16246543, study PRJNA631951) | gut metagenome | biome: gut microbiome; feature: rumen; material: CR-attached | host: Bos | place: Iran: Karaj | collected 2018-10 | reverse complement strand
CTCTCATCCTCTATCTCTTCACCACTTTCCGCATGGTCATACCCTGCGGAACGGTGATACGAAGCGTATAGACACCCTCAGAGAGATTGTTGAGGTCAATGCTGTTGACAACATTGTCATACACGCGCACGAGCTGGCCCATCTGGTTGTAGCATTCAACCTTCTGGATGCCCATGGCGTCGATGTACAGGTTGCCCGTCGTCGGGTTCGGATAGACGGCGATGTCATCCAAATCGGTGTCCATGACACTCTCGTCGCTTGCTTCAACCTTGCCCTTCGCAACGTAGTCGAAATAGATGTCGTCGATGTAGTTGTAGCTGTAGTCCAGATAGTCGGTTCTCATGCCCGTGCCAGGAACCAGCGTGTTGCGGAACGCGATACGACCGTTGACTGGACAGTTTGCGAAACTAACCCTCTTCTCTGCCATTGTCGTGCTGCCCTTGAGGGTCTGCACCACATGGAACTCACCTTCTTCGTCCACCACACCCACTTGCAGGCGATACAGAGAATTGGGCTGACGCAGCTTGAGCGTCATCCTGATGTTTTCAATAGGATAGTCATCGGCAAACTCAGGCATTGCATAGACACAACGGTTCATCATACGCAAGGAGTAGTTGCCCCCTTCGGTGCTGTTGTAACCACGATACAGCTGTGGTTTCGTGGTGGACGTAAGTTCCACATCCAACGGAATCACTTCCCAGCATCTCGGCTCCACACCCGTGGCACCACTCAGAGTGGTCAAACCCTCAAAGGTGATCGTGGTGTCCGGTGACAACAGACAGTTTTCCTCGTTAACGTAGATCAGCGTGACATCATCCAAATAGTTGGTGCAGTATTGGTCGCGTGAGGAGTTGCCAATGTTCTTGAAGGCAATGTGACGGCCCGCACCGACGAGATCACTGACGCTGGCAAAGCCGCACTCAAAGTTCGTCATGTCCTTGCCGCTGTTGTTCACCACGGCCACGGGCACGAATGACGTCTCCGGATTGTCCATGTCGGTGATGACACCAATCTGCAGTTTGTACTTATAGTACGGCTGACGGACGTTCAGGTTCAGGCGAACCTTGCCGAGGTCAACATCCTCGTCAAGTTCCGGCATAGCCAGCATATAGCAGAAGTGCATACGCAGGCTGTACAGACCGTCCTCGGTGGTGTTGAAGCCCTGATACACCTGAGGCAGCGTGTCTGTGGTTCCCGTGTATTGTTCGACAAGAGTCCAGCAAGTTGGCAAAACACCCGTCCAACGTTCCGGGAGGGTGGTGGTGATGTCATAGTTTTCGAAATCCTCAGTCCATGTCGGATTATCGGCGTCCACGAGAATCTTCTCGCAAACCGGTTCCTCTTCCGTGGAGAAATTGGCCACCAGGTCACGATCACCCGTAACAGTGAAAGAATAGCTAGCATCCGACGATACCGCCGTTCCGTTTTCAGTCCAGTTCACGAAATGGTAATCTCCTTGAGGAGTAGCTGTCACAACACAGGTTTCGCCATAGTTGAAGTTGCCGCTGTCCGTGGACTGATCCGCGCCTTCCACGATGGTGACGTCGTCAATGGCCAGGAACCATTGGTCGTAGCAGTCAAAGTGACGGATAGCGATGTAGCCCATGCCGCTGTAAGAGCTCAAGTCAACGGTATATGGCGCAGAGTTATATCCGGGTGCATCCAATGACAAAGTCCATGTCCCAACGGTCGTGAAGCTGGCCGGGTTGGTGTTGTCGGTCGTCGAAACCATCACAGAGAACTTCTCTGCACAATAACTGGTGTTTCTGGCACCGGCATAGAAGGAGATGCTTCCTCCCAAGCGAACCTGAGGAGAAACGAGATAGTTGTCAGGAGTGACAGCCTGGCCAGAGCCGCTTGAAGTGCCGGAGATGTAGGACTCTGAGAGCATGAATCCATCGGAGTTGTTGTAGCCATAACCAGTGGTGAAGTTATTGTTGGAGGTGGGATAAGCGGTGTTATGCATCCAGCTGTTAGGCGAGGTGGTGTTGCCCTGGAAGGTCGTCCAGCCTTGCCAGCCATCTTCAAAATCATAGACAAGATCTTCTCTGTTAGCCCTGCTGCCGCTGCCAATAGTGACGATACCGCCTTCAGAAGGTTCGGCGGTGGCGGTAATCGTATAGCTGTTCACCGTGAAGTTGGCGACATATTCAGCAACATTTGACGCATTGAAGCTGTAAGTGGCGTTAGTGCTTACAACCACACCGTTTCTCGTCCAGTTGGCAAAGGTGTAACCCTCATTGGCGGTGGCGGTCAGGGTAACGGTGGTACCCGGATCGTAGGTGCCTGCGCCAGTGACAACACCGGCATTCGCAGGATTGGCACTGACCGTGATCGCAATGGGATCGGTGGAAGTTGCTATCACACGCAAGGTGTAGTCATGGCACACTGCCCATGTGCTGGTGAAACACGGATCATGGTTGGCTGACGCAGAACCGGCAATGTAGCTGTCGAAATAGCTGTCGGCGCCAGCGATACGCATACGGTAGTTGTCAGCTGCCTGTGAAGCGGGAATCGTAAAGGTGGCCGTAAGCACTTGCGGGGTGCCGTTGGAACCTTGAGCGCTTGTTCCCGTATAGACAATCTCATTGTCTTCGAAAGTATAGTTCTTGTTCCAGTCCACCCAAATGACGGTACCATAGCTGTAAACAGTGCTGCTTCCGGTAGAATAAGTGATGGTTACGGTAGCTGTCTCCGCTGCTTCATAGCCGCCCACCATTGAAGTGTAGTCGCCATAGTAAGGCGAGCTGGATGGCAGGCCGTTTGAATTGCTGTTGTTCACCACATAGTCGCCCGAACCGAAGGTCAAAGAGGTGATGCCCTGGCCGTCTCTTGAAGTCGGGTTTGGCGTGCAATAGGAAGGATTCTCAACGGTCACGGCGCATGTGGCAGTATAAGGGATGCCGTCAACCACCATGGTTGCGGTTATGGTGGCGGTGCCTGCAGCTACGGCTGTCACCGTGACGGTGGTGCCGCTGCCGCTCACCGTGGCCACGCTGGTATTGCTTGAACTGTAGGTGATACTGGGCGTTCCGGTCACGTTTCCGTATGAGGCAGTAAGCGTTTCGGTGAAACCGGTCAATACTGTTGCTGAGTTAGGAGCAAGGCTGATGTAGGGTGTTGTCGATGGCAAATAGGTGAACGTGGTCTTGGGCAGGAATGACTGTGCATTATAGGTGACACTGCCAAGGCTGCTGCTGTTGTTGCCGTATGCGGATACGCCGGAAGTCAGATTGCTGGTTCCGTACCATTCCACATTGTTATAACTACCATCGTCGGTATTGTAAACACCAATCAAAAGGTTGCCGCCGTTGTAGATATAAGGAGCATCAAAGGTGATCGTGTAAGGCTCACCTGCAGTTGGCATCTCCAACAATCCCTGTTTAACGGTGGTAGATCCCGTTGTGCCGCTAAAGCTTCCACCCAGGGTGGTGCCTGAAACCTCTTTGAGGAAAACGGTTTGGCTGGTACTTGTCCACGTACTGTTCGTTGTACCCACGCTTGACGGATAGAATGTGATAGCGGAAATGGCGCTGCCGTTCATCGCTGTTAATTGAGAAGCTGGAATGATGCATTCGCTCTTGGTGTAGTCGTCAAAATAATAACCGTACATGGGGATGTACTGGTTTGTGGATGTTCCGTTATATACGGTCAGATCGGTCGGAGCAAGAACGAAGTTGGCGCTGACCGTCACAGGATAGTTGGGCATGGTGAAACTGTTGCCGGTCACGGTGACGGTCGTGTTCGGATCGCCGGTCTTATAGACCACCCAGCTGTTGAATTCGTAGCCTTCGGCGGGCGTGGCCGTTAAGTTGATGGTCATCCCTTGCAGGGCATACAACGGGTCGGCGTTGATGGTGCCGTGCTGCACGTTAGCCAAGGTGACTTGCATGCCTTGGACGAATGTGGCCGTCACGGTCACGTTGCCCTCAGGCATGGTGAACTGGTTGTTGGTTACCGTGATGTTGGTGTTGCCTTTTTTGACAGTCCACGAAGAGAGGCAGTAGCCCGTTTCAGGATTGGCGGTCAGCGTCACCGTCGAATTGGCGTAGGCCTGCGCAGGAGCGCTGATGGTGCCGTGCTGGGGCTGGGTGACGGTGATGTTGTATTGGGTGCCGCCCACGACTTGAATGGTGCCGAGTTCGGTCACCTTATTAAATCCGAACACGCAGAGAGTAAGCTCCGAACCGGCGGTCAGGTTGCTGCTGTTGAGATTGACAGTGGCCGTGCCATTGCTCACGGTGGCCTTACCCAAGATATTGTGGTTAGCGTCGGTGATGGTGGCCACAGCACCGTTGCCATTGCTGACGGTGACCGTGTAAGTGGAGGAGCCAATGGTGATAGTACCGTTATGGGTGACGGTCATGGCCTGCGGAGTCTTGGTACGGAGCATCAAGGTCGGGTCGCCATAGAGCACCCAAGCTTGATAAGTACCTACAGCTGAAGCATTTGACGTAGAGTAGTTGTCGAAGATACCAAAGAGGCCGTTGATAGCTGCTCCACCAAGAGTGTGTTTGATGTTGTTGCTGTGACTTTCCACAAGAATGTCAACAAACTCGTCTTGGGCCCACATAGGTGGAATCCAAGGTTGTGAGATGTAGGAGAACATGCCGCCGATAGCACCCGTTGGAGTGGAACCATTCGTGGCATGCATCCATGTTTCGCCGAAGCAATCGCCACTGGAGTAATCGTATTTACCCACTAAACAAGCCACCGAGAAAATGAAAGGCAGCTTGTTGTTGTTGGTCAAGGCATTGACATTGGAATTCATGTAATAGTGCGACTGCCACCCTGTCTCCTCACCATGGTTGCAATAGTTGATGATACCCACACCACTATTGATATGGTTGCTGATGGTAGTTGTTGTCGATGAGGGGTAACCACTCACACTTGCATAGTCTTGATAAACAGTGGAATAACCATAATTCAAAAGGTCAGTGCGAAGATTCTCGATATGTTGATAATCATCTTCATTGTTATGGCCGCCACTGCCTTCCGAAGTACTGATGCCCAAACCGTTTTGGCACCATGTAGCACTGGTAGAGAGTTCTTTTTCATAGGTAATGATACGGTTGACCTGAGTGGTCACCTGAGCCGCACTGCTGGCGGAGAAACGACCTATGAAAATATCATTGTAAATGTCGTTACCCACAACTTGTCCGTAAGGGTTGTCTCCTTTGCCTTCGTAACCTGATGCGCCCGAATAGGTATAACCCGGAATCTGCGCCACGTCGCCGACGAGCAGCACATGGGTCAGGTTGTTGTTGGCATTATATTGACTCTGGATGTAGTTCTTGATGGCAGAATAGGTGCTGCCTGCCGTGCTGGTACCCACGATGGTGGTGTTGATGCCACGGGTCTTCTTCCAGTTGACAAAGTCGGTCATGGAACTGATGAAGTTGTCGTAACAGATAATCAGCAGGTCGCCTTCCTCATCTACAGGAGTGTATTTGGCACTGCTTTCTTCATAGTTGATAAAATGACGCTGATAGACGCTCTTGAAATCGGAATCCATCTTCACCGCGCCTCTATGACGGGTCGCGATAACGTTAGTGCCATGATCGTCCACCTTGTACATTTCCACCGTCATGTTGTAATACACGCGGAGGGTTTTGGTGACGGGGTTGTAAGCAAAGGGGTAGATAACGATGTTTTGTCCCCGGAAGTCACGGATGATGTATGGTTCATAGAGGCCCACATTGCTGGCCGGGAAGAAAGCGTCCTGGCTATAGCACTCGCCGTAGGTGTAAGGCACCGTGGCAGGGTCGATGCTGCGAGGGAAGTCGCCTTTCGACGGAGCCACCTCCATATTCTCGTAATCGATGTACTGGGCGTTGATAACGCGGACGTTCATATTGGCTTTGTCACCAATCATCACCGGAATACCAGTCATCGGCATATCGGGTTCGCCGGCTTGAGCCGTGCTGACCGACTTGGGAACCGTGATGACATTAGCCTCACCTCGGGGCGTGGTCACGGCCGTGGTGTAAAAACCGGGAACCGTCACGTTGACCATGATGCTGTTCTCCGTTGAGGAAATCAGCTGCGTCTGAAAAGTCTCGGGACTATTGCTGATGATGCTTGTCCACTGAGGCTCGGGGATCCTTGTTCTTTGCTGCGCCATAGCACCTAAGCCTATGACTAACAGCAACATAAAAAATAGTACTTTTTTCATTGATTTGTATTATTTAAACATTTTGAAAATATCCTTGAATTAATAATCATTTGATTAGCGAATCAGATTTTTAGCCTGCAAAAATACATTATTTTTGAAATAAAATAAGAAAATGCAAAGATGATGAAAAGAATATCACCGAAACTGTTGATTCTATCGTTTTTTACTTGTATTTATGCTATATTTCTCATTAGTTGTTTGTTTCCTTAAGCGATTGCAAAAACAGGTTTGACCTCGGACAAAGCATGGTGGCTAAACATGTTTCAAAAACAGCGTCATTATTTTCGGCATTGGGTAGTTTTCAATGTCATCAAAATTGACAATTTGTTGATTTTCTGATATTTTCGGCAGTTTTTTCACGTTTTTCACATAAAAAGCCGCATGGATTACTTGATGGCTCAAAGTTTCACGGGTGACAAAAACAGGTTTTCCAGTCGATTTTTCTGAATCGGTTTCTGAAAGCGGGAACTGGTACATATTTTTCCAGATATCCGAACCCGTTCGTTTTTCAATAATGGTTTGATTTTCAAAAAGATAAATAAAATAATGAAAATACCGGTGCTTTAATTCTGATTTTTTCTTCTTGGCGGGCAGAATATCAACCAAATTGTTATTATATGCGTAACAGTCTGACAGAAAGGGACATTCGTTACATCTTGGATTGCGAGGCACACATTGCAGGGCACCGAAATCCATGGCCGCCTGGTTGAAGACACCGGGCTGTTTGGAATCAATTTGCGTCTCGCAGATTTTTGTAATTCGCTTTATGACAGTCGGTTGCGTAACATCCTCGCAAATTCCGAAAATACGACTGACAATGCGGATGACGTTACCATCAACAGCGGGATAGGGGAGTTGAAAGGCAATAGAGGCGATGGCTGCAGCGGTGTAATTGCCGATACCTTTGAGTGACAGGATTTTGTCATACGTTTTCGGAAATTTTCCTTCGTGTTCCGACATGATTTCGCGGGCGGCGGCATGCATATTGCGGGCGCGGGAGTAGTAGCCCAAACCTTGCCACACCTTCAGCACCCGTTCCTCGTCAGATTCTGCTAATGTTCTGACATTCGGAAAGTTGTCAATAAAACGGAAGTAGTAGTCCCAGCCTTGTTGCACGCGGGTCTGCTGTAGGATGATTTCGGAAACCCAGATTTTGTAAGGGTCGGTTTCGCCACGCCACGGCAGGTCGCGTTTGTGGTTCTCATACCACGAAATCAGCGTGTTGGCGAAGGAAGCCATCAGTTGTTTTGGATCAGTTGGAAGAGTTGGTCCAGATTGGGGGTGAGGATGATTTCCGTGCGACGGTTCTTGGCGCGTGCCTCAGGAGTGTTGTTCTCGTCCAAAGGCAGATATTCGCTGCGACCTGAAGCGGACAGGCGGGTGGGGGCGATATTGCCGTTTCCCAGTAGCGCTTTCACCACGGCGGTGGCGCGCATCACGCTCAAGTCCCAATTGTCTTTGACCTGACCGCTGCCCCGGTAAGGCACATTGTCGGTGTGACCTTCGATAAGGACGGAAATGTCGGTCTCATTTTCAAGGACTTTCGCAAGATTTTTGATGGCGTTGAGACCTTGTTCATTGATAGTCCAGCTGCCTGAGGCGAACAGCAGTTTGTCATCCATGGAGACATACACTTTGCCGTCTTTCTCATGGACGTTCAGCCCGCTGCCTTCAAAGCCTTTCAGTGCGTTGCTGACTTTATCCTTCAACGCTTTTACTTCAGCATCCTTTTGTGCTAAAATATTTTGCATTTCATTGATTCGCAGTTCTTTGAAAGTTAGATCGGCACGAGCTTTATTCAGAGAATCTTGTTGCATGGCAAGCATTTTCTCTTTCACGCTCAACTCATCTTTGTATTTGTCGAGATTGCCGAGCAGGTCGTTGATGGTGCTTTGGTTGGTGGTGGACACGTCGGCGAAATTCTGCAACAGTTCGTCGTAATCTTTTTTCGCTTTCTCGTATTCCCTTTCAGTACCGCGCGCCTGACGGGAGAGGCGTAAGGTGTCGTTGCGAAGCTGTTCCAGATCGCTGGTCAAACTGTTCAATTGAGCGGTCAGACTTTTTTTCTCATTCTGGCAGTTTTGGTTTTCAGAAGTGATGAATTTCAGTTCATCTTGGCATCTGCCATATTTCATTTGAAGCTCGTTGTATTTCTGTTTCGTGACACAGCCGGAAAAAATGGCAGTCAATGACAACAAAAGAGCGAAAGTTTTTAGGATCTTTTTCATAAATTCAATACTGTTTGCAATAATTTGCAAAGATATAATATTAAAATATTGTTTTTTTCAGGTCTTTGGAAAGATATAAACAACAAGATATGAATAAAAATCAGACCGGAATTACTTCAGTCATGGGTATTTTTCGTAACGCTTCGGTGACTCGGTCTGCATCGCGCTGTCGCACGGAAATGGTGTAAATGCATTGCATGTAGCTTTGCCGGTCAATAACTTGGACTTCTGGATCCTTTAAAATTTGCATAATGTCGTTCATTTTCACATATTCAAATGTCACCCGAAAAGTTTCCTGGATGGTGCGTTCCACGATGTCAGCCGCGTCTAACGCCTCGCGGGCGGCCACCTTGTAAGCATTCTGCAATCCGCTGACACCCAATTTTATACCGCCGAAATAACGAACCACAATCACTAACGTGTTGGTCACGTCTTTGGAGAGCAGTTGGCCATAGATTGGCCGTCCTGCCGTGCCGGAAGGCTCCCCGTTGTCGTTCTGACGGTAGGCATCCTTGTGCGGACCGAGGATGTAGGCATAACAGTGATGGCGAGCATCCCAGTGTTTTTTCTGGATTTCGGCAAGTCGCTGCTTCACTTCCTGCTCATTCTGAACGGGAAAGGCGTATGCCAGAAATTTGCTTCGCTTCTCGCTGTAGCTTCCTTCTGCAGGGCTGGCGATGGTCTTATAGCTGTCTTCGAACATAAATCAACAGATTATCGTCAATGGTTACTGTTTTTTGGTGGATTCCCGGAATATTCGGAGCGGGAAGCCCTTTTCCCCAGATTTGGCTTCCGACCAAAATACGTGCTTCGTCCCACAATCCCGCTGCCATAAATTTCTCTAAAGTCCTTTTTCCTCCTTCAACAATAACAGATTGTATATTAAATTGATGCAATTTTTCTATAGCATCTTGCGCATTGTCGGGAAGCGGTGTATAGGGTAGGGTGGAGATGATTTTTTCGCCCCGTTGCATCACGAAGCGTTGCGGATCTTTGCCTGGATATTCGCGGGTTGTAAGTTGCGGTTGGTCGTTCAGCATGGTGCGGTAACCGACCAGGATGGCATCCTCCTCGCCTCGCCATTTGTGGGAAAGCACCTTCAACGCGGGATTGGTTATCCAGTAGGAGGTCACATCGGCGTTGTTTCGGTCGATGTCCATGAATCCGTCACGGGTTTGCGCCCATTTCAGGATGATGTAGGGACGGTGTTTCCGATGGAACGTGAAAAAACGTTTGTTGAGTTCTTCGCATTCTTCACGGCAGACGTTCTCTATAACTTCCACGCCCGCATCTCGCAGTTTGCGCACACCGTTACCGTTTACTTTGTCATGATAGTCAATGGATCCGATGACCACTTTAGGGATGCCGTGGCGGATGATGGCGTCGGCGCAGGGTGGAGTCTTCCCGAAATGCGAACAGGGTTCCAAGTTGACGTACAGCGTACTGTCTTTCAGCAAAGCCAAATCATTCACGGAATTGATGGCGTTGATTTCAGCATGCGCCTCGCCACACTGGTGATGGTAACCTTCGCCGATGATGCGGTCGTGATGCACAATGACCGCACCCACCATCGGGTTGGGGCTGGTATGACCCAAGCCTAACGCGGCCAGTTGCAGGCATCGGTGCATATAGGTTTCGTCAGTCATGCCTTACTGCTGTTTAAGGAAGTAGGACAGCGGCTGAATTTGGCGGTCAAAATGGAAATACTGGCACTGCACCAGATGGGTATTGTCACCATTCAGGACGGCATAAAAATTGTCCCGGTTATAGGGCTCGTCTCCCGCCCGTTCCATACCGCCGACAATGGCATCCAGATAGTAAGGATCCGGTTCCAGTTTGCGGTACATGTCCAAAGTCGTTTTTTTGCCGTCAACGTCCGTCAACGTTATGGTTTTGAAATGGTTGAATCTGATGATGGAGTCCTTGGCACTATTCGACATGTCAGAAATGTATCGTTCGTAGTTCTTATCCCGGTATTCGGCGAGCATGTCTAACAGTTTCACGGTGTCATAATCCATAATCTGTTCATTATTAATGTTATACAGGCTAAAGAAACGCGCACCGGATTTTTCCACATAGAAAGACTCTTCAGGATGTTCGAAATCTTCCACCACTAAGGATTGTATGCGGGTGATTTTGGTGTCGAAAAGGTCGCAGCTGTACCAGTCAACGGGGTTGTATGCGTAAAAGGGGGTCAGGAAGCCCCGGAAACCGGGGATGTGGACGATGCAGGGTTCGTCAAACCCTTCGAGGATGGCGAAATTGGCGACATTGTCCATCGTGGCGGGTCCCATGTAATAGGTCTTCACGTTCCGCTCTTTTTTGAAGAATGGAATGCCGAAAAGCTTGAATTTCGGGGCATTTTGGTAGATTTCCACCTTAATGGCATTCACGGACATCATTTTGTTGATGTTGGACTGAGCGGTTTTGGCCACTATCTGCTGGAGGGTGATATTATGAATAGTGGAAAGCAATTCGTCCATTTTTTGTGGCATGGCCTTGACGGAATCCTGGACATACCATCCGTCATCATGCCTCACCAAAAGGGAGTTCAAGCCGGTCATGTCGGCAATGAAAATTTTGGTGATGTTGTTGGTGTCTTTGACGGCAAACAGTTCCGAAGTGGGCTGTTTTTTCCCGATGGCACCGGTTTTTGCTAAAACGAGACAGAGACAGCCAACGATAAGGAGCAGACAGCATATAATAATGGCGACAGTTTTCTTTTTCATATTATCTGAATGTATTTTGGGCTGCAAAAATACACTTTTTAAGAATTATTGCGAATTGAGACAAACTCTGGTTGCATCTTGAAGGCATACATAGATCACGGACTTGTTTCCGAACCAATATTTCGCTATCTTTGCAAAATAAAAGTAAAACGAAAAAAGGATTTATAATTCATTGGTGATTAAATGATTACGGAAAACAGAAATGTGGCTATCGCCTACGATTTCGATGGCACGCTCGCGCCGGGGAACATGCAGGAGTACAATTTCATCCCTGACCTTAACATGGACAAGGGGGAGTTCTGGCAGGAAGCAAACGAGATGGCAAAGCGACACGACATGGACGAGGTGCTTGCCTACATGCACTTGATGCTGATAAAGGCAAAAGAGAAAAATATTCCCATCAAAGAGGAAGTTTTTATGAAATATGGGGAGAAAATCACCTTTTTTGACGGTGTGGAAACCTATTTCGAACGCATTAACGCATACGCTGCCGCGCAAAATCTCCATCTGGAACATTTCATCATCTCGTCAGGGCTGCGCGAGATTGTGAAAGGGACACGCATCGCCAAGTATTTCAAGACCATTTACGCATCTGGTTTTCAGTACGATGAAAAGGGATGCGCTTGCTGGCCGGCACTGGGCGTCAACTACACCAACAAGACGCAATTTTTGTTCCGCATCAACAAGGGTATCTATAACTCATACGACAACACCTTGATTAACAAGTCGATGCCAGAAGACGAGCGCGCCGTTCCGTTTTCCAACTTCATCTACATGGGCGATGGGGAAACCGACGTGCCTGCCATGAAGATGGTCAACCTCTATGGCGGTACCACTATTGCTGTCTATAACCCTAACTCCGTGCCTACTCCCGAACGCCCCGTGAGCGCGAAAGAGAAATGCATCAACCTCATCAGACAGAAACGCGCCGACTACATCGGCCCCGCCAACTACACCGAAAACAGCGAGCTGGAGGTTATCCTCAAAAAAGTCATCGACAAGATTGCCGTGGAACAGGATCTGCTGAATATTAAGTATAAGGAGCTGGGAACGGTTAGCAGTTAGCAGTTAGCAGTTAGCAGTTAGTAGTTAGTTGTTAGTTGTTGTGACGGAAAAGCCCCAATATATTGAAACATAATTCCTTGAGCAGCCCCGAAGGGGCAAGACGCGCGAAGCGCTAATAACCACACATAAGCGAAGCGCAGTGTGGGGTTGGGAGGGAAGGCCGAAGAAAGACGAAGTGCTAATAACCCTACATTGAAAATAAAACCAAACCTATGATATAATGGAAAACCTCTACGAAAAATACCAACAAACCTCAGGTATCTGCACCGATAGCCGCAATCTGATGCCAGACTGCCTCTTCGTGTGCCTGAAAGGCGCCAACTTCGACGGGAACAAGTTCGCCGCCGAAGTGCTCGAGCAAGGTGCCAAGTATGTTATCACCGAGAACCGCGATTTGCAGGACAATCCCCGCGCTATCGTAGTGGATGACGCGCTGAAAACACTGCAGCAGTTAGCGCATTATCACCGTCAGCAACTGAAAATGCCCTTCATCGGTATCACGGGCACGAACGGAAAGACCACCACGAAAGAGTTGATAAACGCCGTGTTGTCAACCACTTACAAGACCGCTTGCACGAAAGGGAACCTTAACAATCACATCGGGGTGCCACTGACGTTGCTTTCCATCAAGCCGACAGACGAGATGGCTATCGTGGAGATGGGCGCAAATCACGTTGGGGAGATTGACGATCTTTGTAAGATTGCTGAACCTACTTTCGGTCTCATCACAAACATCGGGGTGGCACACATCGAAGGTTTCGGCTCTAAAGAGAATATTATCAAGACGAAAAAAGCTTTGTATGAGCATGTTATAGCTAACAAAGGGACGCTGTTTGTCAATGAAACGGATGAGGTTTTGCGGCAAAATCTGACCTATGACAAGATTGTCTTTTACGGAAAGGATGCTGAAAAACAGATAGTGTCGATGAATCCCTATTTGCGGATTCGCGTTGGGGAGGTTGAGGTGGACACACATCTGACCGGAAGCTATAACATCTGGAACTTCATGGCAGCGGCGGCAGTGGGCCGTTACTTCCACATTTCAGATGATGTAATAGCCAAAGCATTAGGCGATTATGTGCCGTCTAATCATCGTTCGCAGGTGAACCGCATAGGCAGCAACATCATCATTTCCGACTATTACAACGCCAACCTGACGAGCATGACGGCCGCGCTGAAGAATCTGGCGCAGTTGGATCATCCCCGTAAGGTGGCGGTGTTGGGAGACATGCGGGAACTTGGCGATTTGAGTGTGGAAGCCCATGCGGAAATTTCACAATTGGTTAAGAATCTGCATATTGAAGGATATTTTGTGGGAACAGAATTTGGCAAGGTGGTGAAGAAAAACAACTTCGCCGATGTGGAAGAGGCAAACGACTTTTTTACGAAAAATCCGTTGGAAAATGCCATGATCTTGATTAAGGGCTCCAACAGTATGCATCTCAATAAGTTAACCGCAATTCTCGAAGCATGAAGAACGAATGGGACGGCATCGGTGTCATGTCTGGCACCTCGTTG
>JAEEGG010019395.1_pt1 | contig 13716 bp, 7 predicted proteins | sample 9134161 | NCBI WGS metagenome assembly JAEEGG01 (sample SAMN16246543, study PRJNA631951) | gut metagenome | biome: gut microbiome; feature: rumen; material: CR-attached | host: Bos | place: Iran: Karaj | collected 2018-10 | reverse complement strand
CGTAATGCCTTGGGCAAAATTGAGGTTCAGGGAGGCACGCCCGATCACCGACGCCTTTTCTATACTTCATTCTATCGCTGCTATGAGCGGATGGTGGATATCAGCGAGTACGGTCGCTATTACAGCGCCTTCGACCATCAGGTCCACGAGAGCAACCTTCCTTTCTACACGGACAACTGGCTCTGGGACACGCATATCTCCCTGGAACCGCTTCAGACCATCCTCAATCCCGGGATGGAGGAAGACAAGCTCCGGTCCTATGTGGAAATGTACCGGCAGTGCGGTGACATTCCGTCCTTCGCAGTAATTTCAGGTGACTGGCCGGCGATGACCGGCAACTATGCCGCCGTCTGGATGGCGGATGCCCGTGCCAAGGGCCTTCAATTCGACCTTGAGACAGGATTTGAAGGCGTGCGGCACAACGCCCTGGAGGAGACGCTGTTGCCATGGAAGAACGGTCCCCGCTGCGTTCTGGACAAGTTCTATGACGAGCATGGCTGGTATCCCGCCCTGCATCCGGGAGAGGAAGAGACCGTCCCGGAGGTGTCCCTTCCTTGGGAGCGGCGCCAGTCCGTGGGGCTGTCCACGGCGTTTGCTTATTGTGACTGGGCTGTGGCGCAGCTTGCGCGCGAATTGGGCAAAACCGATGACGAACTGCTCTTCCTGGATCGGGCCTCCTGGTACCGTAACGTATATCGTCCCGACAAAGGCATGTTCTGGCCCCGGGACAAAGAGGGCAATTGGATTGAGGGTGTGGACCCTCGCTATATGGACCGCGCCTATTTCACAGAGAATAATGCCTACACCTTCCAGTGGGACGTCAAGCATGACCTGGAGGGCTTGTTTGAGTTGATGGGCGGTCGCTCGGAAGCGGAGAAGAAACTGGACGCGCTTTTCCGCATCCCGCTGGGGATGGCGAAGTTCCAGTTCTTCACGATCCTTCCCGATGCAACCGGTATGGTGGGGCAGTTCGCGATGGGTAACGAGCCGAGCTTCCATATCCCGTATATCTATGACTATCTGGGCAGTCCTTGGAAAACGCAGAAGCGCATCCACCAGTTGATCGACTACTTGTTTGCCGATACGGTTTCCGGCATTCCCGGGGATGAGGACGGCGGCGGAATGAGTTCCTTTGTCGTCTTCTCGATGATGGGCTTCTTCCCGGTCACGCCCGGTATCCCGGTCTATGCGATCGGCAGCCCGTTCTTCGAAAAGACCACGATTTCCTTGCCTGATGGCAAGTCCTTCACCGTCAAGGCTAAAGACTATTCCGAGGAGAACAAGTACATCCAGTCCGCCCGCTTGAACGGCAAGGCTCTGGACCGCGCATGGTTCACCCACGAGGAATTGACTGCCGGGGGAGTCCTGGAGCTCGTGATGGGCCCGGAGCCCAACAAAGACTGGGGCAAGGAGAACCTGCCTCCTTCTAGATTAGATTACGGAGTGCGGAAGTAGCCCGCGTCACCACCTGATCTGGACCCGGACGCCGTCCGGATCATTGTCAAAACTCAAGAAATAAGTCTTGCTGGCCGCATCCCAGCAGGCGCTGTCCAGCACCTCCTTTCCGTTCACCAGTACGCTCTTGGGCTGTGAGGGGATAAGGATGCGGGATGCGTTGACTGTTCCGATGGGAGCCTTGGCCAGGTAAGAGAAACTCTTGCCTTTCTTCTTGATTTCATAAGCCCGGCTCGCAGCGGCAAGAATCTTCGGAGCCTTGCCGGCGGCTTTTACATTGTAGTAGAATCCCTGTGTGCCAGGCAGGATCTCTTTCTCCGTATAAACGGGCAATTGCGGGTCGTACAGGTCGATGAAGAGGCCGGAGAGCCGGTAGGGCTCATCGCTCACGCTTTCGTCCATAACGGCCACTAATTCATAAGGGCCGCGGGTCAGACGGAAGTGGTTCTTGTATTCGACGGCCCCGCCGTCGATGGCATACATCTTTTTCACGGCCTCCATCAGTTTCCCGTCGGCATCCGCTGTCAGCACGTACTCCTTGGGGTCTTGCCGGAGGATGCAGACTGCGCCTTCTCCCACGGGATAGACGCCTTCCTCCGCGCCGGCCGGAATGCCCATCAGGCCGAACAGATGGTCCGCCGGAGCGGCGAAATGACAGTCGCCCGTATTCCACCATTCCTGCACGGTCTGGAAGGGGTCGGTATCGCGGCTGCTGTAAATGATGCGGCCACCCTTCTTGACCCATTCCGCGAGATGCGTGTGGGCCTCGGGATCCATCGGCTTCATGTTGGAATAGGTCATCACGAGGACCTTGACATCCCGGAGGGCCTTTTCATATCCGACGTTCTCGATGTGCGTGATCCCGACCGGGATGCCCCGTTTCACGAGGGGCATCGCCATGCCGTAGAAGTTGCTGAGCTGCGGATCCTCGTAGCCTGCGTGGGTGGGGAAGCGCTGGAACATCAGGGAATTGCCCATCAGGACACTGATTCCTTGCGTTCCCGTCAGTTTGTTGTCGGAAACGGGCATGTCGTTGAGCGTCCCGATCATCACCTGCATCATCGTGGAGTAGTCCTTGGGGATGCGGATGCGTTCCTGGCTGTCCGCGCTCTTCCGGTAGAGTCCTTCGTAGATGCGCTCCGGCCAAGGCATGACCTCATAGTCCGCGATGTCGGGATAAAGCAACTGGGCGGTGAACGTAGCGTGATAGTTCTTCTTGTAGTCGACCCAGTCACGCGGCCAGTCCTCGATCGGGTCGGTCAGGAACCAGACCCGCCGTCCGGTCGGTGCGGTCATCGACTCCATGCAACCGTATTCCAGGTAGGCGGTTTCGAAGGTACGCTCCTTTCGGACCCCGTTGAAGTAATCGGGTTCGCGGGAGGTGCCGGTCCAGACCTGGGCGATGTAGCCGTCGATGCCGGGCATCGAGGCCAGGCTCGCTTCCGGGCTGACGATATGCCACTGGGAATAGTTGAGCAGCGAGTGGGTCGGGACGTAACACTTGACGTCCATTCCCTTGGACTTGCCATACTCCTTGGCGAAGGAGGAGGCTTCGTCGAGCGCGCGGTAGTAGAGATGGTACTTCAACTTGCTGGAGAGGTAGGTCGCTTCCGGAGACTCGTGCTGCGGCCTCCAGGGGCTCTTGTAATAATCCTCCCACTCCCGCTTGAAAGCCTCGCTGTAGCCGCCCCAGCACCAGAATTCGGGCTCCTCGAAGTAGAGGGCCTCCACGCCGGCGTCGATGACACGCTTCACCTGGGTCTCCTTGAAGTACTTGAGGTAGTTGAGGCTGGGGACGATATAGGGAACCATGCGGCCGTGCCAGATCGTGTCTCCGCTGGCACGCACCTGTCCCTCGTCCAAATGCAACTGGCCATCCCACCGGCCGGTGAAATAGTCCTGGTAGCTGCCCCACGCGATGCCGGTCATGAAATCGACCCGGTAACCCCGGTCCCGCCAGGACTGGATCCTGTCCTCGATGGCGGATCGGCCGCGGCGGCTGCGGTCGGAGGGATTGCCTCCGACACCGTAGACCATCACGGCATCAGCCCGGTTGTCAATCGTGGGTCTCCATGGCTGGGAAGACTGGAAAGTCGTCTTCACGCGTCCGGCATCTTCGGCCTTCTGGGATACCGAGCACGCAGCCAGGCATCCCAGGGCCAGAAGACAAATGGGCAATGTCCTTTTCATTACCTTAAGGAATGTTGACTTCCTTCACGGCGGAGTAGTTGTACCTGCGGTTGCCGGTACCGGCCGGCGTGCCGTAGTTGATGCGGGCGGCCGCACGGATGAAGACCTTGCGGCCCGGCCGGATCGTACCGTTGGAATGGATCGTCACGGGCTTGTCGAGCAGGTCCTCGAAGGAGGCACCGGCATACTCGTTCACACCATTCCAGGAAGAGTAACTGTTGCCGGCTCCCAAGGTGTTGGAGTAGCTGACATACAGGCGTACGTCCGTGACATTGGCCATGGCGTCGCTGTAGCCGCCCATCGGCTCGACCTTCTCGCGGAACTCGTCGCGGGAGACGGCGCGGGTCACCTTGACCTGGGCCGTGATCTGGCCGCCGCTGACGACCGGCTCACCGACGATTTCGACATTCAGGAAGGGCTGGACCTTGAATTCGATGTTGGTCGTCCCCTTGATGTCCGTCGTGACCGATCCATCCTCGATCAGCTCTCCGTCAGCCGTTTCGCGGACGATGGGGATGAAGGGACCATCCACGCGGACGTTGTAGTTGCCCTTGAAGATCTTGGTATTGTGATAGGTCCCGTCATCGCTGCAGTAGTAATCCTTCGGAGTAGGGTTGTCACCGAAGCTGAGCTCGACCAGGCGGATGCGGATGCCGTTGGAGCTCGTTTCCGTCAGGACGGGGTTGCCGGTGGCGACATCCACGACCTTCACGTTGAGCGTCTCTTCCGGGGCGTCGTAATTGTCCAGCTTGAAAAGGGAGCAGGACGAAAGCGCCGCTGCGACGAGGAAACCCGCCCATGCAAAAAACAGTATTCTTTTCATAATCATGTCTCCTATTTTATCTGTTAGGCTGCTGGTCGATCACGTCACTCTTGCTGACTTCTCCGCCAGGAATGGCGAAATAGTAGTTGACAGGGGAGTAACCGAAGGTCTTGCGGTTGTCGAACGCGATGTCGAAGAACCACTTTCCAGCCTTGGTGGAATAGAATGAATGGAAGCCCTGGAAGGCGAACTGGGAACCGTCTCCGAAGGTGCGCTTGTCTTTCTGGATACCCCAGAATCCGTCTCGGTTGTCCTCGTCGAGGACTCTCCACCGGCGCAGGTCCCACTTGGTCTTGTGCTCGTAGGCGAGCTCCTTGCGGCGCTCCTTGCGGACGATGTCGCGGCTTTCATTGGTGCCGGTCAGCTTGGAACGGATGACGATGGCACCTGCGCGGCTCTGGCTGGCCTGGATGGCCTCTGTGGCTACCTGGAGCATGTCATCGCCGACCGGTGAGCTCTGTCCTGCGATGGCGAGTTCCACCGCGGATTCGGCTGCAGCCAGGAGGACGTCGGCATAACGCATCAGGATGAAGGGCTGGTCGGATTTGCCTTCGCCGATGTCGGCCAGGGCACGGTCCGGATCGAGATACTTCCTCAGATACAGGCCTGTGAAAGTGGACTCGGCGTTGGAGTAGAACGGCCCGTTCTCGCCGGCGGCAGTCATGGAAATTTCCTTCGACGGGTCTCTCGGGTCGGGGAATTTTACGACCGGGTTGGAGGAGCCGACGTTGCTGGCCAGGAACAGGGTCTGGTTGTTCTTGTCTGTAAAGGCAGAAAGGTGATAATACTGCTGGGAACGTTGGGCGTAGCTATAGTTGGGCTTCAGGACGGGAATCGGCACGCTGCCGGTGTAGACTCCGTCACGAACCTCGATCACGTCCTTCTTGAACACGTCGCCGGGGAAGATGATATAGGCGCGCAAGCGCGGCTCAGCCGTCTTGAAGAAGTCCATCGGCGTATCGTAGAGGATGTAGTTGCCGTTGGAGTGGGCCGAACCGTCGGTCGTACGGATGGTCCCGTCCGCATAGCGGTCGAAGCCGTCGAAGAGTTCCATGAAATCTTCGGTGGGGCAGGTACCGGCGGATAGCGGCATGCGATAGATCCAGGGGGAGCTGTAGGCATCCAGTCCGTGGGACAGGGTCGGATAGGAGTATTCCTTGACCAGGATGTTCTCAGGGCTGGAGAGGTCGCGCCACATATCGTTCATGTTATTATATTGAGCGTCACGGTCGCCTTCCTTCCATTTCTTCAGGTACAGGGAATACTGGCCGGAAGCGATCACTTCCTTCGCGGCTTTGTAGGCCTCGGCGAAGTACTTGTTGGAGCAGGCCTGCCACTCGTTCTCGGCGAAGCCGATCACGCGGACACCCGTTTTCTCTCCCAAGCCGGTGAGACGGCCCGTCACCTGCTCGTTGTACTTGGCGACAGAGCCGGCATAGAGCATGGCTTCGGCCTTGAACGCCAGGGCGGCATACTTGTTGGGCGTATCCGTGAAGGTGGAAGACGCGGGGAGCAGGCTGATGGCCATGTCCCAATCCTCGAGGATGGAATCCCACGTATCCTTTTCGGAGGAGCGGGCTACCTCGATGTCACCCTCGAACGGATAGGTGATCTCCTTCTTGACGAGCGGGACGCCGCCATAACGGCGGGCCATCTGCGTGTAGGTGTATGCCCGGACAAAATAACCCTGTCCCAGGAACTCGTTGTAGGTAATCTCCGGATAGTTATCCTTATAGGTCGGGAGGTTTTCAATCAGGTGATTGGCATCCCGGATCAGGGTGTACGCCTTGCTCCACAGGGGGGTGTCTTCGCCGGCGAAGGAGGTGCAAATATCGTCACGGGTGAGCGCCTCGCCGGTTCCCTCGACACCGAGGCAGCCGAGCCAGGAGTTGCCGCTGAAGCCCCATTTGGCCATATACTTGAACTCTTCCCAGGGCATCTGGCTATAGAGCCGGGAAAGGTAGATGGACATGCCGGCCTGGTTGGACAGCAGGGAGTCGTCGGAGACGATGTTCTTCGGCGGGATATCCAGGCTGACGCAGGCAGTCGCTGCGAAGAGCGTGCAAATCAAAGTGTAGAATATCTTTTTCATACTGATGATCTCCATGCTAGAAGTTGATGTTAAGACCGATCGTGTAAGACTTGTTCAACGGATACAGGCGGCCGTAGGAATCAGCCGGATGCTCCGGGTCGATGTACTTGACCTTCGTCCAGGTGAGAGGGTTGTAGGCGTTGGCGTAAATGCGCAGGCCCAGGGTCTTTAAGGCGGGGATCTTCGGCAGGGTGTAGCCGATCTCGACGGACTTCAGGCGCAGGTAGTTGATGGGCTGCGTATTGAAATCGCTGTTGCTGTAAGCGGAATTGCCGCCGAAAGCATAGGTACCGGGGACCCACTTGAGTGTCTGGTCATAGACATCGATGAAATCATCCGTCTCGGGGTGCCAGCGATCCCAGAACTGCTCCAGCATGCCGCCGCCGTGCTGTCCCCAGACGCCGAGCTGAGGCTCGCCGAACTGGACGCTGCCGAGGGCGGAACCCTGGAAGAGGATGCTGAAGTCGAGACTCTTCCATCCGCCGTCGATGGCCAGGGAGTAGTTGAGCCAAGGGGTCTGGTCGAAGGTGTACGGGTGGACGTCGTTGCCGTCGATGCGGCCGTCCTCGTTCCAGTCCAGATACTTGAAGTCGCCGGGCTTGGTGCCGTTGGACTTGTACATGTCGTAGGTCCAGATATCCTCCCAGCTGGTGAACTGTCCTGCCGTCTCATAGCCGAACACGACGCCCTGGTAACGGTTGTTCATGTTGTCGTTGCGCCAGCGGTCGTAGGAATTGCCGAACTGTTCCGGCGTGCGCTGGACGTAGGTCAGCCACTTGTTGCGGGTGATGGACATCATCGCCTTAGCCTGGTAGCGGAAGTCACCGATGCGGTTGCGGTGGCTCAGCTCCAGCTCGAAGCCCATGTGGCTGTCGCTGTTGGCGTTGAAGTTCGGCGCGGTGGCACCCACGATGGTGGGAACCTCCGAATTCATGCGGGCGTAGAGGCCGGTCCTGAGACGGTGGAAGTAGTCGAACGTGACGCCGAACAGGCCGTCCCATGCTTCGAAATCGACACCCACGTTGAAGGTCTTGTTGGTATACCAGGTGATGTCCTTGTTGGCCAGGGCCAGCGGTGTGGCGCTCATGACCCAGGAACCCAGATAGTAAACGGGGCCGTAGCCGGTGTAATAACCGTTGTCTGACAGGTTGGCGGCGGGATAGGTGTAGCCGGTGGCCCACTCGTAGTCGGAGCCGTCGTAACCGGTCTCACCGTAGCTGACGCGGAATTTCAACTGGTTGATGAAGCTCAGCGCGCCATCCTTGAACCAAGGCTCCTGCGAGACTCTCCACGCAGCGGAAACCGAGGGGAAGAAGCCCCACTGGTGTCCCGGGTAGAAGCGTGAGGAGGCATCATAACGGAACTGGCCTTCAATCAGATAGCGTTCGTCATAATTGTAGTTGAGACGTCCGATCAGGGACTGGTAGGAATACTCATACAGTGCTCCCTGCTTGACCTGGTGGTCTTCCGCGGTCAGGCCGGTGAAGTACGGGGTGGCGAATGCCAGGTTGCCGAAGCCGGTGAAACCGTTGGCGTCTTTCTTCTGGATTTCCCAGCCGGTCATGGCACCGACCCGATGCTTGCCGAACTGGCGGTCATAGTTGAGGAGCGCCTGGAACAAGAGGTTCTTGTAGGTGTTGTCCGTGCGGGTCAGCTGGCTGGGAGAAGAGTCAGCATAGAGCTTGGAGTCATAAGAGTCTGTATTCGGGTTGTAGGCATACTGATAGTACTCCTTCCGGTATTTCTCGTACTGGTTGAACCGGAAGTCATAACTGGCCATTCCCTTGATGGAGAGGCCCCTGAGCACGTCGGTCAGGGTGCCGAAATCATAGGTCAGGGACGCGTTGGCGTTGAAATTCTTGTTGTTGTTGGTCCGGTGACCGGAGATGTCGGAATAAATACGGGCAACGGAGTTCCAGTCCAGTTCCAGGTCCTGGTAGTTGAGCATGGTCTGCTCCGGATCGGCATAGGCCTTCCAGATAGTGCTCTGCTTCCACCAGTAGCGGATGATCAGTTCCGGGTCGTCGAGAGGGTTGTGAAGGTCTTCCGCATAGCCGGAGAGGTTGAGGTTGAACTTCATCCCTTTGAAGAGTTCGGTCGTGATGTTGGCCCGGAGATTATACTTGTTGTATTGGGTGTCGCCGCTCTTCCAGAAGCCTTCCTGGAAGAAATAGCCCAGACCGACGTAGAACTGCGTCTTCTCGCTTCCGCCGCTGATGGAAACGTCGTGGCGGCTCTGCGGGGCGATGTTCTGGATGATGAGGTCGTTCCAGTTGGTACCGGTCAGCTTGCCGCTGCGGTACTGCTCGACCACTTCCTCCGGGAACTCGCCGACACCGCCTTCGAAGCCGCCCCGGTTGCGCTCGTTGACGAGCAGGACCGAGTTGAGGGCGCTCATCTGGCGGGGCAGGCTGGCCGGCGTCTGGAAGGTGTAGCTGCCGTCGTAGCTGACGCGGGTCTTGCCGGCTTGTCCGGCCTTGGTCGTGACGAGGATGACACCGTTACCGCCCCGGAGACCGTAGATGGAGGCGGCGGCATCCTTCAGGACGGAGACGTTCTCGATGTCCGAAGGAGCAAGACGCTGGAAATCGGCGATTTCACGCGGGGTGCCGTCGATGACGACGAGCGGGCTGCCCAGGCCGCGGATATCCATGGATGCGGCATACTGGCCCGGTTCGGCCGTCCGCTGCCAGACACGCACGCCGGCCACGCGGCCCGTCAGCATGTTCTGGGGGTTCTCCGTTTTGGTTTTGATCATCTGGTCGCCGCCTACGGCTGCAATGGCGCCGGTCAGGGAACCGCGCTTCTGGGTGCCGTAACCCACGACCACGACGCTTTCAAGGAAGGTGTTGTCCTCAGCGAGGACCACGTTGATGACGCCCCGGCCGTTGACGGGGATCGATTGGGAGGCCATACCGACGGAGGAGAACTCGAGGATGGCATCGGAGGGTACCGTAATGCTGTACTTTCCGTCCAGGTCCGTCGGAACGCCGGTCGTGGAGCCTTGCGCGACGACGCTGGCCCCGATGACGGGCTGACCGGACTGATCGGAAACAACACCGGAAACCGTGACTCGGTTTTGTGCAAATGAGAGTGTGGAGACCAATGTCAGCCACAACACGCTCATCAGTTTTACAATCCGTTTGTTCATATTGCAGTTGTATTATTATTTTTTCTCAATCAGATGCTTGGCCAGAACCGCATATTCTGCGGCAAAGGCGAAGGTGAACATTCCTTCCACGTTGTTGCGGGAACGGTCGATGTTCCATCCGGCCAGCAGGCTGGAGGGGAGCATGTCCTTGTACAGGTAGTTTCCCCAGGCATAGTCCAGGTTGTCTTGGAAAGACTTGAGGGGCCTTTCCGCCCCGCTGTACGCCGGGTATGCGGCGGCATAGCCCCGCATCAGTACACCGTTGAACCAGTTGTTGAAACCGGATATGTCATAGGTATACAGTCCCTGCTTCACCGTGCCGAGTTTGGCGAATGTGCTGAAACTCTTGTCAGTGAGCGCTTTCAAGTCATCCAGATACTGCGTGTCCGAGGTGACGCGGTACAAGTCGGCCGCACCCGAAAGCATCGTTCCGCTGTTGTAGCTGATCGCCGGACCGACCCGGTCGTAGAGCGGCGTATTCTTGCGGTATTGCACCCCGCCGACCGTCTCGTACTCGGGTTTGCCGCCACCGGTGTGGTAGCCGCCCATCATGTCGTCATAGACGCCGTCCGGACGCAGCAGATGGTCCTTCTGCCAGCGATAGACCTTGACCGCCCACTCCAGGTAGGCGTCCGCCTTGCGCATCGTTTTCTTCGAACGGGTTCCGTCCGGGTTCACGATGCCGAAGGTGACCGTGTCTTCTTTGCCGGCATAGATCTCTGCCAGGGCGACGAGTGGGCTGACCATCGGACCGTTGCTGCAGGCATGCTTGGTGACGTAGCCCGGTCCCCAGGTGATGCCGCCGTTCTCTTGCCCGTTGCGATCGAGGGTGTTGTCCCATCCATCCATGACGTAGGCGGTCAGGGCTTCGGCCTCGGCGAGATAACGGGACTGTCCCGTCACCTTCCAGGCGCCGATCAGTTCGCGTACCAGCCACATCTGGTCATCATAGACGTTGAGGACGCCGCTCACATCGGCCGTCCCGGCACCCTCGGCACGGTTGACCGCGTAAGGATGCCAGGTCGCCGTCTGGGTATAGGACGTCAGCGTGAGCGTCCCTTTGTAGAACTGGGCTCCTTCGTAGAGTTTATCCAGCTGCGCGGTGAAGTGCGCGAACTTTTTCTCATACAAGGTGCTGTTCCCTTGGGCTTTCAGCGACTGGAGTCCTTCCAGGATGGCGACGGTGGCCTCGATGGCCGAGGTATACATCCAGATGCTTCCGATCTCGGAAGAGCGGCTTTCGCTATAAGGATTGTAGTACCTGGACATCTTGGAGCTTTCGAAATAATGCCCGAAAGCGGCGTCAGCCAGCGTGATGGCCCGGCTGAGGTTGGTTTCCGGCAAGCCGGGCGTTTCCGGCGGCGTGACGGGAACTTCCTTTCCGGGGTCCGGACCACCCGACTTGCCCGAGCAGCCCCAGGCCGTCAGGGTGACGGTCAGCAGGACGACAGAGAATCGTGTCAGGAATCTTTTCATCAGTCAGAGTGGGATTAGTCCATCTCGATGCCGTAGATGCAGAGTTTCTGTTCTCCGTCCTTGTTGGCACCCTTGTAGACGCCGAGGGCGATCACGACATCCTGGCCCTTATAGGCGGAGAGGTCATAGACGAATTCGGCATAGTCCTTCGGGTCGCCCGCTCCGGCTTCGTGGATGAACTGCCAGCAGCCGTTCTCCGAGGCGCTCGCGCTCCGGGCCGTGTTGGAAACGGGGGCGAGGGCCGTAGCCTTGCAGGTCGAGACTGGCACTACCGTCACACGGAAGACGGTCGGGGCAGTGCTGGAGAAGGTGCGTACGCGCAGGTGCATCTTGTCGTTGGCGTCCGTGATGGAGAAACGGTTATACAGGTAGCTCTCCGGGGTGTTGTAGTTGGCGTCGATGCCGCTGCGGGTCTTGATGGTATAGCCTTCGCCGTTGATTGGCTCGACATCCTTGTTGACGTACTGGAGCGTCCAGTTGACGGCCAGGTGGTTGGTGCCGGTCCACATGTTGTAGCCCTGCTGGCTCCAGGGATTGTGCTTGCGGCGGGCGCTCTTGACGTCCGGCTGGCCGTTACCGTCGATGTTGAGGTTGGAGTTCAGGCCGAGGTTCATGCCGGTGAAGGAGGTCTTCTCGTTGACCGTCATGGACGTCAGGTTCTCCTTGGTGAAGCAGCGCCAGGCAGCGCCTTCGATGGCCGTGCCCGGGAGGGCGTCGTCACCGTTGACGGCTGAAGGACCGAAGCAGACACGCCGGACGGGCAGGTGATAGTCACCGCCGGCCTGGGTGTAGTAGATACCGAGGGCGATCACCACGTCCTTGCCGACGAACTTGCTCAGGTCGAAGGAGTAGGAGCTGTAGTTGCCGTCTCCGTGGGTCTTCTCGCCGATCTTTTCGGGCTTGACTGCGCCGTCGGTGATATTGAGGACCTGCACGTCGAAGTGGATCGGGTCGGCCGCGGTGGCATTGTGCGTACGGACCAACGTGCTCATGATCTTGTTGCCGGCTTCGATGTGTTTGCGGCCGTAGAAGAAGGCGTTGAAGTTGTCACCGTCCCCACGCTTGCCATATCCTCCGTGAGTGACCAGGGCGCAGCCTTCCGCCTCATAGCGGTAGTGGCCGTAGGACTGCCAGGCGGACATGTAGCCGCAAGACCAGTCGTTGATGCCGCCGAATCCGGTGGATCCACGGAAGTTGTTGCCGTACCAGACCTCGGCATCGGCGGCCTGCTGCCAGGTCAGGGTCGGGAATACGAATCCTCCGCCCAGGCGCACCGTGGGAACGGTGGCGGTGCCGTCGACAAAGTCGGTGTATTTGACATTCTTGGAATAGGTGCTGCCATCTGCCGTGGAATAAGTCAGGGTGTAGTCCTTGAGCGTCAGACCTTCCAGCGAGAAGGAACCATCCGCACCGGTGGTGGCGGAGATGACGCCGTTGGAGACTTGCACGCCGGGAAGCGGCTTGCCGTCCGCAGCATTGTAGACGAAACCCCTGATGATGGCCTCTGAGAATTCGAGGCGGGGGTTGATTTAGTTGGCCACGATATCTTTAAAGCGTGCGGCCTCGAGGGTGTAGGCCACGGTAGCGAACCCCTGCTTGGCGAATGTGATGAAACGGGCGTTGGACGGGACATCGGCGACGGAGAAGGATCCGTCCGCGCCGGTGGTAGTCGTCTTACGCACTTCCCGCTGGGCGTTGGTGCCCATGAAGGTCACATCCACGTCGGCAAGCAGGTTGTCAAAGGTATCCATGACGGTACCTTGAACCGTCGCGGTTCCGATCACGCTGTCATCCCACGTCCCGGCTTCTTCCTTGAGGTCGTTGCAGGACAGGGCCACGAGCGCAGTCAGAGCCGTCACGGCAAAGAGCTTGAGAGCTCTCAAATTCAGCTGATGCTTCATGGTTTTGTTTGGTTTGTGTTAAGATATGGGTTGAAATATTATTTGATAGTTGCGAGATACTTGAGGGTCTGTTCCTTGCGCTCGGCCATCCGGACGCGCCAGATCAGTTCCTGCATCGAGACGGCCTGGAACTTGGAATTGCTGCTGAGCGCGCTCTTGCACATGGCGGCGGCGTCGCCGGCCTTCCGTCCGTCGAATTCGCTCCAGGAATGGATGCAGACGGTGGAAAAACTCTGTTCGGCTGTCTCATAGGCCTTCATGTTGTCGGCGACGGTCGTCGGCGTCGTCTGCCCGGCCCAGACCATATATTTGGCCGTGATGCAGGGGATGTCGTATCCGGCCTTGTTGGTCAGCCAGATGATCTTGCCGTTGCCGCCCGTGTAGGGCGAATACTGCACGGCTGTGATGCCTTCGAGCTGGTCGTTGGCGTCCACGAAGGCTTGCAATGCCTCCCTGGTCTTGGTGGAATTCAAGTCCTTGGCCATTACGTGCAGGACCTTGATGCCGTGCTGGCGCATGTGGGCGGCAGTCCTTTCGGCAATGACCTTGAGGTTCTCCGCACGGTGGCTGGCGCTCGTGCCGGTGGTGCTATAGGTATCGACATAATAATAGCCGCCTCCGAACGTTT
>JAEEGG010019393.1_pt1 | contig 13716 bp, 8 predicted proteins | sample 9134161 | NCBI WGS metagenome assembly JAEEGG01 (sample SAMN16246543, study PRJNA631951) | gut metagenome | biome: gut microbiome; feature: rumen; material: CR-attached | host: Bos | place: Iran: Karaj | collected 2018-10 | reverse complement strand
CTGCCTGATACCGTAAAAAGTACGCCTTCATCTCCGGGCAGTCCTGCCTGGTCTCAGCAATTACGTCAGGAGCGTTCTCCCTGGTCAGACATCCCAGCGTTGCAAAAAGCTCATAAAACTCCCTGCGATTTCCATACTCATCTCGGATGACCGCCCAGGTCTCCTCCGTTGCGCACCCCAGCGTATGGGAAAGCAGATATGCCTTACATTCCGCTTCAGCAGCAGGCGCAAGCCCCATCGGCCATAGCAGCCGAAGCAACAGCAGCCTCACCTTTCGCTTCCTACTGTTTCGCAGGAAGGTCTCATAATCCGCGCTTTCGTAGTCCTCCTCGCCACAAAGGATCTGCTTTGCATACCCTTCGTCATCCGCCGCCCGCAGGATCGCAAGCATTCTTGCATCCCATTTCCCGAGCCACTCGGGGCTACCTGCCTCCCTTGCAGCCAGAAGATACGAGGCGTCCATCTGCGTCACGGCTGCTGCCAACAAAGCGCCGATCCCGTCATGTGTCTGGTCGCGCCTTCCGCTCCCCACGCCAACGCTTCCCGTGCCGCCGCTTCCCGTTCCGCCACAATTCGTACCATTGCTTCCCGTACCATGGCTTTCCGTGCCGCCACTTCTCGTTCCACCACTATTTGTACCGCTGCTTCCCGTACCGCTGTTTCCCGTACCATTGCTTCCCCGGTAACCAGCTTCGTCCGCCGCATTCAGAAATCGTACGCAGCGAAGATTAGGGCACTCCTTAAAAACATCCTTTCCAAACATTACTTCTCGCCCCAAGAAGGTTACCTCCCGCAGGGAATCGCAGTACGCAAAGGCCCAATCCCCCACGCTTTCAACGCTCGCCGGAACCACAACGCTCCGCAAATATTTCTTACTCAGAAACATTTTTTTCGCCAATGCCCGCACAGGAAGGCAATCACGGAAGCTATCATGGAGACTATCATGGAAGCTATCATGGAAGCTATCCGTCGCATCTCCCATCTCTTCCCCTGCACATTCAGGCTCCGTGCCCTTCACAAGCTCCTTCCAGGGCAACGCCTCCGGGATCTCCACATGCCCCGCCAGACCTTGATACTGCACCAGCTCTATTCCATCTTGTCCCAGCTTTCCATACTGAAAGCTTCCCTCTGGAAATGAATACTCCACCTTAACCATATCCTTTCTTATCAACAGTGCTCTAAATCAACAAGCTTGAAACTATCGAGCTCTTTCTCATGACAAACTTGAAGTTGCAGGGCTCTTTTCCCTGACAAATTAGAAGTTACCAATTTCTTTTTCCATGACAAACTTGTAGTTGCGCGTTTCTACATGCGGTGCGCAGACAGTCCCGAATTGTTCGCCGGGAGCTTGCTCACAAGCGGACATATTTCGGGCTGGATGCATAGCGCGACAGCGCGGCATAAGCAATGCGGCACAGCCGCATGCGAATGGGCACCGCACAGCGCAGACCAAACCGAAGGGCTTGCTAGCGCGACAGCATCCGGATGAGAAGCATTTAGCTGCCGGGCACCGTGTAGTTAAGGACAAGCCAAATGAGCACCGTGACAAGCACAAATTGCCATGCCTTGTCGCTTGCCTGGACTCTTCCTTTTGCTTTTCGGGCAAGCATCCTCTCTCTTTTTCGCTTGCCTAGTTTTTTCTTTTTCTTCTCAGGCAAGCATTTTCCGCCTCTTTTGCTTGCCTAGTTTCTTCATTTACTTCTCAGGCAAGCATTTTCCATCTCTCTCGCTTGCCTAGTTTCTCCTTTTACTTCTCAGGCAAGCATTTTCCGTCTCTCTCGCTTGCCTAGACTCTTTCTTTTGCTTTTCAGGCAAGCATCCTCTCTCTTTTTCGCTTGCCTAGCTTTCATTTTTGCCTTTCAGGCAATCATTTCCTGACTTTCTCGCTTGCCTATAATTCGATTTTTCCTCTTAGGCAGTCGCTGCTGTCTCAAAATTACTGCCTCGTTTACAAAAATTCCTACATTTGTTCTTTCTCCTTGGATATTACAGCAAGTCATGGAGGAAGTCTGCCTTGCGAGCATATTCCTGCATCAGCAGCGGGTGCTTTTCCAAAATCTCCTTTTCTCGTTCTTCCTTCGCGGCCATCTCCAGCGACTTGGCTCCCTCAAACACCTTCGCGTCTCCCACCGTCTTTGCAACACTCTTTAGCGCGTGCACCTTAATGGCGTAGGCATTCCAATCCTTCGCCGCAAAGGCTGCGTTCAGCTCCTCCTCGCGGTTCTTCTCGCTGTCCGCATAATCGGAAAGCATTTCCAGATAGAACTCCTGATCTCCCGCACAGTAAGAGAGACCTTCTTCCGTCAGGATTCCTTCCTGCTGAATGCGCTTCAGGACGTCCTCTGACGTCTCCACCTTGGATTCGCCCTCGCCCTCTGGCAAGAACTCCATCAACTCATCCCCTTCCGGAGCGAACTCAAAGATTTCATCGTCCCCTTCCAGGCTTGCCTCATCCTGCTCAAGGTTTATCTCATCCCTTTCAAGCGTTGCAGACTGAGCACCTGCCATATTCTTCCCACTCTCAATCCTCTCATCTGCAACTGTCTTCTGATTGCTGGTCCTCGCGCCTTCCGCCTTCTTCGCGCTTTCCACCTTCCTCGCGCCTTCCGCCTTCTTCGCGCTTCCCGTCTTCTTCACGTTTTCTTCCGCAGCATCTGCTTTCTGTCTAACCTCTACAACGTCCGCGGGGAGATATTTTTTGAGAATTCTCTCCAGCAGCTTTATTTCCACGGGCTTCGAAAGGTAATCGTCAAAGCCAGCCGCCAGATACCCTTCCCTCGCACCGACCACGGCGTTTGCCGTCAAGGCAATCACCTTGGTTTCCGCAGGAATCACGCCATTTTCCCTCGCGTGCCTTAGCGTCTCAATGCCATCCATTCCGGGCATCATGTGATCCAAAAGCACAATGTCAAACTGCCCCGCGGAAAGCTTCTTCAATGCCTCATCACCAGAGCTTGCAAGCTCAGGTACAATTCCAAAAATCTTCAAAAGATTCTTGATGACCTTAAGATTCATTTCATTGTCGTCTACCGCAAGCACCCTTGCCTTTGGTGCATACATGCCGGCCTCTCTCTCACGCTTTTCCGCGGCAGCCTTTGCCTTTTGCTTAAAATCACCGATCGGCGTTGAATCGACAACCGTCTGATCCAGCTCAAAGGAAAACTCAGAGCCCTTGCCATATTCGCTTTGTATGTCAAGCTTCGAGCCCATCATGGTAAGGAGCCTGTGAACGATGGACATTCCAAGTCCCGTGCCCTCAATGGTTCTGTTGCGATCCTCCTCAAGACGAGTGAAGGATTCAAAAAGCTTTCCAATATCCTCGCTCTTAATGCCAATGCCAGTATCCTTTACGCGAATGCCCAGACGAATGGTCTCCTCATCCTTCTTTGCAGTAGTAACATAGAAATCCACGCGTCCCTCCTTCGTGTATTTCACCGCATTGGTTAACAGATTCATGATGACCTGAGAAATCCTCATGTCATCGCCGTACAGCGCCGTCGGCAGCATCTCGTCAACATGCGTCTCGAAGATCAGCCCCTTGTCCTTTGCCCTGCCTGCGATGGAAAGTGCAACGTTGTCAATCATCGTCGCGGTATCGTATCTCACGGGAAGGATCTCCATCTTTCCCTCTTCAATCTTCGAGAAATCCAAAATCGTATTAATCAGGCCAAGCAGGTTCTTACCTGCAGACTGAATGTTTCCTGCATACTCCTGGATGGACGCATCCTCCGACTCGCGAAGAATCATCTCATTCATGCCAAGCACGGCATTTATGGGCGTCCTGATTTCATGGGACATCTGTGCAAGGAATCTGGACTTTGCCTTTCCTGCGGAAACGGCCTCCTCAGCTGCCTCGACAAGCTTCTTGTTGGCAACCTCCTGCCACTGGATAAAGCGGCTGATCATGGCTGCCACGGCGATGATGGAGGCAACCAGCATGATCAGGAACACAAGCGCCACAAGCATGACGGTTCCATAAACGCTCCACCAGTTTTGCACCACCATGACAGTAAAGCCTGAGATGCTGCTTCTCTGCGCACGACAGGAAACATATCGTCCATCATAATCCCGCATTCCAAAGAGACTTCCATTGTGATAGGCCTCCGCATATTCGGTATCCTCAATGTTCGTAATGGAGCCATCACCCATCTCGTAATTCTTATAGGGGTGATTTAGGATCGTTCCGTCCTGATCCACAAGGAATGCATACCCATCCTCAGAATAGCTGTCATCCAGCACCTGAATCAGCTTTTCAATGTAACAGTCAATGGCGAAAATGCCCAGAAATTCGCCGTCCTTTGAATAAACAATCTGTGAGAAGGTAATACAATACAAACCCGTCTGGGAATCATAATAGGGCGCTGAAATACTGTATCCGTCGCCAGAGCGTTCCGTATCTAAGTACCACTGCCTCTCCTCCACGTGATAATCGGGTTCCGGAACCCAGCCGTTATTCATAATGACAGAGTGTTCCGTGTTATAGGGGTTCGCCATATAGCAAACCGACAATTCATTATAATTCTGAGCAATATCGTTCAGCCACTTCACTGCCTGATCATAATCATCCAAAACAGAGGGATCCGCGATGATGACGTTCGTAAACATGCCGAGAATGCTCTGCTGCTGTAAAATCCAGCGATTCAGCTCCGCATGGTACTTGTCCGCTTCCCTTCCGATTCGGGAGTTGCCCCATTTTGTAGCCGTGCCGATGGATAAAAACAGTCCCGTAAGAAGTGCTGCCACCAGAATGCCGATGATGCCGTTTCGGATATATCTGCTCGAGGCCGATGCTTCCCTGCCACGCTTTTTCCCCTTTTCGGACTCCTCCTTCACACGGCTCTTTAGGATGCTTGAATAGGAAAACAGATTCTCCATCGTCTCCTGCAGCCGCTTCCCGTACTCCCGAATGTCCCTTAGGGCATCCTGACTGTTTTGCTCCTCCCGAAGCGTTCTGTCACTGATCCTCACAATGTCATTCACGGGAGATTTCAGCTTTTCCGAAAGATTGGAGATGAAGCCCTCCGTTGCAACCAGCGCATTCTCCGCCTTCTTTTGGTTGTTGACGCTCACCAGATAGAAGACTACGATCACGGCAACCATGAGAAGATCAATGGCGCCAAGCATGACCATCTGATGATAAATCTCGGAATAAAATGCATCGGATTCCACGCCGAGGATCAGCTGCCATTCATTGCTTGTCTCGTTGCTGAAAACGATATAATTCTTTCCGGAGATCTTCATGGAAAAGCTCCTGTGCTCATTGGATGCCTTTACGCGCTCAAATACTTCCTCATATTCCGGGTAGGCTTCGCTGACCTTCTTGCCCTGTGCCTCGAGATCCGTGCTTCCGACAATGGTTCCCTCCTTCGTTGCGATCATGGCAATTTGGCTTGCATCCTCACTCATCTGTGCCACACTGTCCTGCACTCGCGAAAGCGTAAAGTCCATCGCCGTTACGACGTCTCCGTCCGAGAGCAGATTCGACAGAGTAAAGCAAAGATTTCCCGTTGCCGCATCGATATAGGGCTCCGAAATGTAAATTCTTCCTGCATTCTTTTTGGCACCGAGATACCAGACTCTCTCCACGGCATGATAGTGCTCCGGCATGTCAAAATCCGGAATGATCGTCCAATCAGGCGCAGCTGCATAGACATTATAGCAATTGCCTCCCGTCAGATCGTAAAGGTATGATTTCTGGTCACGAATGTAGGTCTCAATTTCCTCCATGTCCTTGGATTCATTGATGAGCTGCTCCATCCCCATGGTAAAGCGCAGAAGATTTCCCTCCGCCCCCGAAATGGTTTCCTGAAGGTTCCCCTTAATGTTATCGAGCTGAATGGTTCCGATCCTGCCCGTCTGTTCCGAGCCGGTCTGATAGATCAGGTTAATATTGATCGCGATGACAACAATAAAAATCATGGAAATGACGACGACAAAGCCCTGACTGATCCTTCCCGTTTTTCCGCTTCCAAGCTGCTGGGCCGGATCCTCAAGCAGCATCATAAAGCCTAAGAAGCAGATTGATTCAAAGAATAATTCCACCGTAATGAACCAAATTCCCTGAATGCAAATACCTAGGATCGCAATGGAAATCAGAATGAACGCCGCCTTACGATCCATAACGGACAAACGCTTTTTGTACATGAAAAAGAAGATGACGCCAAGCACGATGTAAACCGTGGCAATGACATAAAGCAGCCAGATAAAATCCCCCCTGCGGTATGCACCATTCTGATCCACGTAAAAGATCATTTTCGTAAAGGGATTTATAATCACCATAAACTCCGAGAAAAAGAATGGGGTGAAAAATGCCAGGAAAAACTTCCTTCCATGCTCCTTGCTGGCTCCGGACATATTGAGAATATAGAGCGTAAACAGGAAGGACATGACAACGTGGGCCAAGAAATATCCTTCACTCAGGGTAAAGAGAATTACGGCATTTTTCACGGGAGCATATCGCTCTACGCCCGCCTCTAGAATGGAGAAAAAGGCTGACGCACTCAGTGTAACAAGCTGCATGACGTAAATAAAATGCTGATCCCGAACTTTTTCTTTCCAGGTGTTTGGCATTGGCCAATAAAGCTTTCGCCTGTGGGCAAAGCAATCCCACAAGCAAAAGATTGATATGGCCAATGCTGATATTTCCAAAATTAGTTCATTCATTTTTCTTTCCTGCCGTCTCGTCTATTTTGCATTTCCATCATACTTCATCGCATTAAGCATTTTGTGTGCCCTTACGCACTTTCGGTGCCCTTACAGTCCCAGCTCCGCGATCTTTCCCTTCAAATCGTTTTGTCTTTCACTGAGCATCAATTCTTCATTATGTCTTCGATAATCCTCGCTTCCGAAAGTCGCAATAAATGCGGAGGAGGATTTCCCGACCGTCAGCTCCGTCACCAAAATCAGCATCTCATTGCCATTTTGGAACGCCTGCTCTGCGAAGGAAAACAGGGCATGAAGCTGCTCGCCCGTCCGCTGCGTCTCCTGCTTCATGCGGGCAACCTCGCCGTTATATTTCTGCTTGATCCAATTGCCTGCGGCATTGCAGTCCTGCGAAATGCCTTCCCCATGTTCCCTGCTTCCCTGACTGTCAGGCCTTGAATCGTCATATGCTTTGGGGTCTGAGAATTCTCGAAGAAACAGTTCCTTTCTGCGCTCCTCCAAAAATCTCAAAACACGCTTATGCTTCCGCTTGTCCTCGTCGGAGAGGGATCCTGCCGTCTGCAGATTGTATAATAGCTTTCTGCGACCCTCAATCATCTGATCCAACATATGGATCACGCCTGCAAGCGCATCCGAAGACTCGTTTCCGGCTCCCATCGTGTTTTCATCCACGCCTTCTGCCTTACCATCCTGTGTCTTCGTAAGCAGAGCCTTTAATGGTGCACGAAGCTCTGACAGATACGCCGCCTGCTCCATGACGTCCTTCATCTCCGCCTGCACCTTATCAAGAAGCATGCCAAGAAGCGAAAGCCTTTCATCAAAGGGTGCCTCCTTGGCCCTCGCAAGCGCCTGAACGGAAGGCGCTCCCGCAAGGATCTCCTCGACGCGATAATCCTTTTTATATTTATTAAACAGATCATAATAGGCCGTAAATTCCTTGACCACCTTCGGGTTTCGAATGTACTGCTCGACAAGGCTTTCCTCTACCTTTAGCTCCTCTTCCTCGTAGAGCTTTAGGATTTCCGACAAATCCTCCCAGCCCCTGGCCGTGACATAGCTCCGCCCCTGCGTCGTCATCTCCATGACATAAAAACATTCCTTTTTCAGATCCAGGAAATTCAAAACAGCCGCATGTACGCCGTGCTCCGTCGCGTACTCCTTCCAGATCCGATAGTCCGGTTCCACGGGCAATACCTTTAATCGGTCCATCGTTACGACGTCAAACTCGCGCACGGACTTATTATACTCCGGCGGATTTCCCGCAGTCACGATCACCCAGCCCTCCGGCACCGCATGACGCCCAAAAACCTTATACTGCAAAAACTGTAGCATCGAAGGCGCCAGCGTCTCGGAGACACAGTTGATCTCATCCAGGAACAGGATTCCCTCCTTGATTCCGCTCTCCTCCATGGTGTCATAGATCGAAGCAATGATCTCACTCATGGTATACTCCGAGACAGGATATTCCTTGCCGCCGTAATTCTTCTTCTCGATGAACGGAAGTCCCAGCGCGGACTGCCTTGTATGGTGCGTCATGGAGTAAGCAACCAGCGCGATCCCAAGCTCCTGCGCGATCTGCTCCATAATGGCCGTCTTTCCGATACCAGGCGCACCCAGAAGAAAAATGGGGCGCTGCCTCACCACGGGCACCCGATAATCCCCAAACTCATCCTTTTTCAGATATAAACTTACCGAATTCTTGATATAATCCTTCGCCTGCTTAATATTCATAAGCCTTCCTCCTCGAGAATGACCTTAAGCGCCCAGGGCGGCACCGGCATCCGATGCTCGTCCTCCTCCAAAAAGGCAAAAATCACGTCGTAACCGGGATTCTTCTCCGGATAGATTCCGTACCCGTCCGTAAAGTAGATGAGACCCTTTAAGTTTTCGAATTCTCCCTGCTCCCGCAGCTGTTCCACGTACGAGAACACAGGGCGAAAATCCGTCGCACCAAAGCCCTTGAGCTTCCCATACTTCATAAAGGTCTCAAAGTCATCGTCACAGGTAATTTTCGTGTCGCTCTGCACCTCTTGATCGCACTGAATGATATGTACGTTGATCTTGTGAAAGAAATTCTCCGTCCCCTTCAGGATCGAATATGTTTTGTTCAGGAACGCCCTTACCACACTGCCGCGGCAGGACGCTGAGGTGTCGATCGCGATCACAAATTCCTTGACCTTATGTAGCTCCTTGTATTCCAAGGGTTCCACGAGCGGTACGTTCCCATATACGTTCAAGCCGTAGGTATAATAAATATAATCAAACTCATCATCATTGACCGCCATGTCCTCGCCCGTCACGGTAAATCGCCTTAAAATGTCTGCATAGTCATAATGATCCCTGGTGGCTTCCTCCAGGTTCTTTTCGATGGTCTCGGCCCCTGCCTTCCCCTTCGTAAAGGACTTTAAATCCGCTTTCACGCGCTCGCTGATCTTCTTCCACTGCTCCTGCGTAATCAGCAGCTCCTCCGCGGGCTTCCAAAGCTCGTGGCCGTCTCGCCGACAGAGCTTTATCCATTCCTCACGCTCCGCAGCAGAAGGTGGATTTAAGCGAAAATACCGATAGATCTTCTCTGCTGTCAGTGCGCCGCAGTCCTCTTTCAGGACGCGAAATTTCCGTGCGCGGTCCTGATCCTCCTCCAGCGCTACGCCGGGAAGCTGCATGTCCTGTATGACATTCTCCACGGCAATGTCCGCCGCAAGATCCCAAGCTTCAGGCTCCAGCTTCTCATACTGAAAGCCGTGAAAAAACACGCAGTGCAGCAAGACATGAAGAAGCGTCCTCGCAACCAGCCGCGGATCTGCCATATAGGCCTTTAGGACGCCCACGGGATCGTAGTAGAGTACCGCTCCGTTCGTCATCATAAAAGGGAGCTGGTCGGTCTCAGGGCTCTGCGGCATCTGCCTTTGCTCTAAATTCAGATTTGCCAGCGCAAGGTCAAAAAAGCGCAAATGAATCAACAGGTCATCCCGCGAAAGCTGCATCACCTGCATCGCCAATTCTTCCATTTGTTTTTTTTGTTCCGATGCCATGGCCTCTCCCTTCCCATAGTTTCCCAATGATAGTTTACTCCAACTTAAGGATTCTCGCAATCTTTCTTTGCTGTTTTTTCACATATTACCCAAAAGAAATGATATTTAAAGGCGGGGAACTGCTTCCCCGCCTTCACTTAATGTTGATGCAAATATTTCTCTTTCGTCGCCATACCGCCGCGAATATGCCTTTCTGACTTATTGAGATCCAAAACCCTCCTGACCTCCTTTGCAAGCTTCGGCTTGATATGCTCCAAACGCTCCGTGACGTCCTTGTGCACCGTACTCTTACTCACCCCAAAGTCTTTGGCCGTCTGCCGCACCGTCGTTCCGTGTTCGATGATGTAATTCGCGATGCTAATGGCCCGCTCCTCAATATAATCCCTCACCGCAACCCTCAGAAAAAGTGTTTGTACAGTGTATGTTGGGGACTAGCCGGCTATGACAAAGCATCGCAGAATACAATTTGTGCATTGCTTACAATTAGCAATATCTTTATTAGTGCATTTTGTCCAATAAGACTATTGTTTTTGCTTCGAGGAAGGGGTATACTTTCGGAAGTGTCAAGTTACAAGAAAAAGATTTGAACCATTTGGTTCTATGTTAGGAGGAAAAAAGAAATGAAGAAAATATTAGTAGCAGCACTCATCGGCAGCATGGTTCTGTCTCTCACGGCATGCGGCGGAGAATCCAAGGAATCTACCGAGAGCGCCATCACCGGCGAGTCCATCTCTTCCGAGGCAGCATCAACCGATGCAAGCAGCGCAGAGAATACGGAAAGTTCGGAGGATGCAGCCAGCGTTGAAGATTCCAGCAGTTTGGAGGATGCAGGCGAGGAAGTCATTGCACCTGACTTTTCTGGCACCTATACGGAGCCTTTGTCCGGAAGATGCACCATCGACATCACATCCACCGGCAACAACAATTATACGGTCAACGTTCACTGGAGCAGCAGTGCCTTTGAATCCTCAAACTGGGAAATCAATGCCACCTATTATGACTCCACGACGCTTTTGGAGTACACGGATGCAAAGTATTATATCCGCACCTATACCTCTGAGGAAGAGTACACCGATGACGTGAAATACACGAACGGCGCCGGCGAGTTCTGGTTTGAAGAGGACGGCAGCCTTGGCTGGAGAAGCGCCAACAGCGACATAGACTATATTACCGGCGAAACGACCTTTGAGCGCATCGATAACATAACGGAATAATTTCATGGTACCACGGAAAAAGCAGGCCAAGGAGAAATCCTTTGCCTGCTTTTTATTTTATCCTCGGCACTCTATATCTTATCGCTTGCTAGACCTTCTTGACCAGCAGCTCCACGACAAAGCCATGGTCATTATGATATTCCATGCCGCCGCCCTGCTTTTCCATGTACCAATTTACGAGGTACAGCCCCAGACCATAGCCCTGTTTTTCCTGCGTATTCTTGCCTCGGTAAAACTTTTGCGTAAGAAGCGACAGCTCCTCCTCGGGAACGCCCGGCCCCTCGTCACGGATCGTGATCTTAATGAACCTGCTGCGAGAGCCATCCGTATTCGGCTGGCTTTCCGTCTCTTCGAAGGAGACATGCACGTCCGTTCCCGCATATTTATAGGAATTTCCTACGACGTTGTCGATGACCTGCTCCATGCGGAGCTTGTCCATGTAGACGAGACATTCCGGAATCTGATTTTCAAACAGAATGTTGCCGTATTCCTTTAGACTCTTAAAATATCCCTCGATCAGCCGGGAATCATATTCCTTCGGCTCCACCTTGATCTCCTGCATGTCCTCCAGTGTTGCCCGAAAGACATTGCCGACCAGCTGATGAATCGTCTCAGCCTTATTGGTAATATAGCTGATCTTCTCAAGGTTTTCTTGAATCTCGCGGATGTTTTCCTCAACCTGACGAAGCCGCTCTGACCGTCCTTGTGCAATCTCGTTTTCGCTTATTTGAGAAGCTTCCTCTGACAGTTTTATGGACAGCCCTGCCTCACCTTTCGGATCTATTCTTTTTTCCTCATTGAACGCTCTTAGCCTTGCGCAAACTGTGTCCTGACATGTCTCATCGGATTTCAATAGCGCCGAAAGCTCGCGCTCTGCCTTCTCCAGCTTCATCGTGAGCTTCAAATCCATGACTTCGCAGGTCGCCTGAATCGTTGCAACCGGCGTCTTTAGGTCATGACTGAGTTCTGCTACCATCTCGCGCTTCGCCTGCTCCGCCTCACGCTCCCGCTGCTTCGATGCCTTGAGTTCCTCTCGCATCAGGTCAAAGCTTTCCGTAAAGCGCCCAAACAGATTCTCTTTATAGATGGGGATCGGTACGTCAAGATTCCCCTTCGCAATCTCTTCCGCAAAGCCCTCCATTTCCCGCGCGGGCTTGATGAGAAGAAAATACAAAAGAAGCAGCAAGAGATATCCAGCAAGCAAGACCACGCCCCATATCACACATCCGAAGACCAGTGCCTCTGAAACGCTTTGCTCATAGCTCTGCCTTACCTGATCCCAGACCTGACGATAGATTTTCAGCTCCTGTGCGTCATAAGAGGCAATATGATCCGGGGACAGCTCCCTTCCGCGGCAAAAGATCACAATGGCGGCCAGCACTGCCAACATAAAAACGGTATAAATCACAATCAGTCGCTTATATGCCTTCATAGCTCTAACATATATCCCGTTCCCCAGATGGTCTTCAGTAGCTCTGGATGGTTGGGATCCTTCTCTAATTTTTCCCGCAGTTTTCTGACGTGAACGTTCAGCGTGCCATCGCCGTAAAAGCTGTCGCCCCAAACCTCATCAAATAGCTGTTCCTTTGTCACAATAGTATTTTTCCGTTCATATAAAACCTTTAACAGTGCAAACTCCTTTGCCTTTAGGGGAATGCGATTTCCATCCTTGATGGCAGACATCGTGGCTGCATCTAAGGTCAGCTTCTGCCCGTTGCCCGCAGTGCCATCCACTAATTGCCCATCCGTTCCTTCGCTTACCATCAGCCCCGCTTTTCCTTCTATCTGAGTTAAGGCAACCTGTCCTGCTCTGCCCTCCGCCTGCGCAAAGTTAGCCTGCCCCATCTTCCCTTCCATCTGTGCCAAAGCGCCCTGCCTCGCTGCGGCATCTGCCTGCCCTTCCCTTACGTCACTTTCCAGCTGCTTCATCTGCTGCACTCTTTTCAAATTCACCTTGACCTTTGCAAGAAGCACTGAAAGACTGTAAGGCTTTTTCACATAATCATCTCCGCCGATGGAGAGCGCCACCAGCACGTCATCATCGCTCTGCCTTGCGCTGATGAACAAAATCGGCAGCTGATACTTCTCCCGCACGGTCTTACAGACCTCAAACCCAGAGCCGTCTCCAAGATTGATATCCAGCAAAATAACGTCAACCTCATTCCGTTCCAGAAAATCAAAACAAGACGCAGCACTGCTTACGTACTGCGTCTTTATGTCAAACATCCCAAAATACTCTGCCGTCATCTTCGCCAGTTCAACTTCATCATCCACGATCAGACAATCATAATGCATACCAATATCCCCCATTGGTTACATTTTACCACTACCGCTCAAATTACGCAACGCTCTTTCCCAACGCAACATCCCTCAGCCCGCGATAACCCCGTCCCTCGGATATGTCATTCATTTAATCTTTCCATTTCCTCGAGGGGAAGGTTTGGATTATCTTTCTGGGTCAAAAGTCTACCAGAAAGACAATCCAAACCTAGCCCCGAGTTTTTGCCAAATCCTTAACTTAATGACATATCCGAGGGACGGGGTTGGCTTTTTTACTCCTCCGTGATCATGGCGACGGCCTTGAGCTTTCTGACCTTGAGTCCCACGGCTCCTGACGTCAGGATTGCCACGATGATAATTCCAGCTACCGTGACTAACACATAATAGAACGGAATGCCAAAACATACCTTTTGGACGGCGAACAAGGAGAACATTGTCTTCACCAGAGTTCTTCCGACAAAGGGAGCAACCAATCCGCCCAGGATCGCACCCGCAAAGATCGCCGGTAAATTTGAAAGCATGATCTG
>JAEEGG010019392.1_pt1 | contig 13716 bp, 12 predicted proteins | sample 9134161 | NCBI WGS metagenome assembly JAEEGG01 (sample SAMN16246543, study PRJNA631951) | gut metagenome | biome: gut microbiome; feature: rumen; material: CR-attached | host: Bos | place: Iran: Karaj | collected 2018-10 | reverse complement strand
GAATTAACAATCCAAGATCCTGCAAAGAATAATTATTGCGAACCGTTGTCAAGTTCTAACGTTGACAAGTTGAAAATCATTAGGGTGTTTCAACTGTCAACAACCTTTTTTTGATTATTGTTGTCCGCTAAACATTATAATTCATTCTGAACTCACTATTTCTCAGCGGATTCAGCCAAAGCAACCTTTTTCAAGCCCTCACACGCGTATGCGTGAGGGCTATTTTTCGGCATCAACAGTATCTGGTGGGCTTTCTATCATGGCAGCCAGTGCCTCTTCCCAGTCTTTCTCGGGGTGCTCAAGGAATCCCTGTACATCGATATAGTACATCAGCATGATACGCACTATTGTGGCAAGGCCAGAGAAGCTCCATGAGCGGCTGACGCCTTTTTGCAGCAGTGTTATGAGCAGATTTGCAATGAGAGTCACCCACACCTGTATCTGCTCGATGTCAGCATGTTGCGGAAAGCCTGGAGACAACTTAAACGGATAGCGTCTAGCGATGCGAAGTGATTCAAAGTAGAACCACTCTGTTTCACCTTCTCCGATGATGGGATAGATTTCTTCATCCTTCCAACTCCTTTAAATCCAGATACTGACTGCCAAGGAAAGGCAGATCTACCAACTTGCCTTGCTTGTAGGCATTATAGGGCGACAGGTTCTTGTGTAATCCCATTGACGAGAGACGTTCTATATGAGTCTCGCCCTCGGAATTCTTATCCGTGAACCATACCGTATCACGACGTACGAAATCCTCATTCAGCAGATTGATGTCGTGAGTGGTGAAGAGCAATTGAGAAGTGTTGTCGCTATTGGCAATGAACACCTTGATTAAATAAGATAGCAGTTCGTAATGAATGCTCGTTTCCAACTCGTCAATGGCAATGAAGTGGGAACCGAAAAGCAGCTGCTTCAGAATGGTGGTCATGCCCATGAATCGCATGGTACCACGAGACTCATAACTCTCAGGCAAGTCAAAGATGCCATTGTCCGTCTTATGTCTGAACAGCAATTCAAGAGTAGCTCCTATTTTTCGTAACTCCACATTATCTATATTGAAGTCAGAAGCTTTAAGCATAAAGACCAAGAAACGTCTCAAGGAACCATCATGGTCATTCTCCAGATAGTTGCGAGTGAAATCAGAAAGAGAAACATCTGGAGTCAGTTGGTCGCTGCAATGCTTCGAGAAGAAGTCATAGACTGCATTCAATTGTGATGCCTCGACATTCGACTTTCCGAAGGCGGCTATAACACTGCAATTGTTGACAGTATTACCTTCAATAATGGTCTGGCTTTTCTGAGACAACTTAGCTTTGCCGCTGAATGTAATTTCTGTAGCATCTTTTTCCTTATTATAAATACGACGATAGAGATTAGTGGGCCGATTAGTGGTATAGACCATCAACGTCTCTTCATAGATACGCACGTTGTCAAACTCGATATTCAATACATAACGTACTCCGTCAAGGTAGAAGTCCATACCCATACGGCTATGTTCGTTTCTCGATTGCTTATCCAACAGGAATGGCACCAGTTTCATCGGCTCGTTCCTGTCTTGTGGCACACGCTGCATCAGTTGTTTGAAAAACGAAAGTGCTTTTAATACATTGCTCTTACCAGAAGCGTTGGCACCATAGATAATGCCAATCTTTAACAAACTGACACCATCTGTAACTTTGTTACAATACTCCTCATTCATGAACTTGTCTGGCGTGGCCACGAAACTGACCATTTGCTCACTTCTGATGGAGAAGAAATTGCTGACTCTAAACTCTGCTATCATACGCTTATCATTGAAAATCGCTGCAAAGATAGAATAAAATCCTCAAATAACAAAATTTATTTTATGTTTTCGTAATATTTTTACGGATTTTTGGTTTATAATGTGTTTTTTAAAACTTTAACCTATACATACCCACACTTTTTGCAAGATATTTGTGAACAATTCTGATATTGACAATTGAATTACCTTTTTGCAAAATAAAACATAGATTTAACACTAAATTCAACTTGTTGGTCTGAGGTCAAAAAGTGGTAATTGCGATTATGTAATATCAAAAGGAATATTTCGACTGTTTCGACTATCAAACGAGACATTATAGATAATTAAACATACAAAAGTGTGTCCGATGGAGTAATTATAGTAACTTTGCACCCGAATTTGATAACAAATTATGGAAGAAAAAGAAATTGAACAGTTGGAATTGACAGAGAAAACAGTTCCAAAGGCCGTGGGCTACTTAATTAATGAAGTGGCCGAGATGAGGGCTACACTTGACAAAATGGAGAAACAACTGGGACTGGGCATTAACAAGCATCGGCCTATTCTCATAGAACAGGCTGCTGAGATTCTGCAGATGAAAGTGGGAACCGTGAAGCGTTTAGTGGAGGAACGGAATATACCACATTATAAACGTGAACACAATATTTATTTCTTTGAGGACGAACTTATCAAATGGATTGAAGAATCCAAGGTGAAGATGTCATCCTCTTACACATATTATAGGAGATAGTCCCATGGAACTGACTCGTGAACAATTGTATGAAATGCTTTAGACCAATGGTGTAGGCAAGACCGAGAAAGCACTGGGGCTGAAACAGCCCGAGTTGAAGAAACTCTGTGAAGATTTTCAGATTACCAAACCATCCAGCAACTATTGGATAGCACTCAGTTTGGGCAAGTCTCCCGAAAAAACGCCACTTCCACCGATGGAAGACAGCCAAATCATTCATACTGAGGATTACATCAAGCCCAAGCGCATAAAGCGGGAACAACTCGTCTTGAAGCCAGAACCTCCGAAGAAAACTCCTGATGGGAAATATGAGCCACGTGAGCCACCGGCAGAAGAGCCAGTAACAATTTATAGTGTCCCAGACAAGCTTATTGTTATGGATCCTATCTTAATGGATACCAAGCAAAAATTATGTGAGCGTAATAACGACGGCAACAATCCTTGGAAGAAAAAGAATCCCTACAAAAGCTCTCCCAAGAAATGGTTAGACATCAATGTCTACCAAGAACAAGAAGATCGTGCGCTGAGAATCTTTTCTACAATTTGGAGAGCTGCAGAAGCCAAAGGTTATCATCTGAAAATTGACGTTAGAAAAGGAACGTATTCCAATGTCTGCACCACCTATTTCGTTGTTCGAGGCCACGAAATCCGTGTCGAATTGAAGGAAATCAATAAACGGGTCAAAGAAGATGAACATTCTTGGACCAAGCTAGTAAGCAGTGGTCGACTCAAGTTCGTATGTGACCGTGGTGACCATTGTTATAGGTTAAACCAAGAGCGCGTTGCAGCTCAAGACACCGAACATACCCACCTTGAAGATAAGATTGAACGAATAATAGAAATACTGGGCGAGATTGCAGACGAGCGGGATCAAGCGGAAGTTGAACGTAAACAGGCTGAAGAGCGGCGCAAGAAAGAAGAAGAATTGAGGCGACAAGAGAAAGAACGGAAGCGTTTGGAGGCTGAGGAACAGGCTCGGATTGAGGCAAGACGTGAAGAAGAAAGACGATTTGCTACTTGAAGCAGAACGCACCAGAACGGCTGCAATGATTCGCGAATATGCCAACCAATATGAGATTGTAATGGCAGGTCGAATGGATGCTGAGCAACTGCAAACAAAACTACAATGGATGAGACAAAAAGCAGATTATATCGACCCCTTCATCAACTGCGAAGATGAATGGCTTCAGCCTGCAGATATCAGAAAACTATTAAGTCCAGAGATTATTAAAACCACCGAAGAGCATCGGCCCTCCTATGGTTACGGAAAAGAAACCACATATTCTTACTGGCAAATCAAGAACATGTGGTGGAGGAGGTAGCATTAAGCGCTATATGTAACGTATCTAATAAGTTTGTGGCTATTTCTGCATTTTGGAATCTAATGAGATTATCCTCGGTAGACTGATAGCCAAGAATATTCACACTACCATACCAGATGGTACTCTTGTCGATGATGGCTGCATGAAGAGATAGTTGGGGGGTTGTAATGACTACGACACCTTGATGCTGCAAATGAAGTGTGTCTTCATTCTCTCCTCTTGTGTGGAGAATGACCTCGATACCTTTTGCTGCTATGTCTACAAGTCTATCAGCAATCCGCTGTTGTCGACCAAGCCTAACTTTGGGACAGGAAATCACGACGGATCGTTTACACTTAGACAGGTCTGAAATAAATGGTGATTCAAAATTATGCCCATCATAAATAACATCGGTTGTTGGGAACAAACTACCGAACATCTCGTTATTCCTGATTCTGTAACCGATAGAGGCATAGCCTTTCAGACGCTTGCGGTACATAGACTCACAAACAGGAACATGGATATCGATATAGTCATAGATTTGTACGTCTTGTTTGCCTTTATATTCGCGATGCAAACGTCCTGCATATTGGGCAACAATGCCTTTCCATGCTACGGGCAAGACAAGAAATAATGTATCGAGACGCGCATAATCAAAGCCCTCACCAACGTATTTTCCTGTCGCAACGATGACAAGTGGCTCTGTAGATGGTATGGATTGCAGGCATTCCATCTTCTGGCGTTTCTCCTTGGCACTTTCAGAACCAACAAGAGTAATGACGTTCGGACAATGTGGTTTGAGGAGTCCCGCCAAAGTAGAAACATGTGAAGTTCTGCTGGCCAGTATGATAGGCGAACGCCCTTCTTTCAGCACCTCAATGACATCTTTGACGATAAATATGTTACGATACTCATCCTCTGCCAACTGTTGGGTAACCTTTGCAAACGAAAGATCTTCACCATTTACAGGTCTAAATGGAGTAAAACGAGGAACCAACAGACGTTGAAACGTCTGACTCTGCATTTGTGCCTTGGCATCAGCGGCAAATCTGATTGGACCACACTGCATAAAGATAATGGGCTGATGACCGTCCTTACGGATTGGTGTTGCCGTCAAGCCATAGACATATCGGGCATTGACGGCTTTCAATATCTGCTCGAAGTTTATAGCCGATACATGGTGGCACTCATCTGCAATGACCATACCATAATCTTTGACGAATTCCTTCACTTCGTTATTATTGATGCACGACTGCATTAATGCAATGTCTATGATACCATGAAGTTTATTCCCTATTGAGGAGAGGGTGCCAATAGGCGAGAGTACCTTTTTCCGTTTGCGTTTACTATCTTCAATTACGGGAATGTCATCTATTTCAAGGAATTGCTCCAACCTCTGAACCCATTGGTCGAGCAATGCTTTTGTATGAACAAGTATCAGCGTATTGACCCTCTGTTTGGCAATGAGCCCAATAGCGGTCACCGTCTTGCCAAATGCAGTTGTTGCAGAAAGAACACCGGTGTTATTTGTAGCCAATTTGTTGACTGCCTCTTGCTGATGATCCCTCAACGAGCCACTGAAATGAACTGAAATTAGCCTGCCATGATTCGTTTTGTCCTCAACAAGAAAATCCACCTTCTTCTCTTTGAGTAATGCGATGACAGCATCTTCACACCCACGAGGCAAGCCAAGATAATCATCTGTCAAATCTGCACAGGAGATGATTCGTGGTGTTGAATAAGTGGATAGGCGAAGTGCCTGTTTGCTGTAGAACTCAGGATTGCGGAAAGATGCGATACGTCTGAGGTGATTGAGAACTTTCGATGATAAGTTGCTTAATGGGATATAGAGCATGTTCGACCTCGTAACAACAATCTCTGGCGGAAAGTCCCATTTCTCAATTTTGGTTGCCATCGGCACTTCCCAAGGTCTGGTTTCGCTGGTCTTTGACAAATCTCCAAGCGGAAGAATATTGGCTGTCCGTTTCAATATCTCATCCATTGTGACCTCAGAGAGTTTGCCCATATTCTGCAGATATTCCCACTGATCATCAAATGGTTCGAAATACTCGTTTACAAATATACTGTTGCCATTTTTGCGGGCCTGTCCCTGTAGTGGCAGTGCAACCAGATTTCCAAGTCCTCCTTCTGGCAAAGTGTCTTGATTTGGAAAGAACCGGTCGTATGACTTAAAGTCAATCCTTCCGTTTCTGTTCATCGCTTCCGTAAGGATGGCGTTGCCTATCCTGCGAGCTTTGACTGATAGCACTGGAGTCTCAAAGAATACCCACACATGGGCGCCATTGCCTGAACGAGAACGTTCAATAGAGTATGGTATATTCCAGCTCTTACATACATCAACAAAAGCAAGTACATCTTCTTGATAGCCATGCTCACAATTCTTATCGTCGAAATCCGTACATAGTAAATGGCAGGTGTTGTCCTCATTCAACACATAAAGGCCGATGACATCCCGACCATCAGCATCCTTTCCTTCCAAGTGACGATAGAAATCGTTATCAGTCAGTGGTGAGAACTTGCGATTAGGACATTCTGCACATTTGAATTTCCGCTTATCGCATAGCTGACCCCACTCATTCTGACAGACAGGCTGATAACCAGCTTTCCCTGTCGCTTTGCTGAACCAGCGTCTGGCAAACACATCCTCTCTACCTTTGAATAGACTTCGGAACAGATTCACTTTTTCTAGAAGAGACAGCTTTTGCATGGCTTTTGGCTCCTGGGCAACATGCATGACATGCTCGCCAAGCCGTTTCCTCAACTCAACATTCTCCTCTTCCAACTCCTTGATACGTTCAAGAAGATGCTGTCGCTCAACAATCAATTCTTGAGAATTACTTAACTCCATCCATTATTTTTGCAAGTTCATTTAGAAGGTCACGTAACACTACATGTCATCAAGCGACAGAGAACCAAGGTGGATAGTCATCTTACGGAGTTCGGGAGTCTGTTCCAGAACCTTATCCACCTTCTCTCTGAACTCGTTTTCCTTATATCTGTACCCTTGCTTCTTTAGTTCGTATATCCAAGCTTCTTTCTGAATTGGGTCAACAACGATGAGATCAATCTCGTTTTCTCCCTTTCTATCCCACCATTTACCAATAATATAACGCCCTTCCTCCTGGAATTTCTTCATGTAATAACGCTCCATCATCAGGCCAGACACTCCGCTGTAGTCCCTTTGGATGATTTCGCCAAGAGCTTTCAGGGCCTTATTCTCTACAAGAGCCTGATACTTGTAAAAGAAGCGGAACCAGAATATAAGGAAACAGTCATTGAGTTGATACCTCACTTTCTTGCTGTTCTCCTTGGCAAAGATGGGTAGTGATTTGGTGATGACCTTGTAGTAATCTTCCAACTTCACCAGATAAGGCCCGATATTGTTGTTATGAAGTTCGTTCTCTATCTCCGAACGGGTTTTCATGCCACTGGCTATGCAGGTCAGAATGGAGAAATAGGTCACGTAGTCAGTGCCCAACTCTTCTATCAGGATGTTCTTTCCCTCGTTGATAAATGGCGAGTTCTCCTCTGTCAGTGCTGCGAGCATTTTACGTCTGTTCGTCTTGCCCTTGTCGAGTAACAGCGTTACATACCAAGGCACACCGCCTGTAATGCTATACAAAGCCAACAGGTCTTCAGAAGTGTAGTTCGGATTGAAGTCCCCTAGGATCTGTTTCAGCACGTCGGTCGTGAATGGTTCGAGAGTAATCATCTCATCGGCACGCCCGAACAGAGGTTCTTCCTTGTCTTCGAATATCTTTGTCATCAGTGTAAACACCGACCCACTGATAATCAGATTCAGATGACTAGTGCGCTTGTGCAAGTCCCAGTCGCGCTGGATATCACTGAAGATAGATGGATTTATCTTCAAGAAATTCTGAAACTCGTCGATGATGAGAGTGAACGAACGACTTTCTGACAACTGGAGTACAAACATGAACACTTCAGAAAAGGAGGTTGGCGTTCCAAGGATTGGCGCATCTAACTTCTCACGTATCTCACGTACATAGTCCTGGCACAACAACGTTTCAGCTTTCTTACCCACAAAGAAATACAGCACGATGTCATCACCGCACCGCTGTGAGAGTTCTGTCTTACCAATACGTCTGCGTCCCATCAGCACAGTCATCCGTGCTTCGCGTTTACTTTGCATGAGCATTTCGCCAAGCACCTTCTTCTCTTTTTCTCTGTTGTAGAATTTCATATCCTTAAAATAGTATTCTTTATTACTGTAATAGCCATTACTTTTTGCAAAGGTACGAATTATATTCAAACAGCCAAACAAAAACGGCAATAATTTTATTATTTTAATGTTTGCGGATAGTACAACTTGTTTTCTAAAATGGCACGAGAGTTAACTATTTCTCGATTTTTAAGCAAGAAAAAGTGAGATTTCGTGCCACTTTATTGTTGACAGCTGAAATCGCTTAGAGTTTTTCTACTTGTCAACCTGCCTTTTTGCTTCCATTGCAGCCTTAATCTTATCACCCACCCTTTGGGCCTGCTCCGATATACCTATTCTGATATAGCCCTCAAAGTTCTTCTGCGACTCATGGCCAGTTATGCTACGCAGTTCCAGATCTGACAACACGCCTAATTTGTACAGGTTAGTGGTTCCGCTCCTTCGTGCCGTATGTGAACATATCAGCTCATATTTGGCTCGCACGACTTCACCATGCTTATTCCGTTCCCAAAGAGGGGAACCGTTTCGTATCTTTGCCAGCTTATCCAGTTTGTGAAACCATTTACGTTCGTTTTCCGTGAACTTTATACCTTTGCTTTTCTTGGCCAACAGCTTTTCATAGGTCTTCTCTGCCCGCTTTTCCGCAGTCGTCAATACAGTTACATATTTCTCATTAAACGATGGAACCGTTTTTGCCAACTCTGCGCCCACAGCTTTAATCTTCAAATTCATTTTCTGAACATCCATGTTTGGAAAATCATAGTGATATTTTTCGCAAAGTTCATAGACATGGTCATCGAAGATAGGCACTTCTACCTTTTTCCCGGTTTTCTTCTGGGTCAATGTAATCAGTCCACTTTTGTTATAGGTTATGAAATTCTCTTCCCGTAACTTACAGTAGTCACTATAACGCTGGCAACTAAAGTAACCAAGGAGAAAGATGTCGCGTACTATTTCTTTTTCACCTGAGAGTTGCATATCATACATAGCATCAATCTCTTCATCTGTCAGGTATATCTCGGCTCGTTTCTCTATCTCTTTCACAGCTCTGTCTTTCCAAACCCTCAGGGAAACGGCATTCTTATTATACCCCTCCATAGCCGCAAGGTTACAGAGCTTGCGAAAACAAGAAACCTTTTCCTACTATAGTCCAGATTGCATTGCGTCAGCCAGAGCGTAGAACCGAGGTGATTGAATGGTTTCGTGAGGCCCTTCATTTCTGCACAGACCATGTCTCAGAGGCAAAGGCTGTTGATTGTGTAGTTGCCGCCTCAATGATATGCAACCTCATCGACCTACAGGCAGTAGAACTGTTGCCGGAGATTAATGCTCTGCTCGATACGGAAAGGGTAGATCTCAGTCATTGCGGAAGACGTGAAGATGTCTTTGACGACATTGTCAATCCCCACTATGCAGGCCGCCTGGATGACTGCATCCTCAACATCCATGACCGATTTGAGGATTTGCACCATCAGTTCGCAAGAAATGAGTAGTCATTGTAGTCATCCAGGGTGTCGTTATAATCATCGCAGTCGTCGTACATGGTCGCCTCTTTTCTATCAGCCTCGCTGGCAAAAGCGAATTGTAACATTGTAACATTTCGAGGCGTATAGTGTGGGGACGGGATGAAAAACGCATTGTTTTCGAATTTTTAGTAATGATTAAATCATCGCTCGACCTCTGGTCGCTTCGCTCTGTGAAGAACTTAGGACGATTAAAGTGTTGTTGGATGACGGCCCGCGTCATCTCACTGCCAACTTTACCTAAGGCGTTCTTGCCTTGCAAGCGTCCTTCGGCCGAACGACCCTAGGCTATGAGCTTGTTGGCCCTTCTTGCGTCCCTTCGGTTCTTTCAGTCGCTTCGCTTTATGAAAGCGGCAAAGCCGAGCGGCAAGCGACAGAGCCGAGCGCCGAGTGTCTGTGTGCAGGTGTTCTATAGCTTGCGCATTTGATTTTTTCAACTGCTCAGTTGTTACCAAATTTATGGCATTGCCCGACTATTTTCGACCACGCTCCAAGCAGAGGTCGACTCTTCACTCGTTGTTCAGCGAGGCCTCGAACTCGGCCACAGCCTTTTTATATTCAGCCATGAAGGTCTCGTTGGTTGTGTCGGCCTTCTGCATGATTTCCTTCCTTATCTGCTGGGCTATGGCCTCGTATTCAGCCGAGTCGAGCGTGCCGCCTTCGAAGGGCGCGCTCTCTGCTATCAGCGCTTCGGCCTCGGCACGGGCCCTGGCCTTCATGTTGTTGAGGATGCTGTCCTTCTGCTTCACGGTGGCCGTCCTGTGAGGCCGAGGGCTGTCGACACGTTCCTTGAAATAGAACGAGAGGCCGAAGATGATGGCGAAGACGGCTGCCACCGACAGTGTCCATCGTACCAGCTTCACCGTCTTGGCCCGTGGCGCTGTCAGCTTCTTGCCCCTCACCTCGCTGATGATGTCTGCGTCGTCCTTGGTGCGTTTCGCCTTCATCGCGTTGATGGTCATCGCCGCCAACTGGGCCTCCTCGCGCAGCTCCTTGTCGGTCTTGAGGTCTTTGAGGAAGTCCTTGCTCTCCTTGCGCGTCATCTTGTTGGTCAAGAAGCGTTCTATCCGCTCGCTCTGATTACTCTTCTCCATGGAAAATCTTCGTTATTAGTTCTTCATACTTCGCTTTGAAGGCGTTGCGGCATCGGTTGGCGCTGCTCTTGGCCGAGTTGGCATTCGCCAGACCCGTCATGTCGGCTATCGTCGACCAGCTCAGGTCGTCGGCATAGAAGCTCCATAGCAGCCGTTGGCATTGCTGCGTCATTGCCTCAAGGATGGCGTGCACCAACTTCGATTTCCGCTCCATCATCTCGCTGTCTTCGCATGCTGCCGCCGTGTTCAGTATGCTGTCAACCTTTGCTTGCGACACCATGCTCCTCTGCACCACGTCCTGGTCGTTGATGCCCAGTGTGGTGTGCTTCCCCTTTTTGTAGACGTGTTTCAACGCGAAGTTGATGCAGATACGCAGGAAATAGGTGTACAAGGAGTTGGAAAGCTTTCCAACTTTCCCATTCTTGATGTTCTGGTATAGTATCACTGACGACTCTTGGTAGATGTCTTCGGCGTCCTCTTCCGACAGTTCCGAGTAGCGTGAGACAAGGAAGGCGAGTGTGCGCCCCCGGTTGTCAGCGATGAAGCTGTCGAACTTCGAGTCCTTGGTTTCTTTTTCCACGCTGTTGGCAATTTTTTGCCGCAAAAATAGCAATAATTTGGTTAACGATGGCCGCTAAAACTATTTTTAACTAAAAAAAAGGTGTCGCATGTTTACATTTCGCCTTGAAAAGGTATTAATAGATGAAAATGAATTGGATTTGATATGAAAAGAAAAAGAATTATTAAAGTTTTGTTGATTATCATGGCTCTTGTCCTATTGTGGAACCATTTGCCTTATTATTACAACAATGACAAGGCAGTAGATTTCATTACGAGTCATGCAGAAACAAAGTCGAAGTGTTCGTGTGCTTATTACGTTATTCGTGGGTTGTGGCATGGTGGCTGTCCCGTGAGCTTACTGGTTCTTCCTGCATACGGCTATAGCAATATTTTGCCTCAAATGGGATTTAAAGAGGTGTCGTCGGAGAATTATACACCGCAAAGGGGTGACATCTCCGTCTTACCACAGAACAGCAATCATGTTTTCGGGCATATTGCAGTCTATAATGGCAAACAATGGGTGTCAGATTTCAAACAGAACGATATGTTATGCTCTAAGGCTTATAGGGCAAACGGGCAATACCAGATATTCAGAATTGAGGATGGCTGGCATTGGAAGCACGTTTGGACTTCGCCTGTAGATTGGTATGGATGGATTCAAGCAGCAATTAAAGGGTGGAAGAAAATAAAGATATGAGATCTAAGAAAAAAAGTAGAGTTGCATGTTTACATTTCGCCATGAAAGGGTATAAATAGATGAAAGTAACCACCAATGGAAGCTAAAACGAATTGTTTAACTTAAAAAAATTAAAGCAAGATGAAAAAAGTTTTGATGATGGCAGTGTTCATGTGTGCAACCCTTAGCATCAGTGCTGACCGCTCTTTCAAGGATTTCGTTGAGGAGGCATTTGCCGAGATTACGGAGATGGTGAAGCAGGCTCCCCCGAGCGTCGTTTACGGTGTGACGAAGAGCACGCCCCAGTCGTTGACCGTCAACACCCCGCTGGGCGAGTACGACGTGCAGAAGGAGAACGGTGGCTACCGCGTCCTGGGCCTCTTCGTGAAGTTCCTCTCGAAGAAGAACAACATCTACACCGTCGACTCCTCGATAGGGAAGTTCAAGGTGGATGTGAAGAAGTGCACCATCACCAAGGTGGAGTGATGGCCCGCTCTCGGATGGTGGCACCATCTTTCCCCCCGCAGAGGCACGAGCAAATGCTCCTGCCCTGCAGGGGGGAGTTAAGTGAAAAGTGAAGTGTCTTTTTTAATGAAGGATTTCTTGCATCCCGTGGGTAGCAGGCGACAGGGCTTGACGGAAAAGCGCCAAGCACGGCGGCAGACGGAGCAGGGGAGCAGAGACCGAGCGGCTACCGCATTTCTTCCCTCCTTCCTAACCCCTAACTCCTAACTCGAAAGAACTCCTAACTCCTAACTCGTAACCCCTAACTTAAAAGAACTCCTAACTCAAAAGAACTCCTAACTCAAATAAAACCACGACATGAAGATTTTTGGTGTTTTGTGCTGGATTGTTATGGCGTACATCCTTTGGCATGTCTTTTTATTCATTTTTGCGCTCTCCTATGTTTTTATGCCTTTTTCGATTGTCTTCTGGTTGTTATGCTTGGCCATTGAGTTTTACTTCATGATGAACTATAGCCATAAGAAGAAGGTGGTGGCACTGACGGCCCTTGCCGAAGTGGTGCCCTGCTGTATTTATGCCTATTTCAATGGCAATGTACGGGGACGAGAAGAGTGGGCTATAAGTGATTTTGCTTATTACGCTTCTATGGGGAACTACGATCTCTACCGGCTATGCATGTTTTTTGGCGACTGCGCCATAGCCATCATAGAAGTATGGGCCATGACGTTCTTATTCTTCCAAGTAAAAAGGATAGCTGAACGAATGAACACCCCGCAAAGTGAGGAACCAGCACAGCAAGAACCGCTGGCCCTGGAGAAGGAAGAGCAGACGGAAACGACAAACGAAATGCCAAGTGAAGAAGTGGAATTGAAAAAAAAGTGGAACGTGGAATGGAAATTCTTTCGCAGAAGGAAAAAGCTGAAGATTGGGCTTCTTGTCCTGGGGACGCTTCTGCTCGTCAATTTGCTATGGCCGACATCGATACAGAACCCCGTGGAGGGCTGTGGCAAGGAGAGCTACAACCCCAAGTCGTTCTGGCATCCATGGGGCGACCATGAGCATCGTGGCATCGACATCTTTGCCCGGAAAGGCACACCGGTGCACCCCGCCATCGGGGGCGTCGTCATCATGGCTGGTCACAGCGGCGGTCTGGGAGGTAACTGCGTGGTCGTCTTCAGCTCGGGCATGCGCTTCCACTACTATGCCCACCTCAACGAGGTGAAAACGCACATCGGCGCTATCGTCACCCAGAAGTCGACCATCGGAACGGTGGGGAACACCGGCAATGCGGCAGGGAAACCGTCTCACCTGCATTACAGCATCTCGAGCTTCATCCCCCAAGGCGACTGGCGCTTCTACCCGAAATGGATGATTTGCTT
>JAEEGG010019391.1_pt1 | contig 13717 bp, 11 predicted proteins | sample 9134161 | NCBI WGS metagenome assembly JAEEGG01 (sample SAMN16246543, study PRJNA631951) | gut metagenome | biome: gut microbiome; feature: rumen; material: CR-attached | host: Bos | place: Iran: Karaj | collected 2018-10 | reverse complement strand
CATTGCTGATGTAACCGGGCGTGACATCCATTTCAGCTGCGACTTGATTCTGAGTAAGCCCAAGCTTAATTCTATAAGATTTTATTTGTTCTCCATAGTTGTTGTTCATAATAATCCTCACAAAATATTAATATAAAAAGTATACAATAAGTATTGACAGTAAGGCAATACTAGATTACTATACAATGTATACAATAAGTAAATATGGCTTGTAAGGAGACCGGATATGAAAAGTGGAAGAGTTATCAGGGAATACGTGGATGATTATGTAGAATATTTCCCGGAAAAATGGCGTTGGCGATTGAAAAATAGTAACGAGCAAAATGATCGATACATGGCGACGCGTGCTCGGAGAAGTAAAGATACATATAAAAACAACGATCTTTTACCGGATTTTTATTCCATTGAGCGGGATGCGGCCCAGTTTGGATTGAACTCTGTTGAATGGACGGACTTTTTTGGTCTTACCTGGAAGGGTGAGAAAGGTGTACATGCCTATGTGGGAGCTCCGAATTATAAAGGAAGTTTATATTATTATGATCCGGATGACGAATACGATGAACCTGGATACAGGATTTCTGACTGTTATGATGCCTACGAACATCAGCCACCGACAGATAACTATACCCGGATAACCTGGCGTGGAGTTCATCGATGGATCGATACGAAGAATGTTGTGGACGTCAAATACAGTTACATCGTGGAAAATCATTTGTTCAAGGATACACACATAGATCTGATATATAAGGATGGTGAGAAATTAACAGTTTATTCTGAGTATACAGACTTGATAAACGGGTTGTTGATACATGGGAAAAAGTCACTTGTTAAGATAATCTTCAACACTATGAATGAGCATTTTATTAAGTTACGTGATTCCGACAGAGAGGAAGAACGGGAATTTTATCCGGGAAAGACCGCTGAAGAAATGTTTTTAGGAGATGACAAACATGAACAGAAAAGGTGAAGCTAAAAGAAGAAAAATGCAAATGCTAAGGAATAAGAAACTGGTGAAAAGATATCCTTGGATAGCACCGGTTGATTGGAACTGGAACAGGATAAAAGGATACAGCTTCACGATGTACGATGATGTGCCAATCGGCTGGAAAAGGGCGTTTGGGAAAATAATGTTGGAAGAATATCGAGAAGTGCTGATTCGGAATCATTATCTGAGGGACTTTCAATGGGAACAGGTAAAGGAAAAGTATGGAACTCTTCGACTTTATTCAAATGGTGCACCGGAGGCTGTGTTGAATCTTGAATCGAAATATGACTATATTTCCGGCTTTTTCTGTATCTCTTGTGGGCGTATGAATTCGCCGGTGCTCACTGGGGGATGGGTTGAGCCACTATGTGAGAATTGCTATAACAAAAGAATCGCTAAGCAAAGGCAATGGCACGAAAAGAATTGTAAGGGAACTTTTACTTACACTCCATACAAGGATCTTAAGAAGGAAAACAATGAAATTACGATGATTGTGACATATAAATGCTATTCTCCTGATCGAGGGGTCTATGAGGAGAAACGAGACTATTCACAAACCATAAATAAGATAATTGCCAGACAACGCAGACTGAGGATGATTCCCTGAAAAGCACTGTGTTTGATTCTGGAATAAGCAAAAGAAAAGCATATGTCAGATCATGAAGGCTTAAAGCAGTAGATACTACTCTATCTTAGAGCTTGACTACGTCCTTAAAGCATATTAATTTGATGATGTAAGGCAATTGATGAGCAGGAAAACCAATCTGCGCTCCCTTAGGGGAACCTAATATACTGGATACGCTGTCTGTCCATTTTTTTACATCGTAAAGAGAAAAAAGCACTCGCAAATTCAATTGGGGGAAGATGGATATGAAGAATGAAAATGAGATTGTATTGTTTGAGACAGAGGACAAGGAAATTAAACTAAATGTTACTGTTGTGCAGGATACAGTTTGGCTTAATAGAAATCAGATGGCAGAACTATTCGATAGGGATGTTAAGACGATTGGCAAGCATATTAATAATGCACTGAAAGAGGAACTAGACATTTCAACTGTCGCAAAATTTGCGATAGTTCAAAATGAAGGCGGAAGAGATGTTGAAAGAGACATCGATCATTATAATCTTGAAATGGTTATTTCGGTTGGCTATCGTGTCAAATCTCAGCGTGGCATTGAATTCCGACGCTGGGCCAATAAAGTATTGAAAGATTATATCATCAAAGGTTATGCTATTAATGACAAACGTCTCGAAGCTTTGCAGAAAACTGTTGAAATCCAGTCCAAGATGATCTCGTCAATCCTGGAGCTGGATGGAGAGGATGTTCTCAAGGCTGTGACCCAGTATACAAAGGCTCTGACTCTTCTTGATCAGTACGATCACCAGTCTTTGGAAAAGCCCGATGGCGAAAGTCCGGTATATCGAATTACCTATGCGGAATGCAGGAAGATGGTCGACAGTATGGAAGATACTTTCAAATCTGATGTTTTCGGTGTGGAAAAAGAGGTCGGAAAGGTTGAGGGAATAATAGCCGCAGTCTATCAAAGTGTATTTGGCGGAGACGTATATCCATCTTTGGAAGAAAAAGCAGCCAATCTTCTTTACTTTATGATAAAGGACCATCCTTTTGCTGATGGCTGTAAGAGAATAGCGGCTTCACTGTTTCTTGAGTTCCTTAATCGCAATAACGCATTGTTCAAAGACGGCGAAAAAGTTATAAGTGACAGTGCGCTTGTTGCCATAACGCTTATGATTGCGGAGTCTGATCCCAAAGAGAAGGATATTATGACGACTCTGGTAATGAATCTTATAAAACTGTAGGTGTAGTATGGGGTTCGCGTTATTAGGGAGTTGGTGCTCTTCTTTTGAGGGAGATGCGTAAATATGGAACGATACGGAAAGTGCCTATACAGGCGATTACTTGTATTATGAGATATTGCTTTGATTGGGATAAGAAACGGGAAAAGCAGTGGAAACCAGCGATGTGGACTTACTGGTTTCTTCTGATGTAAAAGGACTTAAGTTCTACGGGATGGTTGAAAAATTAAGAACTTCGCTCCATAAGAAGATAGATGTGTTAAGCCTTGAACAACTTAAAGATAATCTGGAATTGACGAATGAGATATTAAAGGATGGAATCAGATTATATGGATAACACGAAAAACGATAATTATTATTTGGGCAGTTACAAGAGGAATAACAATCATGGATGAAAAGACTTTGCAAGATATATTGGCATTGAATTACGGAATAGAATCCCCGTCTTTGGAATTCTTAAGAGAAGGCGGCACCACTACATATATTGTCAATGGAAGGTCTAAGTATCTGCTTAAGGTTATCGGATCTGCTTTTTCGGATACAGCAAGACAGTCTGCATCCATTATGAGATACCTGGAAGAAAATGGATTCCCGGTGCCTAAAACGATACTTACAAATAGCGGAGAAGCCTTCTTTGAAACTGAAATTGACGGGGAGAAGAAACTGATCATTCTCATGGAATTCATCGCCGGGGATGAGCCGGAATTGGAAACGTGTCCGGACGAAGTCGGAGCTATGGTTGGAAGGTTTCATCAGCTTATGGAGAAATACCCTGCAGAGCTTGTTTTCCATGGTAAAGAATTCTTTATAGATCGATACATTGGTTTCCTTCGTAAAAAGAACTACCCGCGTATCAAAGAGTATGAGGAGTTAGGAGAACGCCTCTGGGATAAGGTTAAGAACCTCCCTCGGGGTAATTGCCACGGAGACCTTCACAGAGGAAACTTGTTGCAGAATGCGGATGGGAAGATTTATCTTGTGGATTTTGATACTGCCTGCAAGGCACCGCTTATGTTTGATGTCATGGTCATGTGTGACATGACAGATTATTTTAATCTGAAGCAGGAAGATATTGAGCTTACCAAGGAAGTATATCGGAAATTTCTTTCAGGCTATTCGGAATATCATAAACTTAGTCGTGAAGAAATTAATTCTTTCCCTTACTGGGTGGCAATCAGACATTTCCAGCTACAAGCCACAATCCTTGAGATATATGGAGTGGACTGTATAGATGAAGGGTTTATAGACGGTCAGCTTTATTGGCTAAATAAATGGCAGGAAGCTATGACAGAGGTTTCGGAAAGACTTTAAGATTATAAAATGGAGTTTATGACATGATAAAAGTGTTATTCGTCTGCCATGGCAATATATGCAGAAGTACGATGGCGGAAAGCGTGTTTACGCATATGGTCCGCGAGAGGGGGATTGCGTGCGATTTTGAGATTGCTTCGGCGGCAACAAGTACGGAGGAAATCGGGAACACACCTCATTACGGGACGGTCGATAAACTTCGGAGAGAGGGAATCCCGCTTGTTCCGCACAGGGCCGTTCAGATGCGCAGAAGCGATTATGACGCATATGATTACATCATAGGAATGGATTCTGCCAATATCAGAAATATGGGCAGGATATGCGGAGGAGACCCGTACGGGAAGTTCTATAGGATGCTTGAATTCTCCGGATCGCAGCGTGACGTCGCCGATCCCTGGTACACGGGTGATTTCGACACGACTTACAGGGATATTGTCGAAGGGCTTGAGGGATTCTTAAAATACCTCGGGTATTGATGAGGCTTGGTGGACCCTGGGTGGTCCCTTGGGGACGGGGGTGAACAGTATGAACACAGAATTAAAAAGACTGACAGAACTGGCTGAGAGAAGCCTCGGTAGCGGCCGATTCACATTTACGGATTTTCTGTCCGTTGCAGAGCTGTCTGTATATTATGAGAATGAAGCTGCCTTCAGATTCGCATGTCCCAAATTGTTCGGGGGGTGTGAACAGGCGGAGAGAAAGATGATCCGTTTCGGAAGCGAAGAGGAACTGGGGTTCTCACAGGATTTCCCGATTAAGACACTGCTTATAAAGCCTCTCGCCAGCAAGTTCGCCGACGACCTTAGTCATCGTGATTTCCTCGGTGCACTCATGAACCTCGGGATCAAAAGAGAGTTGCTCGGCGATATATTTGTGAAAGACAAGGAAGCATGTGTATTCTGCAAGGAAAGTATTGCAGACTTTATCATCGAGAACCTGATAAGGGTAAAGCACACTTCTGTAAAGGTAGAGGTTATAGACGAAGCTCTTGATATCGCCCGTCACGATCTCGAGGATAAGGTGGTGCAGGTTTCCTCGCAAAGGATCGATGCCGTTATCGCGAAGGTTTACTCGTTTTCGAGACAGGAAGCACTGGAACTCTTTCGGGAAGGACTGGTTTACCATAACGGCCGTGAATGCACCGAGAACGCCCGCACCCTGCACCCCGGGGACGTGATCTCGGTCAGGGGAAAGGGCAAGTTTGAATACTCGGAAGAGTTGGGGCTCAGTAAGAAGGGGAAGCTAAACTGCAGGGTAAGTATATACAGATGATAGAAAAAGGTGGTCCCTTGGGGACGGGGGTTGTGGACCATTGGGGTGCATGGTCCACAACCCCCGTCCCCAAGGGACCACACCCCAACGCGCATTATTTTGTGAGTAGCGGTTTCATCATATAGAGCGAGCCGGTAACTACAACCCCGACAAGAGGTCTCGGGACGTCAGCGCCGGGACCGTTAGCGACTTCGGCTTTTGCCAGTTCAACGGCCTCTGTTACAGAATCCGAAACGCTTGCGGGGATCCCGTAGCCTTCAAAGATCCTCACGATTTCTTCGGGGTCGAGGCTTCTCGGATTGTCGGGTCTGACGGCATATACTTTGGCCGCAAACGGAGCGAGCTGCCTGTACATATCTTTATAATCTTTGTCAGACATCACGCCTGTTATGATAATGAATCGATTATTTGCTGAGCATGACGATCGATCGATAACCGATATATCTGAAAACTCTTTGACTACATTAGTTATCGTATTATTTGTTTTTCCGGAATCACCCGAAACAACAGAATTATTCGAAATATCCAAAGTGCTCGGAGACTTACTTGCTATTCTTGCGAGACTCTCGCACAACACGCTCATACATTGCGGATTATGTGCCCCGTCGAGGATGACGGGCGGTTCTTTGCTCATAAGCATTAATCTTGCGGGCCAAACCGTGCCTGCAAGCCCCGACCTCAGGGCTTCGTTGTTAATTACATGGAGATTATTGTACTTCGAAGGGTAAACCGGACTTTCGGCAGAGGTTGAGAAAGCACCCTGCTTAAGCGCCGGCTCGTTTTGTATGCGGTCATTCAGTGCCCTTACAACCTCGATCACGACGGCCGCATTGAGCGCCTGGTGTGAGCCAAGCAGGGAAAGACTGAGCTCCTCGGAACCGTCGTAGGTAACGGTATCGCCTTCGAGCACGCCTTCCTTCACAATGCGGAGTTTCCCCGGGTCAACAACGCTTATATGACAGCCTTTTTTCTTACAGGTCTCTTTGATTACATCCATCGCTTCTTTATCCGACGGATATGCAACAACCGAGCATCCCTCTTTAATTATGCCGGCCTTGGCAGCGGCAATCCCGGAAAGCGTATCCCCGAGGAGTTCGGTGTGGTCGAGTCCGATCCTTGTGATGACGGCAACTTCGGGAGAGGGGATGACATTTGTCGAATCATCCATGCCGCCGAGCCCGCATTCCATGATCGCAAAGTCACATTCCCTACGTGCGAAGTAATCGATCGCCATCGCAGTGTAATACTCAAATGTCGTGGGGCGAAGGACGGTAACTGTATCAGTTGAGAAAATCGAAGGATTCACATTGTTGACGGAAAAGAACTTGCTTCTTTCGGAATCCTTGTTGAGTGGTGCCGCGAGTAAATCGAGGGTTGCTTCCATAACTCGTTCTGCTTCCTGTGAAAATTCTTCCTCTGTTGCAGGTACAGGATTGAAGTTTACGGTGATTGGATCATCGGATTCAATACACCCGAAAGATGATACCGATGTATAACCGGAACTGCTTGATCCTTTCGTAGTATCCTGGGGCTCCGAAACACTCAGGTATTCGCAGGGTGACACAAGACACGGCGAATTAAAGCTGCCGACTCTGTAGCCGGCAGCGGTGAGAACGCAGGCGAGCATGCGGGAAACAGACCCCTTGCCGTTCGTGCCTGCGATATGTATGAATTTAAGCCTGCCCTGCGGGTTCCCGAGTGCATTAAGCAGAGCACGGATCCTTTCGAGTCCGTACACGGAACCCGGTGTTGAGGCTGTGTTTATAAAGTCTAAAGCTTCTTTGTACGTCATGTCAGTGATCACTCTGCTATAGAGAGCGAATACCCTTTCTTTTACTTCTCCTCATACATCGAGAACGTACCTAATTCTAACATATTTGAGATCGTTTTCATAGTGAAGGTAGTTTCCCGGGGTGGTCCCCAAGGGACCATTTACCGATGAAATAAATAATAGTGGCATTTACCTGCGGAGTATGGTAGTATAGGAAGTTGCGAGGACCATTTCCGAGACTTCTGAAAAGCGCAGATGCTTTGCAGAACGGGGCGGACGGGTATCTGCGTTTCTCAGTAGTTTCGGGATCTTCGTAAAAAAATAATGGAGGTACATGATGTACAAAAGTTTTTCAATGGAGCTTGCCGGACGTACACTTACCGTTGATATCGGACGTGTAGCTGCTCAGGCAAACGGCGCCGCTTTCATGCATTACGGCGACACAGTTGTCCTTTCGACAGCCACAGCATCACAGAAGCCCAGAGACGGTATCGATTTCTTCCCCCTGAGTGTTGAGTTTGAAGAGAAGCTTTACGCAGCAGGCAAGATCCCCGGAGGTTTCAACAGACGTGAGGGCAGAGCAAGCGAGAACGCCATCCTTACAAGCCGCGTTATCGACAGACCCATGCGTCCCCTTTTCCCCAAGGATTACCGCAACGACGTTACCATCAACAACATGGTCATGTCAGTTGATCCCACATGCCGCCCCGAGCTCGTTGGTATGCTTGGCTCGGCTATCGCAACATGCATTTCGGACATTCCTTTCGACGGCCCCTGCGCTATGACACAGGTCGGCATGATAAACGGTGAGTTCGTTATCAACCCCACTCAGGAAGAGTGGAAGAGCGGCGATCTCAACCTCACTGTTGCTTCGACACGTGAGAAGGTCATCATGATCGAGGCAGGTGCCAACGAGATCCCCGAAGCAAAGATGATCGAGGCTATCTACAAGGCACACGAGATCAATCAGACCATCATCGCTTTCATCGACAACATCGTTAAGGAAGTCGGAAAGCCCAAGCATGAGTACACAAGCTGTGCCATCCCCGAGGAGCTTTTTGCCGAGATCAAGAGACTCGTTCCCCCCGAGGAGATGGAAGAGGCTGTATTTACAGATGAGAAGCAGAAGCGCGAAGAGAACATGCGCGTGATCACCGAGAGACTCGAAGAAGCATTTGCTGAGAACGAAGAGTGGCTTGCGCTTCTCGGTGAGGCTGTTTACCAGTACGAGAAGAAGACAGTTCGTAAGATGATCCTCAAGGACCATAAGCGTCCCGACGGACGTGAGATCACACAGATCCGTCCTCTTGCGGCTGAGGTTGATATCATCCCCAGAGTTCACGGCTCTTCGATGTTCACACGTGGACAGACACAGATCTGCGATGTTTGTACGCTCGCACCTCTTTCCGAGATGCAGAAGCTTGACGGTCTCGATGAGAACGAAGTAAGCAAGCGCTACATGCACCACTACAACTTCCCCGCATACTCCGTCGGCGAGACAAAGGTCAGCCGCGGACCCGGACGTCGTGAGATCGGTCACGGTGCACTCGCTGAGCGTGCGCTCGTACCCGTACTTCCTTCGGAGGAAGAATTCCCTTACGCTATCCGTTGCGTATCGGAGACATTTGAATCAAACGGCTCGACTTCCATGGCTTCGACATGTGCTTCATGTATGTCGCTTATGGCAGCCGGCGTACCTATCAAGAGAATGGTAGCAGGTATCAGCTGCGGTCTTGTAACAGGTGAGACAGACGACGATTTCGTACTCCTTACCGATATCCAGGGTCTCGAGGATTTCTTCGGCGACATGGACTTCAAGGTTACGGGTACAACAGAGGGTATCACCGCTATCCAGATGGATATCAAGATCCACGGACTTACACGTCCCATCGTTGAGGGCGCTATCGCTCGTTGCCGTGAGGCTCGTCTCTTCATCATGGACAACTGCATGAAGAAGGCCATTGCCGCTCCCAGACCCGAAGTTAACGAGTACGCTCCCAAGATCGTTCAGATCCAGATCGATCCCCAGAAGATCGGTGATGTTGTCGGACAGCGCGGCAAGACTATCAATGCTATCATTGATGCAACCGGTGTTAAGATCGACATCAGCGATGAAGGTGCTGTTTCGGTATGCGGCACGGATGCAGCGATGATGAACGAGGCTATCAGGATCATCACACTCATCGTTTCCGAGTTTGAAGAGGGTAAGATCTACGAAGGCAAGGTTGTCAGCATCAAGGACTTCGGCGCATTCATCGAGTTTGCTCCCGGCAAGGAAGGCATGGTACACATCAGCAAGATCGCTCCCGAGCGCATCAATCATGTTGAGGATGTTCTCACACTTGGTGACAAGGTTCGCTGCGTATGCCTCGGCAAGGACAAGATGGGCAGAGTAAGCTTCTCCATCAAGGATGCCAAATAATTCTGACAGAACAATAACGCATATGTGATAAGACAGCCCGGTTTCCGCATGAATCCGGGCTGCCATTTCTTTTTTCCCGACATATCATCCCTTTACATCTCAGCACATACAGACAATCTCAGCTGCTGCCACTCGTTTATGTTTGATAAACGAAGGCCATCTGTTCCAAACCGGACCAATTGTTTGCACAATTCACACAATAACGTATCCGTTATCGGATTGTATAAAAATAATTCTGAAATATATTGACAATAATCAAGCAAGGCGAGTATATTGTTTTTGGGATATGTGTAAGTGCAGACAAAATTTGACAAATGTGAAGTTCTGCGAGCTGCACATCACAATTTCCAAATGATACAGTATTCTTAACCGGAGGAGGTCAACAATAATGAAAGAATCGCAGAATGATTTTGAGTTGATGAAAGCCAACAAAAGTATGATAATAGCTGTTTCCATCCTGCATATTGCGATCGCAGGCGGCTATGTCGGTGAACTTGTAAAACACATCAAATCTGTTGGCTATGTTACTATCGTTTTATGCCTGGCATTGATCCCTGTTATTGTGATCAACGTGGCATACAGGATCAATAAATCGTTTCCTTGGATCAAATACCTCGCGTTGATCGGATTCGGATTGTTATATGCCTTTATCGAGCTCACAACAGACAGTGATCTGAGCTTTACCTACGTCATACCTATCATGATCACTCTGGCTCTTTACGATCACATCCGACTTGTCATCGCAACCGGAGCGGCTGCATTTGTGCTCAGCATCCTTCAGGTTGTGGGATGGAGCTCAGGCTGGATAGAAAAGGATTCGGAGATCGTAATGGCAAATGTCGAGATCATGCTTATCCTTCTGGCACTTATTACGATCTTCCTTTCGATCCTTATCAAGACCAAAAACCTTTTCAACAGACTTCGTACAGAAAAGCTTAACGAAACATACCAGAGAACAAACGAACTGCTCGGTGAGATCATTTCGGTGTCGGGAAGAGTTACTCAGAACGTTACGGAACTCTTTAATGAGATGGATTCCCTCAGTTCCTCGGTTGACCAGACACTTTACTCGATGGCCGAGGTCAGCAAGGGATCCGAGGATTCGGCTGACGCAGCACAGTCTCAGATCAAGCAGACAGGTCAGATCTCCGATTATATCAACGATGTGGAGTCGGCTTCCGAGATCATTTCCGAGAACGTTAACTACGCTGCTGACGCTGTTACGACAGGTCAGTCAAACATCGCCAAGATGACCAGCCTCACCGTTCAGGTTGATACGGCAGGTAAGGATGTGGCAGGTGCTCTTACAGACTTTAACAAGACCGCGGCCGAAATGAATTCCATCACCGATATCATCACATCGGTTGCGGCACAGACAAGCCTCCTTGCACTGAATGCTTCGATCGAGGCAGCACGTGCAGGTGAAGCCGGACGCGGGTTCGCGGTAGTTGCCGGTGAGATCTCCAATCTTGCAGGACAGACAAAGGAAGCTACAGACAAGATCACAACGCTAATAGGAAGCGTCGTTACTCAGACGGCTAACATGGTAAAGACCATCGAAAAGCTTCTTGCTGCGGGTGAAGAAGAAGGAAAGTGCGCTTCTGAGACAGCTCAGAGCTTTAAGGAAATATCCGAGAAGGTTGATATCATCAAGAGCAACACATCAAACCTTGATAACCTTGTAGACAGGCTTTCGGAGGCCAATAAGGAGATCGTTAACAGCATACAGACTGCATCCGCCGTTGCAGAGGAAGTTACGGCACATGCGAACGAGACATATAAGGTCAGCGAAGACAATCAGCGTATCGTTCGTCACGTGAACGATATCGTTCACAGCCTTAACACCGATGCCCAGACCCTCAGGGAGCAGGGTGAGAGAGGCCACGAGATCTGATAGATTCTTTAAATGATCAGTCTGAAAGAACAGACTGAAAGATCAGGCCGGTAAATCAGACCAAACTGTTATACGGTCAAGAAGTAGTTACGTATGTCAAAAGAATAAAACAGAAAACGCAAGGAGCCGAAAGAAAAATATCTTTCGGCTCCTGTATGTTTACCGGGTCGTTAAGCATAAGCGCTTCGACAATTGGTTGTGTCACAGCTCGTCGGGCAAAAACGTTTCAGCGATCGGTTTGCCCCTGCTCCCTTAAGGTCTGTGCATCCCTGCTCAGAGCGCCGACGATATCATTTACATTGCGAACGATGCTCTGGTTGGATTCGCTGGCGCTGTACGTCTGATTGGCATGTGCGGTAACTTCTTCGGTAACTGCCGATGCTGTCTGAACGCTCTCTACGATCTTCTTGTTGGACTGTGCCAGCTTTTCTACCAGATCATCAAGTACAGCCGTATGATCCTTGACAGCGCTGACGATCTGAGATATCTGCGAAAAGCTGGAAGCTGACAAACCTGCACATTTGCCTTCTTCATCGCCCGCTTCGAGCAGTTTTTTGATGGTATCCACCATCGTCTCTACCTGGGATACGACTCCGCTTATCAGGCTGCTGATCTTATCGGTTGCATCCTTTGTCTGTGCAGACAGACTTGATATTTCTCCGGCAACGACTGCAAATCCCCTGCCGGCTTCTCCGGCACGTGCAGCCTCGATCGACGCGTTAAGCGCAAGGAGACTTGTTTGTGCGGCAACCTTTGTTATGATATCTGTTATGGAATTCATTTCTTCCGCTGTCTTTTGGAATGTTGAGAGAACGCTTGCAACGTTCTTTCCGGCATTGTCGACTTCGGCCGTAAGATGGTTCATCCTGGATATGTTTTCCTGGCCGGTCCTGACTGCGACAGCTGCCTCTTCAACTTTCTTAGTGATGGTATCGGAAGCTTTTTCGACATTCTGTATGTAATCGGAGATCTCGGCGGTCTGATCGAGCTGCTCCTGTGCGGCGCTTGCAGATTCGTTGCTTCCTTTGAGAACTTCTTCCATGGACATAAGCGTCTGATCGACTGAATCACTCAGGTTGCCCATCTCGGAAGTAAGAGAGGAAACCGTTTCTGTCATCCTTCCCGATACATCCATGACCTTTCCGAGCAGATCCGCTGTGATCTGATGTTCTTCATTACTTTTTTCGGTACGCTTGTCATGGATCCTGTTTTTGGTTATGGTCACAAGCGAGACAAAGACAATTGTCATCATGAGTATCAGTATCTGGATCTCAACTTTAGATTTGTCGATCTCATAGCCGTTGAAGACCCAAATGATTATCTGGATCACGTTGAGTATGATGGCACCCACACCGAAGGAGATGATCAGCTTCAAACTGTCATAGAGCATTATTATCGTAAATACGGGGATAACATACGTAAATATGACTTCGTTTTGGGTGTTCAGAAGCACATACGCATACATTGCGCCGAAGCCTATGATGGTGACATATCTGATGCTTTTTGAAGCCTTGTCTATTCTGTAAAGAACATTGGTTATTATGACCGGGAGCAGCGCGAGAGTTATAGCTATAAGAGAATAACCCAAAGGTTTGGCATCGGTGATTATCTCAACGAAATATCCTCCTGCAGAGATCAGATTGAGGATCGAGAGCATGATGACGACATTTTTGTTGACGCTGATCATTTCGCTCACTGCCAATGTGTTTTTTCCTGCGTTTTCCATAAGACCATCTCCTTAAAAGACTTAACATTAGTTTTACAATTTCACGATACGAAACTTATGTTTTGCATTAACGAATGTTTAACACATGAATCATGATATTGTATCATCATTTTAACATTATGCAGTATTGTCGTCAATAAAAATCATTGAAAAACTATTACAAACTTCAAATTCTCGAAATTTAGAATTATTAATGATACAGATGTTTAAAAACTGCGTGCCCCGACAGTATCTCCCCAAAATACTTGTTGTAGATTTTTTTATAATGGTGTGCTACTATATATTGTGGTTCTTTGGGATCAACGATACGAACTGTCCGGGATTTCGGACTGCTTTGGGTCGGAATCATGAAAAAGAACACTCGAGAGGATACTCATGACACAAAGAAACAGCAATACGGGACGCTCCGCGGGTACGGGCGCGTCACGAAAAGCAGGAGCAAGCGCTGACCGGGGACGGGCTAAAACCGTATCCGGTGAAAGAAACGTCGGGGATGAACGGGAGGTCCGAAGCCGCAG
>JAEEGG010019388.1_pt1 | contig 13718 bp, 16 predicted proteins | sample 9134161 | NCBI WGS metagenome assembly JAEEGG01 (sample SAMN16246543, study PRJNA631951) | gut metagenome | biome: gut microbiome; feature: rumen; material: CR-attached | host: Bos | place: Iran: Karaj | collected 2018-10 | reverse complement strand
AAGACCTGCACCGGATGGGTTAAGCTGAAGTTGTATAAGGGCTCTATCCGTGGTGCCGGCTCTTGGTCAAAGTACAGCCTGTACAACGAGAGCATCGCTTCCTTCACAACTGGAGAGCTGTACAATCACAAGGATGCCCAGGGCTTCATCACTCTCTTCGGACTGCCGCTCAAGGTGCGGGCTCTTATGGAGCAGCAGGTTGGGGAAGGTCAGGCAATACTGGAGAGCAAAAGCTTCAAGAAGCGGCCTACTGAGTAAGACATAATTAAGCCCAGAAATAAGGCACCCCTGCTCGATAGAGGCCGCAATATCGCCAGGGGTGCCTTTTTCTGTGCCTACTTTTACATGCCCCTATTGGCGCTTCTTTCAGATGAGGTGGGGCTATACTGTATATACTTTTTTGTCTTGGAGGTCAACAACTTCGCGATTAGGAAGAATTTCTCTCAGTTTTTCTGGTGCACTTGTGTGCATTGGAATAATGACTTTTGGCTGAAGTTTTTTCACAACCATCTTTATATCCTCTATTGTTGCATGACCACTGGTGTGCCAATATTCCCATTTGTCAGCTAATTTTAAGAATTCTTGTATTTTGCTATTCTTTTTCGTCCGATAACCATCCCACATTGAATAAAGAATAATGCTTTGCGTTGGGTCGAATTTCTCAATTATTTTCTTAAATGTAGAATTAGCTCTGACCATCATCACAAATCCGCGTCTTATAAATCTTGAAACATAATCTTCTTTATATTTTGTAACCTTTGCTTTTTTATAAAATTTAGAATATCTTCCACAATAATCTTTAACCTTTTTTATCAGAAGGTATTGCAGTTTGTCACAGATGAAATATTTCCCTCTTGGGACTGTATTCGAGGCGGAAAAAATACGATCCATGTTGGTTGAAGATGCTAAAATGAAAATATACTTATACTTTGGGATATAATCATTTTTCAAAATCCTTTGTAGATACATTTCCGAGGGAGGTGTATCTTGGCGGGTCAGCGCGGTTCCTTCTGTCATAAGTATATCGCATTGATGTATATATTTTTTAAGTATTTTACGTAATCCTTTTCCTCTGAAACCAGATGTCCTGAAGTCTCCAGTGAATAGAAGCCTTTTCCCATCAGCCTCGATTAAGAACATATAGGCATCTATGGCCGAGTGGTCAATTGTGAAAGGAGTTATCCTGATGTCACCGATAGAAAAGATAATTTCTTGCGTAAACGGCTTGATTGTTTTTATTCTGGCAATGCGCTCTTTGGTTTCCTTCTGTTCTTCTTCAGTACCATATTTTTTTGCCCTTCTTAGTTGACCCCATTCAGTTATTAGCATGATTTCTTTTGTCAAAGCACCAGCAAAAATAGGGATAGTACTTCTTGCGCGGTTTAGCTGTTTTGTGTGATCCCCATGGTAGTGTGTTAGGAGTATGGCATCACATGTTCCGTTATCATCAGTTACCCCAGGAATCTCTAGCGGAGCTGAAACAAAACCATCCTCTAAGGAAAGTTCATCACCCATGTCGATGATTATGCGAGTCGAGGCAGTACGAATTTCTGTTGACATGCCACCAATCTGATGGCTTCCACGATGGATGGTTATTTGCATTTTAATGTTTGGATGGCCAATCAAGATTAGACGATTTTTTTATTATAATGTTGTTTGAATCAAATGATAAATAACCTAAACTCAGGATATCTTCACTGTTATCAGTTATTTTAAAATCTTGGATTTCATCAAAAAAATCTGTATCTTCCTTTCCAATATTAGGCATTGCAACGACACAATTGATGACTAATTTCTTTTCAGGTATTTCACCATTAAAATTAAAAATTTTATACCACAGTTGTCCTTTTTCACTTCTGAGTAATTCTCTAATAAAAGTTCCATAAGCAACGACCTGCATCATTGCTTGTCTTGGGTTTTCATTATCAGTAGAATCCTTAACTTCAATAACAGTAAGTTTACAACCCTTCCCTCTGCCACTCCTTGCAAGAATATCTATTCCACCATATTTATTTCCTTTTACGAAACTTAGTTTTCCAGTCTTCAGGTTGCTTGCAGATAATGGAGTTGGCATTTGAAAACGAAATTTATTATATAAAAGTACTGGTTGAATGCCTTTATCTTGTTCATTATATTTTCTTTTTGATTCCAAGGCAGAGATAATTGCAGATTCAACAGTTGCTTCTGGGTTATTATTCTTTATGGGGTTAGTAGCAAAATGCGTACGAAATTTGTCTGCTTCTTTTCCGTCCCAATCATATTTGCCACATTTAATACTTAAGTCAAAATATTTTTTGTTACGTTTTTCTTCTGTTTTATTAATTTTTAGGTAATAACGATTCCTGGTAAAAACGAGAGTTCCTATGGTTTGTCCCTTATATCTAATAAATGATTTTGCTTTTGGAGTTGATATTGAAGTATATAGAAATAATGGACTAATTATTGGGGGATTGGGAGAAAAAACAGTTTTTTCTTTTTTATTAATTAAATCAAGGAATTCCGTAAATTTTTGTTGCCATTTACTTTTAAAATTTTCGTTATCTAAGATTTGTTTTGTATCAAATATTATAGATTCATATTTTGTTTCATCAATAGACATTTTCTCACTCCTTTTTCCTATATTATATCACATCCATGATACCACAATGCCCCCCGGTCAAATTTTATCTACTTTCCCCTTGCCAAGCACGCTCCACCGACCTTTTTACCTTATTTGCCCCATAATTGCGCTATTTTTGTTTTTGAAATGTAAAAAATGCGAAAAATACCGATTTTAACAAAATTTGTAAAATATTATAAATAAATAATTTAGAAAAAACTTTTCTGCAAAGTTATAGAATGTTGACTATATCCTTATGGTTTGCTAATGTGACGCTTGCCTAAAAGGAGAGATAGCGCCCGCATGGCAGTAAAAAACATTTATTTAAATATTACAGATTCTCTTATAGAGTGGATTGATGTTTCACTAGCATTAATGCTGAAAAACGAGGGGATGGTGTCATGGAAGGATGCGGAGAATAGAGGAATTGAGTCTGGTTTTGCAGGTTTGGATCTGGAGACTAGGGGGTTTCACAATTCAGAGCTTATTTATATAGGCGCTCCTGCTGTTCGGAAAACAGATTTTGCCTTGGCTATGGTGGCAAACATGCTTAAGTTCAATAAAACCAAGGTGGGATATTTTTCTCTTGAAATAAGAGAAGAAATTCTTGTCAAAAATTTTTCGTCCATTTTATTTATGGAAAAGTTTGGGTGGTCTGATTTTATATTTAAAGAGGATATGCCGTTTTTTTGTATAGATACTCCCAATATGAATTCTACTGATTTTTTGAATAATGTTCACAAGTTGAGAATGAAGTATGGAATTCAAATTTTATTTATTGATTGTCTTGAATTTGTTCCGCTTGAAATATTCTTTCTAAAGGAATTGGCGGTAGAACTTGATATACCAATAATTGTTTTAGCAAAGACAACCAAAAATCTAAAAGATAAAGAACCCGAGATTAAGGATTTATATGTTTGCTCTGATGATATTGAACAGAATGCTGATCTGATTATGTTTTTACATCATTCTGATGTTATTATTACCAAAAACAAGAATGGATATGAAGGTATTGTCAAGGATGTTCGCTTTAAAAGGAGAAGGAATGATTAATATTGAAGAATTAGTAAAAAATGCAAAGCTGCAGGGGCAGAAAACCCTTATCTATGCAGAAGAGAATTTGGGATATGCACTTAAGTTTTATAACCTGTGCATAGAGGCGGGAATCAAGCCTGTCATCGGCCAGAAGATTACTCTGGATGGACAGCGTGTTGTGCTTCTCTGCAAAGATATGGACGGTTACAGAATCCTTTGCCGTTACTCTGTTTTCCTAAGCTCTGGAAATTTACTGCGTAAAAAACTTCAGGAGGAAGAATGTTCCCACTTCATCTTCACAACCGAGGAAGCTGTTGCTGAAGAACCGGAAAAGCTGGCCAGCCAGGTTCCAGATATTTTCCCATGTGATTATTTCTCTTTTGAGAACCGCTGTAAAAGAATGATGGAGAACTTGCCTGATGTTTCCTTCCCGACAGGTATCAACAGCGCTGCCGACTATTTTGTTTCACTTGTCAATAAAGGGGTAAAATTCCGTTACGGAGAGCCTACTCCCGAGATCCAGCAGCGGGTTCAGCATGAGGTGGATATCATTCTTGGGCATCATTTTGAGAAATATTTCCTTATCCTTTGGGAGATTGCCGCCATGTGTCGGAAAAGGGGCATTTTCTATGTCACCAGGTTTGATAAATCCAGCAGTTCAATTGTCTGCTATCTCCTTAGAATCACAGACATAGATCCTCTTAAGCATAATCTTTTCTTTGAGTATTTCTTCAATATTGAGCGAGGCATATTTCCGACAGTAACATTCCCTTTAGGCAAAGATATTCTCCAGCATCTGAAGAATATCTATGGTGATGATTGTGTTGCGAGCAAGGCTTTTCCAGAATCTGTTATCATCACAAAGGACCCGGTATATAATCATATCCCGGTGACGAGGGACCGTGGAAGACTGACAGGCTGGTGGGATGAATATAGTGATGTGCTCAGATTGGTGATACGTGGACCTGGATTCTTTGTCATGCTTTCTGAAACCTATGATTTGATAAGAGTTAAAAAAGATAAAACCTTTACTCTTTCTTCCATCAAGTATTCGGACCGAAAGACTTCAAACTGGTTCAAGGCGGTCCGCTTAAAATCTTTTTCAAGGTTTATGTTTGAAAAAGAGGTGAAAAAACAGTTTTCAAAGATGAAGCTTGACTGTTCATTCTCAGACATTGTTCTGCTGGAGGCTTTTGATTTCTTTCCCCAAGCCCTTGGTTCAGAGGCTGCTGCTGATCTTTGCAAAAAGAAAAGGGTAAGGAACTTCCCTGCCGAGGCAGAAAAAGTACTTGCTGAGACATATGGGAAACTCATTTATCAGGAACAGTTTATCCAGCTTGTTCAGACTGGCGCAGGATGGGATTTTGCAAAGGCTGATATGCTTCGGCGTAATATGGGAAAACGAAAATATGACGAAATAAAAAAAGCAGAGAAAGAGTTCATAGAATGTGCAGTAGACCAGAGTTCTTCAGAAGATTCTGCAAGAGAACTCTTTGAATATTTATGCAAATCATCTATCTACCTGGTCAGCAAAGCATACTGTGTTGGGCAGGCAAGGCTGCTCTGGATTGAATCATATTTCAGGGCCCATTATCCAAGCGTGTTTATTTCAAGGGAGAATGAATGATTACTGATCAGTATAGGCAAAAGATTGATAATTTGCCTGCTGTCCCTTTCCCGCCAGAAATCAGAAATGCGACCGAGTATTTTGTTTCACTTGTTGAGGCTGGGGTCAGATATCGATATGGAAAAACTGCTCCTGAAGTCCGGCAACGTGTTCAGAAGGAGATGGATGCCATACTTTCGGCACATTTCGAGAAATACTTCCTCGTCTGGTGGAAAATTGCTGCAATATGTCGAGAAAACGAAGTCCTTTACTTTTGTACAAGTGAAGCGAATAGCTCAATAATCTGTTATGTTCTTGAGATTACTGATATAGATCCGTTGGAACATAATTTACTTTTTGAATATTTCTTTAATTCCAAGATGGAATATGCGCATGGTTGGTGGGGAGAGAAAGCTTTAATAAGCTTTTGTGTATCCCAAAATATTATCCAGTATTTGCGAGATAACTTTGGCTCAGAGTGTGTTGCCATGCATATAAATGAATGCAATCTTGCTGAAATAATAATCACAAAAAAGCCTGTTGATGAAAAAGAGGATTCCTTTTGTTACATTTTTAGTATGCCAGGCGAAAACGAAAATGATTCAGATTGGTCAAAATTCTCTTTGATTTCAAGCAGTTCATTTCATGCCATTTCATACTCAGATCCAAAAACAATAGATCAAGTTAAAGAAGATAGAGACGAGATTTATTCTAAATGTCATTTAAAAAAGTTGCTTGGAAAGTTAGATATAAACTCTTTTTCGGATTTGCTTATTATGGAAGCCATTTCATATTTTGATGATGATGTCGCAAATGAAATAGTATCAGATTTGATTAAAAGGAAAGCTATGGGATATAAGCCGTTATTTAAAGGTGCTGAGAAAATACTTGATGAAACCTATGGAAGAATTTTGTTTGAAGAACAATTTATTCTACTTGTTCAGATGGTTACTGGCTGGGATATGGAAAAAACTTATCGATTCTTCCTGGATATAAGCTATGAGAAAACATGTGATGTCAGGCTTGAATTCATAGAGTGTGCAAAAAAGTCTGGAGTTTCTCTAAAAGACTCTGAAGAGTTGTACAATGCTCTGCTTGAAGCATCTCATAAGCTGATGGGAAAGGCTTTTATTTTTCCTTGGGTGCAGGAAATATGGCGTAAATCATATCTTAGGGCACATTATCCTGATGCATTTATTTCAAAGGAGATAGAAAGATGAAAAAGATTTTTTTAATTGCTGCTGTTTTTTTGTTTGTTGCGGTTGGTATCTTTGCACAGGGTTATAACCCCAATGGCATTTATCCACCTTATGATATAGGAAAGTGCTCAAATATGTTAGGACGTGCTCTTGCCGCCAAGTTTGACCTGGCACAGAGCGGTCAGGATTATTCAGATGTATCAGTTCAGAAGGCAATTCTTCTTACTGGGCTGACCAAGAAGCAGGCGGAGATAACTGTAAAGTATTGCCCTAAGCTTATGAAATTCTGGTATAGCGATAAGCTTTGGGGTGACAAGGATAAGCTCACTCCCGATATGTTTTATAAGTTGATGCTTAACGTCGACACAAACTCTACCATGATTTATGCAGATATGATCTATGAATTGAGTGATTAAGGGAGGATTTTATGGAATCAACAATTTTATATTGTAAGAAATGTGACAGTTGCTTTTCGGGGTCAGAGGGGCAGACTATATTATGCCCGACATGTAAAACAGAATTAATTGAAACTCATTGTTCGATGTCTAAATGGGATTCCCTTAGTAAAGATGAAAAGAGTTCTTTACAGAAACAATGGAAAGGGGTGGTTGAAGAGCAGAAAGCAGACTCAAAAGTCGAGCAGCACGATGAACCTGGTTTATCTGATGATGCGGTTGTTTCCATTAAGGCATTTTTCATAATCGCTTGTGCAGTTCTTCTTATTATTGGGTCTCTTTGGGGCTATGGCTTTTGCAAGGCATATTCTGATATTAAAAATGAAGAAGGCTTAATTATAATGGCCTACAGAATCAGTAACAAAGGATTGAACCCTGTCTCAAAGAGTGGTTACAAAACATGTTTGCATAACTACCCCAGACTCGAGCGGCAGGTGAAGTCGTTCATCAGGTATTGAGTAATATAAGCACAGAAAAAAGGCACCGCTAGGGTGCTTCTTTTTATGAGTTAAAGTGGTGTTGGAACAAGTGTGAAGCCGATGGCATTCAAAACTTTGAATACAGTTGCAAAGGAAGGATTCCCTTTAGGCGAGAGCGCTTTATATAGTCCTTCTCTAGTGATTCCAGCTTCTCGTGCAGTTTTCGCCATTCCCCTTACTCTTGCAATGGTATCAATAGCCTTAATAAGTTCTACAGGATCATTCTCTTTGGCTACTTCTGCCAGATATCCAGCTTGGAGTTCTTCTGTATCAAGATATTCAGCTGGGTCAAATGGTGTTAGTTTTACCATATTATATCTCCTTGAGCGCTGTCTAATGTGTAAACTATAGTTCACGGCCTGTCAAGTCCTCCTTGAAGTGTTTTACCTGTATAAACACAAAAAAAATGCGTTTTGCTTCAATTTTTGAGAAAAAAGTTTGAAAAATTATTAGGAGGTTACTCTATTGACCCTAGAAACAACTCGTATAAATCGTCGGCGTTCTGGATGCGGGGATGGTTCTCGCCACCGCCGTTGGTGCTACGGGCCATCTCGGCATAGGCTTCTTCGCCGGCCATGACTAGGTCGATGGCAGATATCGGGTAGCCAATCTCGGTACTTATGCGGCAGAACTCGGCGGCCGGGTTTTTGCTCTTGCGGGTGGCCAGCAGTCTGCGCCTCAGTTTGTTATCTTCTTTGCACAGCTGGTAAAGGATATCTAAAGTTTCCTGAACGTTCATAGTAATATCAATAATATCTTTTTAATTCTTTATAAAAGTTTTCTCTGGTTCCGGCAAGAATCACAATAACTATTTTATCCGGCAATTCATAAAAATTATATGCAATCTCATAATTTGTCTGATTGTAATAAACATCATATCCCCAGATGCCCCGCAGATCACCTTTCTTCTGCGTGCCACATGATGGGTTCTCGGAAATGGCAAGTAAGGCTTCGCCGAATTTAGCTTTCAACTTTTTATCAGTGACTTTCTTGAAGAATCTTTTTGCAGCAGGGGTGAAGTGGAGTGCATACTTATTTTCCATATTCTGGAGATTCCTCCGCGGCAAACAGGTCATTCAGAGAACACTTGGAGGATTCATCGTAAATAACGGTCTCTGCATCTTTGATCATTTTTTCGACAGCCGGCCGGATTTTTTTCTTTGTCTCAACAAATTTATGCAGCAGTTCTTTTCCAGTATAGCCCTGGTCTATAAGATCGGCTAGGATTTCAGCTGAGAAATCCACAGTGTCGGCATCTTCATGGAGTGGTTTGATAAATATGCCCCCGTCTTTGGCTATGCATTCTGCGCTACCGGCAAATCCCAATGAGTCATAAAATTTCTGCGGTATTGTTATCTGCCTCTTTGAGGAGATTGTGATGATTTTCTTATTTACTTGTTCCATAAACCAAGTATACCAAGAAAACTTTGTTTTTGCAAGTCTTATTTTATCGGATGAGTGCCTTCGGGCCTTTGCCGATGAGGTCGGTGCGGCCGGCCTTGATCAGGGCTTTGCGCACTTTCTCGCGGTTCTCGGGCTTGTGGAAATGGAGCAGGGCGCGCTGCAGGCTCTTTTCTTCCTCGCTCCTGGGGACGTAGACCTTCTCCATGGTCAGCGGGTTGACGCCGGTGTAGTACATGCAGGTGGAGATTGTGCCCGGTGTGGGGTAGAAATCCTGCACCTGGTCGGGGATAAAGCCCTCCTGGTGGAGATACTCGGCCAGCTCAATGGCGGCCTTCAGGTCGCTGCCCGGGTGGGAGGAGATCAGGTAGGGTATCAGATACTGCTTCTTGCCTATGCGTTGGTTCTCTTCTTTGAACATGGCCTCGAACTTCTTATAGATCTCGGGTCTTGGTTTGCCCATCAGATCCAGTACCCGGGCACAGATGTGCTCCGGCGCAATCTTGAGCTGGCCGCTGATGTGGTGCTCACACAGTTCATGGAAGAAGGTGGGGTCGGGGTCTGCGACCAGGTAGTCGAACCGTATTCCCGACTTGATGAAGACTTTTTTTACGCCCGGGAGGGCCCGGAGTTTGCGCAGGAGTTCCAGGTAATCCTTATGGGAGACCTCCAGGTTGGGGCAGGGCCCTGGGAAGAGGCACCGGCGGTCGGGGCATGCGCCCGAAGTAAGCTGTTTTTTGCAGGCTGGCTGGCGGAAGTTGGCGGTGGGGCCGCCCACATCATTTATGTAGCCCTTGAAATTGGGCTTCTTGGTCAGCCGTATGGCCTCGTCTATGATGGACTGGTGGCTTCGCGCCTGGATAATACGACCCTGGTGGAAGGTGAGGGCGCAGAAGTTGCAGCTTCCGAAGCAGCCCCGGGCGCTGATAAGGCTGAATTCTACCTCCTTAATGGCAGGGACACCTCCCTGCTCCTCGTAGCCTGGGTGATAAGCCCCCATATAAGGTAGGGCATACACTTTGTCCATCTCTTCCATACTGAGGATATGGGCCGGCGGGTTCTGGATGATGTACTGGCTGCCTGTCTTCTCCACCATCATCTTGCCAGAGAACGGGTCTGTATTCTTGTACTGAATGGCGAAGCTCTTTGCGAAGCTCATCTTGTCGGCCAGATTCTCCTCGTAGCTTGGCAGGGTGATGAACTCCCCTTCCGGTGGCTGAGAGCTTTTGACCACAGTTCCGCGTATATCCTTCAGATCTTTTATGCTCTTGCCCTCTTTAAGGGCTTTGGAGATGTCCCACAGAGGCTTTTCCCCCATGCCATAGATCAGTAGGTCGGCCTTGGAATCGGCCAGGATTGAGCGGCGGAGGCTGTCGCTCCAGTAGTCGTAGTGGGAAAGTCTTCTTAGCGATGCCTCGATGCCGCCGATTACCACGGGAATGCCCTTGTATGCCGCCTTTGCCAGCGATGTGTAGACTATGAGTGCCCGGTCCGGCCTCTTGCCTGCTACTCCGTCGGGTGTGAACTGGTCACGGCTGCGGCGCTTGGTCTTGGATGAGAAGTTGGCAACCATGGAGTCCATGTTCCCTGCGTTGATTAGGAAAGCGATGTTGGGTCTTCCCAGCATTTTGACAGAGTCGGGATTCTTCCAGTCGGGTTGCGGAATGATACCTACTTTCCAGCCTTCGGCCTCCAGGAGGCGCGATACAATAGCAGTGCAGAAAGAGGGGTGGTCCACATAGGAATCCCCAGTGATTATGGCAAAGTCCACACTGTCCCAGCCCCGCCTGTGCATATCGGTCTGGTTTATCGGAAGAAAATCCTTCATACTTCCATTATATTTGACAAAAGTGATTTTAGCAAATAGACTATCAGTATGGCAGAGGAAATTTCTGGAATCCAGATCGAAGTCCACAGCAAAGGGGAGGCTGACGAATACCTGCTGGTCTCTCTTGATGGCGTTCTCGACACATTCAACGCCGAGGCTGTGATGGCAAGGCTCAAGGAGCTGGTTAACACAGGCTACGACCACATCATGCTGGACTGCGAGAAGCTGTCTTCCATAGATGATATGGGGGCTGGTGTCTTTATCTGCCTGGATGCCCTCTTAAAGGTTGAGGAGAGTGGTCTTGCTCTGCTGAAGATTAATGGACAGCCAAAGGAGTTACTGGAAGAGCTTGGTTATTTGAACCTCTTCAGCCAGACTGAGGATCTGGCACTGCCACCTGCAAAACCGGCCGCATCTGAGTTCCCTAAAGTCTTTGAATGCCCCAACTGCGGGCGCAAGGTAAAGGCTCCAGCCCCAGGACGCTACCGCTGCCCTAAGTGCAAAGAACCGATCAGGGTGTGACGGACTGACAGCCTCTCAGTCTGGTGAATGCTCAAGCTCTTTCACATGCTCTATCAGCTCAAAGGGGGTCATGCCGTAGCTGCATTTTACCCGCCGCGATGCCAGGGCGTGGGCCAAGGAGGCGCTGACGGCAGCCTCATATGCCCCATACCCCTGCGCCAGAAGCGCAGCCACAAGGCCGGCCAGCACGTCGCCGCTGCCTCCCTTGGCCAGGCAGGAACTGCCGAAGGTGTTCACCGACACCTTCACGCCCTGGGCGATGAGTGAGTTTGCCCCCTTGAGAAGGAGCACCGCATGGGGGAACTTGGCGCAGAAGGCCCGGACCAGAGCAAAGCGGTTCTCCACCACATAGCCTACCTCGTAGTCCCCCATGCCGCAGAGGCCGAGCAGGGTGGCAAACTCCTTGGGATGGGGCGTCAGCACCACCTTTTCCCGCCCCCGGATCAGCGCTTCTATTCCTTTATATTTCAATATATCAGCATCAAGGACGCAGGCCACATCGGGGTGGGCGTCAAGCCAGTCCAGTACCTCCGATGGCGGCACCCCAAGCCCCATCCCAAGGGCGAGGGCGTTGGTCGCGGCGGGCGGGGCGGGGCTATCCATGAGCTCGTAGGGGCAGCACACCGGTCTTGCTTTGCAGACCAGGGTTACAAGCCCCGCCCCGAAGGCAAATGCGGCGGTGGCAGCGATTATTCCGGCACCTGGCTTCTCCCCCATCACCACAGCGACATGCCCGAAGCTTCCTTTGTTCACATTTTGAACAACTCTGATTGGCAACCTCAAATCGCTCTCCTGGAGTAGGATCAGGTCACCATTTCTATAGTATTCAGGCTTGGAACAGAAGAGCTCTCCCACCTCATCCTTGAGGGAATCGGCCAAAAATCTCTCCTCCACCGGTTGGTTCAGTACAGTTTTCATACCGCAATTATAACATAATATTAATAATAAATGTTATTGAATAAAAACAAATTTCTCACTAAAATCATAAGAACGGTTATTGAGGAGGCAATATTTTGACTGGAAAACCTGTAATATCCATCCAGCGGTGCAAAGGCTGCGGGCTGTGTATAGGTGCATGTCCGAAGAAAATCCTTGAGATGTCCAAAGAGACTAACAAGCAGGGTGTTCACTATCCGGTATGCAAAGATGAATCGCAATGTATAGCCTGCACATTCTGTGCGACTATGTGTCCTGATATCGCTATTGAGATTATTAAATATTAAAAGAGTGTTTTGCTATGAGTGAAAAGATTTTAATGAAAGGTAACGAGGCAATAGGCGAGGCTGCTATCCTTGCAGGATGCCGCTTCTACTTCGCATATCCTATTACCCCACAGAACGAGATACCTGCCTACATGGCTAAGCGTCTGCCTCAGATCGGGGGAACTTTCCTCCAGGCCGAGAGCGAGCTGGCTGCAGTAAGCATGGTTATGGGCGCATCTGCCGGCGGAGCCAGAGTAATGACATCTTCATCATCCCCTGGAATCTCCCTTAAGCAGGAAGGTATTTCCTATATGTCCGGAGCGCAGCTTCCGGCTGTTATCGTGAACATGATGAGAGGCGGTCCTGGCCTCGGTAACATCGCAGGAGCCCAGGGAGACTACTTCCAGGCAACCCGGGGCGGTGGAAACGGAGACTATCATGTGCTGGTAATCGCACCAGGTAATGTGCAGGAGCTTGCCGACTACACTGTAAAGGCTTTCGAGCTTGCAGACAAATATAGAATTGTATGCATGATCCTGGGCGACGGATACCTGGGACAGATGTCTGAGCCACTGGTTCTTCCAAAGCCAGTTGAGAACCTTCCTCCAAAGGATTGGGCTCTCACCGGAGCAAAAGGACGCGACACACACATCATCGCATCGCTCCGCCTGAACCCGGACAACTACCTGGAGAAGCATGTATACGACCTGTACGAGAACTACAAGAAGATTGAGGAGAACGAGGTTATCTACGACACCCAGAATATGGATGACGCAGACTACATGATCGTTGCCTACGGCACAGCCTCCAGAATCTGCAAGAAGGCTATCAGAATGCTGCGGGCCGAGGGAATCAAAGTTGGTCTCTTCCGCCCTGTTACCCTGTGGCCATTCCCTAAGAAGGAGATTGCAGAGGCTGCTAAAAAGGTTAAGAAGATCCTTACTGTAGAGATGAGCATGGGACAGATGGTTCAGGATGTTCAGATCAATGCCGGAAAGTACTGCGATGTAGACTTCCTGGGACGTCCTGGCGGAATGCTGCCTGAGGTTGAAAAGATTGTTCAGAGGGTTAAGAGCTATGTCTGAAGAAAAAATATATTCATTTCCAAAATCCATGAAGGAAGTGACCACACACTACTGTGCTGGTTGCGGTCATGGAATTGTTCACAAGCTGATCGCACAGATCATGGACGAGCTGGGAATCCAGGAGAAGACCCTTGTGATCGCTCCTGTAGGATGCTCAGTTCTTGCATATAACTACCTGCGGGCCGACGGCCTTGAGGCTGCCCATGGAAGAGCACCTGCTGTATCCACAGGACTCAAGAGAGTTCAGAAGGATAAAGTAGTAATCTGCTACCAGGGCGACGGAGACCTCCTTGCTATCGGAACAGCC
>JAEEGG010019385.1_pt1 | contig 13720 bp, 9 predicted proteins | sample 9134161 | NCBI WGS metagenome assembly JAEEGG01 (sample SAMN16246543, study PRJNA631951) | gut metagenome | biome: gut microbiome; feature: rumen; material: CR-attached | host: Bos | place: Iran: Karaj | collected 2018-10 | reverse complement strand
TCGCTTTTATGGATCTCTTCTCCGCCCGATGAACTATAATATACCTGCTCAGTCAAAACGGGGATTTACCGATGTATCAGTGGAAAGAATGTACCTATAACACCCCTGACCGGCAGGTGTTTTTTACCATTAAAAAGCTCACCCTGCCCGATCATTTCTATGTAACCTTCGTGGGGGCCAACGGCAGCGGCAAAACGCTGCTGGCCCGGGCTCTGGAGGGAGAGCTTAAACTGCTCTTCGGCAATGCTCCCTCCGGCCTCAAAATAAGCTCCATCTCCTTCGAAAAGCAGATAAAGCTGATGGAGGAGGACTTTGAAAGAAGAAACAGCGATGATCCCCGGGCTGAAACCGGCTTTACGCCCCGGGAAATGTTTGCCGCCATCTCTGATGACACCCAGGAAATCAGCCGGCTCTGCGACATTCTGAACTTCTCCTACGCTCTGGATCGCTCCTACCATAAGCTCTCCTCCGGAGAGGGCCGAAAGACCCTGATTATTGAAGCTCTCCTGAAAAAACCGGACATTATCCTCCTGGATTCTCCCTTTGACGGTCTGGATCCCGCGGCCCGGAAGGAGCTTCAGGATCTTCTGACCCGCATCTATGATGCCGGAGCCTCCGTTATTGTTAATACCAACCGCTTTGAGGAAATTTCTCCAAGGAGCGAGTATCTGGGCCTTGTCATGAGCCGGGATCTCGCCCGCTTCGGGTACCGGGACGAAATCCTGGAGGACAGCTCGGTAAAACAGCTCACCCATTATGAAAAGCTCCCCAAGATCTGCGCTCTTCCCCGGGTGCCTCTGGACTGCCAGATCCCTCTGGATCGCTCCCAGCCTCTCATTGTCATGAAGGACGTTACCGTGGCCTACGGAGATCACGTAATATTGAACAAGCTCAGCTGGACGGTTAATCCCTATGAGCACTGGGAGATCTCCGGCCCCAACGGCTGCGGAAAATCCACCCTGCTCTCTCTGGTAACCGGAGACAATCCCCAGAGCTACTGCAACGATATCACTTTATTTGGAATCAAGAGAGGATCCGGCGAAAGCATCTGGGACATCAAGAAGCATATCGGCTATGTCAGTCCCGCCTTTCATCTGGACTACCGGATAAGCTCCCCGGTGATTAATGTGATTCTTTCCGGCTACTTTGATTCCGTCGGACTTTATGAACAGCCCGGGGATGAAAAGATTTCCCTGGCCCGGCAATGGCTGAGCCTCCTGGGGCTCTCCGCTTATGAAAACGCCAGCTTCCGTTCCCTCTCCTTCGGGCAGCAACGGCTCCTCCTCATTGTGAGAGCGCTGGTGAAGCAGCCTCCTCTCCTGATTCTGGACGAACCCCTGCAGGGGCTGGACGGACTCGGCCGGGAGCTCGTGCGGCGTTTCGCGGAATTTCTGATGCAGAACGGGGAAACCCAGATCCTGTTCGTGTCCCATCATGAAGGAGATGCGCCCCGGGGCATCGGAAAACGGCTGATCTTCACGGATAACGGCACCCGCACCTTTGATGTGAAGATCGAGATCGTGCCGAAGTAAAGCGCCGAAGTAAAGCGCCGCAGCAGAGAAAAAGGCGGGGCGGGAGCCGGTTTCCCCGCTCCTGAAAACTAAGCCCCGTTCCGGAGAACGGGGCCATTGTCGGGTTCGCTTTGCCCACTGGTTAGCGAAGCGGCTATGAAAGACTCTTACTTCAGGAAGCCCTGATGATTAAACATGCTTTCTCTGGGGATCAGCATTTCAATAGCTGTTACCACTTTCAAGTACATGGGATCATCAAAATTGTCAAAACCGATGTCTTTCAGCTGTTTCAGCAGAGGAGCCATCTGCTTTCCAGTGCTGAAACTGCGATAGAAGCCGCTCTCATACCAGAACTGCAGCACTTGGGCATTACGAACTCTGGCGGCTTTTTTGTTATACGCCGAAACCAGGTCTCCTCTCAGCGCCCGGAGCTCCTGAATATCCTTGGTATCCATCTCATCGTCTCCCGGAATGCGGGTAAGATATTCTTCCTGCCACACCTCTTCTTCATCAGGATCAACCCTTTTGGTCTTAATATCCGCAAAGAAAAACTTCAAAAGCTCCCTTTCATGCTTGAGATAGTAGTTATCCGCCAGAATCAGCACCTGCCGGACATTCTGCAAAATGGCCCGGAACTCCAGTGATTTGTCCCCCTGCTGGAATCTTACTACGTCCCTGTTGCACTCTGCGAGTTTGCGCTCAATGGCTTTGGTATTTATCCCCGCATCATTCATCTCTCCAAGAAGTTCGCTGATCCGGACAGTCACCTTGGCTATTTCTCTGGTAGCGTCTTCATCGGTAAGGCGGGAGTTTATCTCAACCTTCTTTTTGACAGTGATATCCTGTACCGGAAAATAGGCCTCCAGTTCCATCATTTCCGAGGTGTCCACCTTCAGCGTAAGGTGCACGGGATCCCCCATATTGATGTCCTTTTCGATTTCCCTGCCGCTGACCACAATATCCGTCACATGCTCGTAGCACAGAGCCTGAGATTCGTTTCTGATGGTAAAGTCAGCCTGATAAATAGGAATGGTCAGGTTATCATCGGTATTTGCGATAATGTACCGGGGCGCCTTGCGATCATCATTTCTGCCCGCCGCCGGCAGCGGGTTGTTTTTCTCCAGCCCGGAAAACGGCGCGATAAGATTATTTATGCCGCTCCCGCCGGCAAACTCGTACGGATTCAGATAGCTGTAGCAAATATTGAAGGGCAGCACGGCGCTGGCCACCTTGGTGCCGTTAATTACAGTAATGGAGTCCGGATACACCCGCACCCGGCCGCCGTTCCTGTCAAAGCCGGTAACGGTATAGGTATTGGTGCGATCCTTCACCATGAAGATCTCCGCCACATTGCCCTCGGCATCCACGGAAATTTTGCCGGATGACCAGGCGCCGTCCCCCCGGGTGAGTTCAATCTCAAAGCCCTCGGGCACCGCGGAAACCGGCTTTACGGCTACCCATTCGGATTCGTCAACGCTCATGCTCTCATAGGTGATTTCCAGCTTAATGGCATCTTTGAGATCCTGCTCCGAAACCTCTGCGGTCGCCTCGATATTCTGGGCATAAAGAGCGGCGCCGGCAGCCACTGCGGTCATGGGATCCACTGAGCAGTCCAGATTGGGGCTGATCTGTTCCCGGAGCTTGTCCCGCACCAGAGGGCAGAAGGTAGGGCCGCCCACCAGAATGATTTTGGTGAGGAGCTCCTTTTTGATCTTGTTTCTTTCCAAAAGGTTTTTGCACATGTCCACTGCCTTCTGATAAAGATCGTCCATGGCCGCAAAAACCTGCTCCCGGGTAAAGACGCCGTCAATAACCATATCCTCGCCGGAATCATCGCAGCCGATATCGCCGAGATCCGTGAGAAGCTCGCAGCTGTCCTTTGCGGAAAGCTCCTTTCTGATCTTTTCGGCATAGATCTTGAGAGAGTCCTTAAGAATGCTCTTTTTGGCCCCGTCCCGGAGAATATCACCGAGGTCGTAATTTTCTTGAAGGTGCGGGATTATCACCTTTTCCACCACGGCATAGTCTAGATCCTTGCCCCCCAGGTAGCTGTCGCCCTCGGTGTCAAAAATCTGCAGAATGCCCTCGCTGGCATGCACCAGAGCCGTATCGAAGGTGCCGCCGCCGAAGTCAAACACCATCCAGACGCCGTCCTTAACGTCAGCAGACAGGCCGTAGGCAAAGGAGGCGGCCAAAGGCTCCTGCAAAAGCTCGCAGTGCTTAAAGCCGGCCAGTTCCGCTGCCTTGACAGTAGCTGCTTTCTGATTTACGGTAAACTTGGCCGGCACGGTGATGACGATATCGGAAATGTTTTCGGGAACAAAGGTTTTAAGCTTTTTGAGCACCTCCGCGGAAAGCTCCTCGGCAGAAAAGGAACGCTTCATATAGGAGCTCTCATAGGCGGTGTCGCTGCCCATGCCCCGCTTGAATTCCACAAAGGCATTGCTCTTCCCGGACTTCCAGGACATGACAGCGGTTTTCTTCTCAGACTGGTAGTCATTAAGAGCCTGCACCCCGACTCTTACGGTTTTGTTTCTGGAGAAGGACACGCAGGACGGCATGACGCTTTCCTTGGTGTCTGTTATAAAAATCTTCGGATTGTTGTCTGAAATGGTGGCGATAGAGGAATTGGTAGTTCCCAGATCGATACCGTACTTGATTTTTGGCATATGAATCCCCGTTAAAAAAAGCGCTGCCCCTTCCGGAAAACAGCGTTAAATCCCCGGCCGCTCAAACTGCCGGCCATTTTGTAAAAAACATAGCTGAAAACAGCATTTGGGCTGAAAGCAGCATTAAAGTCTGCGTAAAGAAAACTGCGTTAAACAGGGGCTCCTATGATTCCTCCGGATCCGCGGCATTCTGCGCCACCACCACCGTGGCCATCTGCAGGAGCTGGCCGTTGTAATTGACCTGGGGAGAAACCACCTTGCGGATCACCTGAGTCCCCGGCGGGAGATTATCGTCCTGCATAAAGGTAGCGGAAACCTTCATCCCTTCCGCATAAGGCTTATCCAGAAGATCCACAAACTCGTAGCCATCGGCCAGCATGGCATCCCGGAGCCTCTCGTTGCATTTAAGAAGCTGCTTATGGCCCCGCACCTCGGGCCCCATGTGATTAAGATTGTTCTGGATCTTGACGATTTCCTCCGCCACCCGGAGATAAAACGCATGTCTTGAGGAGCTGTCCCCTCGCTGCACCATGGCGGAGACCTCCGAAAGCAGTCCCGAATATTCCGCCGCGCTCTCAAGATCCCGATCCTCCAGAGCGGCCAGACGTTCCTCAAGGCCGTCACCGTACTTCATAAGCCCCCGGAGCTCGTCCTGGCAGCTCTGATTCAGGGCCGCCATGCTGTCCTGCAGGGACTGGCTGTTTTTGCCCAGCTCCTCCTTGAGGAGGCAGTGATCCTTCCGGGACAGCGCATTTCCCCGGAACACCACCAGGGTAATGATCAGCAGCCATATGAAAAACAGCAGAAAAAGAGCTCCCTGCCAGTACTGCAATAAAATGTCAGCAATAGTCGCATCCGTCATTTTGTTGTCTTTTCTCTGTTATTTTCCTACTTCTTCTTTTTCTTCTTTTTCTTCTTCTGGTTATTTCTGCCGTTCACCGCCTTCTTTCTCCGGGGCTTCTTCTTTTCCGGAGCATAGCCGTAATCATCGTCATCATCGTCATCATCGTCATCAAAGCCGAAGTCAAAGGAATCATCATCCTCGCCCAAAAGAGAGCTTAAAGCCTTCCCCGGTTCATGCTGGCTCATGACCAGTTTAAGCGACAGCGCCACTATGTGCATTTGCAGAGCCTCGCTGGCGTCAGACAGCAAAGACGTGAAATTGGTCATTATATCGCGAGTGATCTCGCCAATCATGAAAAAACAGTTCTCGGGATCCTTATCAGCCCCGGATCTGAAGGCCTCTGCTTCCTTTATGAAAGATGCCGCTTTGGCAAAGACATCCAGGATCTCCATGAACTGCCCGGAAATCTCCTTTCCCAGATTAGCTGATTTGGCGTTTTTTGATATAAAGCCGGCAACGTCATGCCAAAAGGCAATCAGGCTTTTATTTCTGAAAATATAGTCATTACTGTCCAGCAATTGTCTGAGCTTTGACGGATCTGGCGGAGCTATTTTAATTTCAACTTCAGTATCATCATTGTAAGACTCTTTCATAGACTCCATAGAGGCCAGAAACATGTCGAAAAAAACATCGCACACCGCCATTCTCATTTCTTCGGCGCACAGAAAAAGAGGCATGCAGGATTTGGCGGTTATCTGTTCGGAAAGCTCAGTTTTCCTGCCGCGCATCTCCTTCTTAAAGTTTTCCAGAAGGAGAGCGGCTTTCCGGGCGTCATCCTCTGAAACGGAGCTGATCCTCAGCGTCATCTTCTGACGCAGGAAATCCTTCAGATTCTTGCGCTTAAAGGCCTCATCAGAGGTTCTGACAAAATAAAGATCCGCTGTCAGTTTCTCAAAGGCGGTGGCAGCCTCAGACAGCTCCGGGGTCTTGGCCTGAGACGGCACGGAAACAGCGGCCGCGGTCTTCTGCTCCAGTTCGGCCTCATATTTAAGCCAGGGCTGCCATTTCAGGAGATCGGGCTTCCGGATATGGTCTTTAAGACTAATACCCTGCTCATGAAGGGCGTCGATGAACTCGGTAACGTAATACTGCTTCTTAACGGTCAGAATTTCAGTCATGAGCTTCTGAAATTCCGTGCAGCGGGGGCCGTACAGCGTCTGAGCGGTTTCAATGGCGTCCTCATACTCTCCCCGGATTGCGCTGAGAATCATGAGATTCTGCATGTCGATGACGCTCTTGTCCCTTTTGATGGCCGCCTTCAGCACCAGAGCAGCCTCCACGGCATTGCCCTCGGCCAGAAGTCCGGCCACGGTGCCGGTAAAAAGCTCGTTCTGAAAAAACCAGAACATGCCGGCGGCAAGCTTCTTTTCGGGTGTGGAGATGCTGAGAGAGGCCTTTTCCATTTCCTGAACAGTCCGGGAAACCGGGCCTAACAGCCTTTCAAAATCAGCGGGGAAGGAAACCGTCTTTTTAACAGAAGAAAAGGCTTTGAATTTACCGGCATTGGAGCTTAATTCTCTGGCGCCGGAGTTGCTGCAGCCTCCCAGCATTCTGAAGGGATTGCCGGTAATACGATCAATGATTTTCATAGGTAAACAGGGTTCAGCGTGGTTAAACAGAATAGCTGCCGTCTGGAAACGGTCATCCGGCTGAAAAATGCAGTTCTGGGGAAATGGGCATTTTCACTTCCGGATCAGTTAAAAAGCGGGGTTATTCTACTCTGAAAACCTTTTTTTGACAAATACGGCGGATGGGATGATTAAGATGATTTGACTGGTAATACCGCAACTTCCGATGCCCGCATGAGCTTCATCAGAGTCTGCAAAGAAAAGATGCGGGCCAGACCTTCTGCCGCATCTTAATTCCAATTACTCAAATTCAGGGTATCTCAAAACGCAGGAGCATCACTCCCGGATGGCGTAATCCCCTTCGCAGATCCACTTATAGGTGGTAAGCTCCAGGAGTCCCATGGGTCCCCGGGCATGCAGCTTCTGGGTGGAAATGGCCACCTCGGCACCCAGGCCGAACTGTCCCCCGTCTGAAAACCTGGTAGAAGCATTCACATAGACGCAGGCGGAATCCACGGCATTCATGAAGGCCAGAGCATTCCGGTAGTCATTGGTAAGAATGGCATCAGAATGCACGGCGCCGTGAGCCCGGAGATGAGCCACTGCAGCGTCAAGGCTGTCGGTAATGGCAATATTAACCGTGAGAGAAAGCCATTCCGTGTCGAAATCCCCGTCCTCGCCCTCTCGGGTCTTCTCCGGAGCAACGGCACTGAGAAGGTCATAAGCCGCGCCATGAGCCACCATCATGACGTCCCGGTCAGCGAGATACCGCCCCAGCTTCGGAATAAACTCTCCGGCAATGTCCCGGTGCACCAGCACGGTGTCCACGGCGTTGCAGGCGCTGGGCTTCTGCAGCTTGGCATTCCCGATAAGGGGCAGCGACCTTTCCTGATCGGCGGAGGCATCCACAAAAATATGCCCGACGCCGAAGCCGCCGATGATCACCGGCACCGTGCTTTCCCGGCGGCAGAGATCCTGCAGCTTCTGACCGCCCCGGGGAATTATCATGTCCACGTATTTGTCCAGCTTCAGAAGCTGATGCACATATTCGCGATCGGGCTCAGAAATAAGCTGCACCGCATCCTCCGGAAAACCCGCATCCCGGAGTCCCTGTCTGATGGTCTCGGAGATCAGGATGTTGCTTCTCAGGGTCTCCTTGCCGCCCCGGAGAATGCAGGCGTTTCCGGTCTTGATGGCCAGAGAGGCGATGTCCGAGGTGACATTGGGACGGGCTTCGTAAATAACCCCCAGAACCCCCAGAGGCACTCTCCTTTTCCGGAGTCTGAGACCGTTGGGAAGAACCCGGGAGTCAAATTCCTCCCCGGTAGGATCCGGGAGAGCGGCCACATGGCCGATGTCATCAATAATGCCGTCAAGGCGCTTTACATTAAGGGTCAGCCGATCCAAAAGAGCTTCTCCGATGCCGTTCTTCCGGGCATCCTCCAGATCCTGTTCATTGGCGGTAAGAATCTCCGGAGCCTTATGCCGCAAGGCGTCTTTAACAGCCAGAAGAGCCCGGCTGCGATCCCGGGGCAGAAAGCCGCTCATCATCTGCGAAGCTGCCTTGGCGCGGCGGCCCATTTCTTCAATCGAAATCATATTTAATCCTCTTACATGAGAACCATGTCGTCGCGATGCACCGCGACAGACCCGTTTTCATAACCCAAAATACCTTCAATTTCATCAGAGCCATGCCTCTTGATCCTGTCAAGAGCTCTGGAGTCGTAGCGGGAAAGTCCCCGGGCAATCTCCCGGCCGTCTCCGGCGGCGATAATCACGTCCGCCCCGCGCATAAACTCCCCGCTTACGGCAGTAATACCACTGGGCAAAAGACTGGCGCCCCGGTTCCGGAGAGCGTTCTCGGCTCCCGCATCCACCGTAATTACGCCGTCCGGCTTCTGTCCTGCCAGAATCCAGGCTTTGCGGGCCTCCAGAGGGGTGGTTTCCGGACAGAATCTGGTGCAGTCGCCCTTTCCGGCCACGAGATCCGGGATCAGAGCCGGATTGTCTCCGGAAGCGATAATCACCTCGATGCCGCTCCTTATGGCAATCTCCGCCGCCTGGATCTTGGTGCTCATGCCGCCGGTGCCGAGACCGCTTTTGCTGTCTCCTGCCAGAGCATGGATCTCCGGAGTGATCTCCCGCACCTCCCGGATCAGCTTGGCATCAGGACAAGAACGGGGATCCGCGGTGAACAGACCCTGCTGATCCGTCAGCAGAATGAGCATGTCGGCATCCGCCAGCACCGCCACCCGGGCGGACAGATTGTCGTTATCCCCGAATTTAATCTCCCGGGTGGCCACGGCATCGTTCTCATTGACAATGGGCACAATATGCTGCCCCACGATAGCCTCCAGGGCATCCCGGGCATTCAGGAAGCGCTCCCGCTCCTCCAGATCCGCCTGGGTCAGAAGCACCTGGCCCACGCTGATGCGATAGATGGCGAAAAGCTGCTGCCAGCGCATCATGAGACTGGTCTGCCCCACGCTGGCCAGCATCTGCTTGTGCGCCACCGTGCGGGGGACATCCGGAAAACCCAGAGCCTCCCGGCCGGCGGCAATGGCTCCGGAGCTCACCACCAGCACCTGGTGTCCGGCATCTCGGAGCGCCTTTACCGCCCGCACGAGTTCAATCATGCGGGACGAATCCAGATATCTGGTACCCGATGTAAGCATGGAGGTACCCAGCTTAATCACCACTGTTTTTGCTTTATTTCCCATATTCACCGCATCCCGTTCAGCGCTCACAGAAGGTTCTTTTTGAAGAATGCCACCGAATTATGCATTACCTTTTCAAAAATATCAGTGCCGCTGTTTCCGGCAACCTCAACGATCTCGCTCTTGCGGCTGATGCCGGCGGTAAGCTTCATATCGGCCTTGGAGCAGAAAAAGTCGGCCTTTGCTCCCATTACCTGCATTTGGATATCCGAGCTGAAGCCGGACAGAATGCCCTGCTTTTTCACCGAATAGGCCTGCAGCAGCGGAATTAAATTATCCCACAGGGAGGAATCGCCGTTCATGCGGTTCGCTATCACATCCCGCATCATCGGGGGCGCCTTGGCGAGAGCCTTGCTCATGAGAAATTCGTCCACCAGAGGAGATACCATGCAGGCCGCCCGAACGTGGGATCCCATGGAGATCATGAGCTGAAGGGCGGCGATGCACCCCATGCGCTGGGCCAGAATGCCCATGTTGTGATGATCCAGATACAGCACATGATTGAGAATAAAGTCCAAAGCCGCCTCGTGCACCTTGCCCAGATGCGGGCTGAACTTCACCTTGCCGGAAAGCCCCACCCCCGGAAGATCCAGGGCCACCATGGCAATGCCCAGCGGCCGGAGATAGTCGTTGTAATATCTGAGATATTCCGTGCACAGATTCTGGTAGTTGCTGAATATCATCACGTACGGGCATACGGCATTTTTGTCCGGGGTATGAATAAAAGCAATGGCTTCGGCTTCCTTGACCTTGAAGCGGATCTCCTCGAAATCCCCGCTGGCAAACTGGGCCGCCCGGCGATAATAGCGGTAATGCTGACAAAGAGACTGCTGCGCCAGATCGTCATTCACCATGTAGGGATAGGAGGCCGCCAGAAAGTAGAGCTCCGCGAGCCGGAAGTTTTTGAAGGCCTCTTCGCGGTTTTCCTCCTGAGCCGCCTTTTCGCCCATTTCGCTGTAGCGCACTCCCAGCATGGAAAACTCATAGACCCAGTTGCCGGGACCGTATTCGTAAACCGTGTCCAGAGCATGGGGACGGGTTCTCCGGTTCGGAGAGGCCGCAATGCGGGAAAGAGCGGATTTCACCTCGATAAGATTGAGGCCCAGCCAGCCGGCGTACGGGAGATGACAGTGCCGGTACCAGTAGTTTTCAGTTACGGACGGATCCTCGGGGGCGGAGTTTGCCACAAAAGAGGTTTCCTTGGTTTTTCTCGTCGGCTTAAAAAGAACCTCGCTCAGATTCTGATCCTTTTCCAAAACTTCAGAAGTCATTGCTTTCCCCTTGAAAATCTGCCCATGGTAGCGTCTTCGGGCTTCCGTCCTCTTTGATAAGATGCCGCGAAGCTCCGGAAGCTGCATAAATGCCTGTAAAATAAAGGGAAAACCGGAAACCGGTTCCCTGAGCCTCCATTATACCGCATGGCGTAAGGAATACCATGATTTTGCCCCGGGAGCGATAACGCTCCGCCTTCCGGACGCCGGAATAATGACAGCGGACGGAATCAGGTGTGGCGGAATCCCCTTCAGGGTGTATAATGCGGGAGTCTCCCCCGGAGAACGGATATAAGATTTTTGTTAAAGATTCCGGCATTATTTCCGCTAAGTATTTGCAGGAACCGGAAAACGCAATTTGCCCGAGGAGGAACGCAAAATGAGCGCTGAAAACAAAGAAAGCCAGAGCGAAAGAAAGATTGTTCTCCCAGTTGCAGAAAAGGACGTCAGCCGCAAGGCTCCCGTGATTTACAGATCTCCGTGCTGCTGCACCAGAAACCGGGTGCATAACCTTTTTCTGGTAGATCCCAATGACGAAAGGGTGCTCAGACTGTTCTACGCTCACTCCGCTCTGCTGCATCTGGGGGCCAGTTAAGGACTCGGCGGCTTCAGTCCGGCATATTAAGCAGGACATTTCAGATCACATCAGAAAGGGAACGCTCCGGCGTTCCCTTTTGCTTTCCGGAAAGTCCGAAGCTATGGCAAAATCCTGCCCCGCCGGATTTATGAAGCAGATCCGGTTTTCCGCATTTCCTCCCCGGCTGCTTTCTGAAAAAAAGAACCTTATTTGTCAGGGATGCTCTAAGTGACTATACTTGCTTTTGATTTTTTCTCGGCTTTCCTGCTCAGGAAACAGTTTCGGAACGCATGGTCATGGAAAACGCTATCTCAAAACTCGAGCCCCGCTCTGTCTGGCATTTCTTCAGCCGCATCGCAAAGGTGCCCCGGGTGTCCGGAAATGAAGCCGGCATCGGAGATCTTCTGCTGGAAATCGCCCGGGAGCACGGTCTCGGAAGCTCCCGCACCCCGGACGGAAATATTATTCTGACCGCTGACGCCACCCCGGGGCTTCAGGATCATCCCCGGGTGTTCTTTCAGGCTCACATGGACATGGTGGGAGTAAAGGAAGAGGGCCTTAGCTTCGATTTTTCCCGGGATCCCATATCCGCAGTCATTACCGAGGACGGCTTCGTTACCGCAGAGGGCACCACTCTGGGAGCGGACGACGGCATCGGCATGGCGCTGGCTCTGGCAGCGCTGACCGCCCCCGAGCTCCGGCATCCGCCTCTGGCCGCGGTATTCACCGTTTCCGAGGAAACCAGCATGCAGGGAGCCCTGGCGCTGACTCCTGATGATATCCCCGGCAGTCTGGGCATCAACATTGACTCCGAGGATATCGGAGAGATCTGCATCGGCTGCGCCGGCGGACTGGCTCTGAACATTGCGTACACCCCGGAGATCTCCGAGGTGCCCCGGGATTTCGGCACCATTGCCATTACCGTGGCAAACGGCCGGGGCGGTCACAGCGGCATGGAGGCGGATCGGGGCAGCCTGAATGCCGCCACCGCACTGCTCACCCTGATCTGCTCGCTGGCCAACGAGGATATCAAGGTGAATCTGAGCTCCCTGAACTCCGGCACGGTCAGAAATGCCATTCCCGGCAGCGGCCAGGCGGAAATCGCCCTGCCAGAGGCTCTGATAAACAAAGCTCTGGATTCTCTGGAGGATATTTCCGCCAGAATTACGGAAAAGTACCGGAATGCCGATCCGGATATCACCATTACGATTGACCGGGCGCCCAACAGAAACATTATGGTTTCCGCTCAGGATACAGCCAACATCATCAATCTCCGGGGACTTAATACCGGAATTCTGGAAAGAACTCCCGACGGACAGCCCCTGACCTCCTGCAATCTGGGCCGCATTTCCTTTGACGGCGGCAAGGCGGAGGCCTTCATTCTGGGCCGCTTCGCCACGGAGGCCGGAAAGGAAATGCTGGCAGCCCGGCTTAAAAAGACCGCGGCCGATGCCGGCGCCGTTATCACCTTTGAGGAACGCTACTCCCAATGGGAGCCGGTTTATGAGAGTCCCCTGTGCCGGATCATGGCTGCGTCCTACCGCGAAATCACCGGAGAGGAGCCCCGGAGCACGGTGATCCATGCCGGACTGGAATGCGGCCTTCTCAGGAATCTCCGGCCGGATCTGGACATCGTGTCCGTGGGGCCGAACGTTTTCGGGGCCCATACCACGGAGGAAAGGGTGGAAATAAGCTCAGTTAAGACCTGCTATGACTGGATCGTCAGGGCGCTGGAAAAGCTCTCCTCGTAAACAGCAAACAAAGAAAGGGGCTGCGACTGAAGCGAGCGCCGGAGCTTTTCGGAGCTTCAGAGTTAAAAAAACCGAAAAGCCTGTAACAATAAAGCCCGGATTATCCGGGCTTCTTGCTTTCCGGGCATTGCTTTCCAATCAGAAGCGCCGCAGGGGATTGAAATCCTTCATGCCCCCTTATTTCAGGCCGGACTTCCTGATAAACTCGGCGATATCAGCCCCGAATCTCCGGCTGTTCAAAGCATACTCCACAAAGGCCTTCATATAGCCCAGCTTGGATCCGCAGTCGAAGCTGTCTCCCTTGATCAGCACGGCATCCATGGGGTAATCCCGGCACATAAGACGCAGGGTATCCGTAAACTGAATCTCGTCCCCCACCCCCAGAGGAGTGTTTTCCAGATAATCCCAGATCTTGTCCGAAACCACATATCTGCCCACGATGGCCAGATTGCTGGGGGCGTCATCCACATCGGGCTTTTCCACCAGATTAACGATAGGAATGCTCTTTTCCTGAGACTCCAGATAGGCCTTCTCGTTGAAAATACAGCCTTCAAAGCACTTGTCCCGGAAAGCCTTGCCGGTATCGATAACTCCGTAGGAGCTGATATTGCTGAGCTGCACCGGCTGCACCATGATCTGGCTCCGTCCGGTCTCATTAAAACGATCAATCATTTCCTTAAGATTGTCCGTTCTCATATCGCACTTGAACTGATTGATCATCACATCGGGGAGAATAATGGCAAAGGGCTCCC
>JAEEGG010019381.1_pt1 | contig 13722 bp, 8 predicted proteins | sample 9134161 | NCBI WGS metagenome assembly JAEEGG01 (sample SAMN16246543, study PRJNA631951) | gut metagenome | biome: gut microbiome; feature: rumen; material: CR-attached | host: Bos | place: Iran: Karaj | collected 2018-10 | reverse complement strand
ATCCAGTTGCAGTTCTATCGCTAACTGATGGGCAGCCTCTGCCTGACTATGATGTACGACATCTTCGAGGCCCATGCCCAACGAGAATCCACAGATACGCATACCGACCGCACAGCCTACATCGTGAAACAACTGATGACATTACTTTCCACCGGCATCAGCCGAACGGAGCGTGATGTGAGCTACTATGCAGAGCGGCTGAATGTATCGCCAAAGTATCTCTCTGCCACCATTAAGCGCGTGACGGGACACAGTGTAACCTCATACATCGACCGCCATACCATACCTATATTAAAGGACTATCTGAATGATGAACGCCTGTCCCTCACCCAGATAGCAGAACTTATGAATTTCACAACTCTTTCCTATTTCAGTCGCTACTGCACCAAACATCTTGGCCAGTCCCCCAGCGAATACCGACAGAGTCTTCAACCGAAATAAAGTATATTTAGCAAATACAATAAAACAGCGTAGTTGAAGCCCATAATCTGGAACAGTCCCCAACTTGCAGAACAGGCAGCAGCTTTCTCGTGAAAACCGCCGATACGAACGTAGGGAGTGACGCGGCGCCTGCCCTGATGGAGCAGACGCCGGTCAGTGCCTACTGTTCGTCCCATCCGGAGAACTCTAATTCACGACTCAGCTGTTCGTCCCATTCGGAGAACTCTAATTCACGACTCAGCTGACCGTCAACATCTGTAATCGTTTCTTCTGACACAGGAATTACTGATCCTGCCAGCAGACTACACTGCTGAGACGTAACAACAATCTGCACGGTTGGCTTTACATATTGCTTCATAACTATTTGGTCTTTACGTGTCATTTTACTATCAGTTTCTTGCCACTGACAATGTACAGACCCTTGGTCTGACGTAATACACGCTGTCCTTGAAGGTTGTAATAGCAGTTATCGGTTGGTGTATCATACGTGGTGTTGTCGATAGCAGTCGTCTCGTCGCCAAATGTCAACATAAGTTCACGGGCCTCCTGTCCGTTGGCAAAGAAGATGTATGCACGATGGCCACCGAGAATATTTCCTGTATAACGGCAGAATGCAGCATAACCTGCAGTCGTCTTTCCCAGAACGTACAACTGACCATTGGTAAGTCCTAAACTGCTGACCGGCGTGTTAGCAGTAACGCCACGCAGCACATTCTCGTTATATACAGCACCCATGGCCTCGGTAGCGTTTAGATTATACGTGTTAGGGGCACCTTTCAGCACCACTGCAGTAGCCGCAGGTATCACGCCGTCGGTAATCTCTGTCAGTCTCACCTTGGTGTTTTCGTCAACCATTTCACCCCAGTATGCCTTCAGTGCTGCCGGAATGGTAACGGCATATTCGTTGTAGAATGTAGCATAGCCCACCTCGCTGATAGTGACATTGCGTGCCGTGCCAGTATTGACCGTCGTCGCCGCACTAAGACTGCCATACTCATTGACAGCCTTCACGCTATAGGCAGAAGAAGCGCCGTCAACATCAAATGTACACTCTGTAGTGAAGCCAACCACCTTCTCAGCATCATCGATGACAACATAGCAGATAGCATAGTTGGAAGCCTGCCAAGAAAGAGTATTGCCTGCAAAAGCCAACTCCGCAGGAGCATCAACAGGCTCAAAGAACTTACGTGGGTTCCAGTCGTCATCGCCAGTGGTGACTGCTTCGTAAGTATAGACAGCAGCCTCACCGGCAGTTAGCAAAGCCTTGCGGGTAACGGGATTGCTCTCGCCTGGTTCCAGTTTGTCAGGATCAACGGTGTAGGTCGTGCGGCGATTGTTCAGGTCAACGGGGTCACCGTTAGCATCCATCGTGTTATACTCAGCGAAGAGCTTTGGTGCTATATGCCACTCGCTCCATCCCTCAGGGGCGATGGTTGTCTTCAGCGTGGTGTTGATCCATACAGTAATTGGTTTGTTCTGCCAGGCGCGGCCCAACTTGTTGGCACCGCCACATCCGTCGATGGTGTTGTTGACCATGACGTAGCCCCACTCTGTGCCCTCTCTGTGGCTTGGAGCCACGATGACGGTGCCCTCGCGAGCCATGCGGAAGGTGCTGTTCTCTACATAGTTGTTGCCACCACCGTAATAGAAGTCCACGGCACCCTCAATGAGACAGTTGTTCACATACTGGCGGTCGGTAGCATTAGGCACGTCGGTGTACCAGGTGTCCTGGAAGGAGCGGAACGAACAGTTGTTGAACGCCTGGCGGTCAGCACGCGAACTCATGGCAAGTCCCATAGGACCAGCCTGCATCTCAACGCCATAGCTGTCGATATAAGAGATGTTCTCCGTATAGAAGTCGGTAGGGTTAACCTGCACCACGCTCTGCTTGCCGTAGGTCTGAGAGGCAGGGTTGTTGGTAGAGTAATCCCAACCGATGTCGTTAGAACCACCATTGTTGATCCAGTAGCTGATGATGGTCTTCTCCCTATCCTGACCGATGAGGTGGATGAAAGGCTTGTTCTTCGGGATGACCACCAGTTCTTCATACTCGCCATTCTTGACGAAGATGAGCCATGGCGCGATGCGATTCTCAGGAGCTGCGTCAATGGCAGCCTGTACTGTAGTGTAGTCGCCCGTACCGTCTTTTGCCACCACGGCATCATAGACACGTTTGGTGGGTTGTGGACGATTCATGGTAGTGAACGTGATATCAGCACCGGCAAAGGCATTGTCGCTCATATCCTTGATAGCACCGGCAGGGATGTGCAGCGTGTAAGCCGTATTGTAGCTCAGTCCCTTATATGCCAGTGTCACCGTCTTGTTGCCATAGACAGGCGTAAGTGCCTGACCATTCAGAGTGATGTTACCCTCACCGGCTTTCACGCGCTCATTGAATGAGAGCACTACATTGCCGCGGGCAGAAGCAGATGTAGAACCTTCAGCAGGTGATGATGACAGCAGCAGCGGTGCATCATGGTCGTCGCCCGACTGCTGGTCGGCATAGATGACGATGTCAGCAAGATAGAATCCTTCGGTGCCTGAAGTGACTGCACCCAACAACGGACTGTTGGCATCGCCAATCCAGCGGATATATACATTAGTTTGATTCTCAGGCAAGACAGCGTCAAAGGTGAGCCACTCGTTCTTGGTCATGTTCAGTGTGGCGAGGTCGGTATAGTTCTCGCCGTCGGCAGACCACTGCAGTTTCTGCACTGAATGCACACAGTCGTTGTCGGCAGCTGCCAGTGAGTGAATGCGCACATTGGTATAGCCGCTGGCATTGAACCGAGCCACGTAGCTGCGTGGATTGTTCATATTGACATAGTCGGTATAGCGTCGGATGCAGTTGTGTTCCTTGCCGCCGAAGGTGCGTGTAGAACCACCCCATTGGGTGCTACTGCCATCGCCGTTATAGATATTCAGCGAACCGGTGTTGTCTGTAGAAAAGGCATAGTCGGCAACGCGGTTGCCTCTTGGCTCGCTCTGGGCAAAGTCCCACGCCACGATGAAAGGCACCACGTCGAAGGTTGCCGTCAGCTCCTTATTGCCATCCATGGTCACGCTACGCTGCAACTCGGCAGAACTGTTTTCCCAGTAGAGGAAGTTGGTGACGCTGTTGGGCACCACACTGACCGTTACCTCCGTCCCCGTTTCATACACGCCGTTCACAGGTTCTGGTTGCAGGCGTACCGCACCCCACTTGCTGCCGTCGCCGTCTTTGCTGATGGTGAGAGTATAGGTGTCAATAGCATTGAACACTGCTGTCACCTGCATGTCTGCGTTGATAGTGAAGGTATAAGGGTTCTGTGTTGAGAGGGTGTTGCCATTACCATCCTGCCACTCACCGAATCGGTAGCCATAGTTGGGTGTGGCTGTTACAGTAGCTTCGTCACCAGCGTTGAACACGGCATTTGCAGGTGTCACCACTCCGCCAGCGGCAGGACTTGCCACAACGGTCAGGGTGACTGCCTGAGTGACTGCCTTCAGCCAACGGGGGTCGCCAATGATGCCTCCTGTGGTAGAGGCTGTAGCCATAGGTGATGTTGACACGATGGTGAAGTCGCCGCCACCAGGATTGGGAAACGACAGCTTCGTCATTCCCAGACCTGCCAGCGTCAGGTCGCTGATGGTAGAAGACACGGGAGAACTCATATCGTAAGTGCCATAGTCCACCACCAGGTTGTTCTGTGCCGTCAGCGAACCACCCGTAGCCTGTATCAGCTTTGGCGTAACGTTATCAGCACCACCTTTATATACTATATTGTCCTTGAACAAATATACTGACTCGCCACTATACTTCCCTTCGGTCTTGCAGAGTGCATGATTATTAGCCTTTGACCAGCGATAGATGGTATTGTTGCAGAAGTTCAGCGTGAAGACATTACTTTGATTTGTGCTGTTGGGTGCAAAGAAGCTCTCGCCGCCAGTGTAGTTATACAGGGTGTTGTTAGTCACTGTCAGCTGCCTCACCGTGTGCTTTGGATAGAGGAAGCAATATCCATTCGCACCGCAATCGTGGATGATATTGTTGGCAAACAACAATTCGTTAATCGATTTGCCTTCATTGCTCGTACGCAGGAAGCAGCGTCCGATGCCACTCACCTCACAGTTGCGTACCTCAATCTTGGTAATGTCGCCATAATTACTCAAATCGATGAAATAGTTGTTTGACGGGTTTATCTTCAACCCGTCAAGCACTATGCCACCATCGGTCAGCGAGTTGTTATTGCCGCTGAACGTGCATCCGAACTGCACGTTGGCATCATCAGCTGCTTTCAAGGTTATTGTCTTACCAGAAGGGAAGGTCAATCCGCCCGTGTAGTTTCCTTCACTCAATACGAGCACGTCGCCGTCTTGTGCATCGGCATATTTCGTGCTCAAGTCTGATGTTGTCACATCAATGTTGGCGGCATTCATCTCGAACGCCACCAACAGTAATAAAAACAATGATTTGATTCTCATGTTTTACAAACTACTTACTAAAAAACTAAAACTAACAATATTATTCTTCTCAATTTCAGTCGTCGAACGTATATTCTCGACTTAAATTCTCGTCAGGATTACTACCTGTTGCATTTCCCCCGTAGACGCTGGTTCCAGTTGGTGAACCCGCCAAGAGTGTTGTTCCATGTTCTATGGTTATTACAGTCGTCACAGGGCTAATATATCTTTCTCTTTTCATGATGGTTGTCGTTTTAAAGGTTATTTTACTAATACTTTCTTGCCATTGACGATATACAGTCCTTTGGTGGGATGCACTACACGCTGTCCATGGAGAGTATAGTATTCTCCACTAACCATCGGCACTGAACTCCTGACCTTATTGATGCCTGTTGTCTCACTGCCAAAGTCAATGTTCAGCATGTGAGCTAAGCTAACTGCCGTCAGATAGGCACGGAAGGGGTTGATTTGCTGTGGAGTCTCAGAGGCCACCTTATAGAAACCGACGTTGCCGCCATGGTTCTGCAGTACATAGCTGCCGGTAGGCACATCTGTCAGGATGTATGCTCCTGTCATTGCCCCTGACTGTGGTGTGCCGGCAACACTCTCAACAGTGCCGGTAGCACTGAAAGCATACGACCCAGTTTCAGCATTGACGAGCACAGGTGTGTGAGCAGGCAATGTGGTCTCTACAGGTGTTGCTGTGGCATTGTCGCCAGAGGTATAGCTCAGCGCGTAAGCCTTTACGCCGTCAGGAATAGTTGTTTCAAAAGGCAGGGTCAGCGTAGCAGCCTTGGCAGCGCCAACAGTCAGCGTATATTTACCATGCTGCGGAGCACCAATCATACTGCCCACCGTTGAGCATGTAGCCAACTTAGGATAGTTGGTGATGTCAAGGGTAAAGTCACCATGAGCAGCATCAGCGAAAGGAATATTCGTGAATCCAAATGTGGTGTTTAAATCACCATCATAGGGCCAGGCATTAGTGATAGTCTTAGTTAGAGTTCCTGTTCCCCAAATAGTCTTGTCTTTGTTTGGGGTCGCATCGTCGTTTTTGAAGCCAAGCAGAATGTTATTAAGGATGTTAATGACGCCGCCATTTGAGGTTTGCACCAGGACGAATCTGTCATTTGTGACCGTGCTTCCCTCGGTATAGCCCTTATAACCGCAAATGATATTATCCTTAAACGTATAGGTAGACGCCGAGCTATAGTTGTCGCCAACAGCAGCAAAGGCACGTCTGCTGCTCGTATTTGCCCACTGATACACCGTATTGTTGCAGAATGTGAAATTGAACGCAAACTCCTGGTTCTTAACCCTTGCACAGAACACACTCTCTCCTCCATAATTATATAAGGTGGAATTGGTGACTGACACAGACTTGACCAAGTGCTGAGACCAAATGAAATTGTAAGAGTCTCCGCAGTCGTGAATACGACAGTTCTCAATAACGATGCTATTGATAGTGTAAGCTTCATTGCCGCCTGTTATTAAACAGCGGTTAAAGCTGCCATCGCTGGTAATCTCGCAGTTGCGAAATATCAAGTCGCCGATATTCGAGGTATTCCCAGAAAGGTCCATAAAGTAAGTGTTAGAAGGGACAATCTTGATGCCATCGAATATCAGACTACCACTTCGGGTTGCTTCAGCACTCCTCACTTTAATTTTTAGAGACACGGCAGCGCCATCTGCTGCCTGCAGCGTCACAGTTCTTACCATTGGAATCTCCAACTGCTCCCAACGAATACCAGTACCATCATAGTCACCTGCTGCCATCACGATGGTTGTTTCAGTACCCTCTGTGGCATTGGCTGCAGCTGTATAGGCCGTTGCAAACTGTGCCTGTGTACTCACTTCGACCGTTTCGGCCTGTGCTGCCCCTGCCCATCCGATAAGGGCGAGGCAAAGAAAAACCGCTTTACTTGGAAACTTTTTGCACTTCATAGTTTTAATTCTTTATTCGTTTATTTGGTTTATTATTTTCTATTTCATTACCACCTTGCGACCGCCGACAATAACAATGCCTTTATATGAGCTGTTGACACGACGGCCATCTAGGGCGTAAGCTTGTAAGTTTCTTACCGGCGATAGTTGTTCGTTACGGATAGTTTGGATGGCTGTAGCTTCATTGATGTCTATGAGTTCAATCTCCTGACCAGCCACTGTCGGAATGTCGTAGAGATAGGTGGTAGGCAGAACCGTTTCAGGAATCTTTGATGCATCGGCTACGATGGGGTCTGGCATCATGTAAGGCTGCATCAACACGTTGCTGTTGGCTCCTGTAGCAGTTGTAAGCGCTGTGCCGTTAGCCATCTTCAGTTCTGTATTGCTGCGCAGACGCAGGTTGCCGCCGATAGTTGACTTCACCTTTACCGAAACAATCTTACCCTCCTTCCAGGTCAGCTCCTTAATCTCGAAGCCACCGCGTGAGCGCAGACCCTTCACCTCGCCGTCAGACCATGAGGCTGGCAGGGCAGGCAGCAGATGGATGAAACCTGCATGACTCTGCAACAGCATTTCGGCAATACCAGCGCAGCAGCCAAAGTTGCCGTCAATCTGGAATGGAGCGTGGGCATCAAACATATTGGCGTATGTACCACCATCAGCCTCGTGCAGCGTGGCATTGGGATCCATCAGTCGCAGCTGATTCTTGATAATCTCGAGAGCATGGTCGCCATCGAGCATACGTGCCCACTGGCATACCTTCCAACCCATTGACCAACCACGTGCAGCATCGCCGCGACCTACGAGCGACTTATGCACGCCCTGGAAAATGGTGGCATTGGTGTATGGCGACACCTGATTGCCAGGATAAGCGCCCCAGAGATGTGAGAGGTGACGATGAGAACTGTTCTCGCGGTCCCAGTCTTCCTGCCACTCCTGCACCTGACCGTACTTGCCAATCTTATAAGGAGTAATCTGAGCCTTCAGCGCATCAAGGTCGTTGGCAAAGTCGGCATCGGTATCCAGAGCGCGAGCAGCCTCAGCGGTGCTCTTCAGCACGTCATACACCATCTGGTTGTCCATAGCCACGCCGCCAAAGAGAGCACAGTTCTGCTCCTTGTTGTTGTCGTCAATATACTTGGCGATGCCAGGATGGTTCTCAGGAGAGTTTGACGGAGCCACCACCTTGTAGCCTGTGTTAGGATCAGTCACCAAGAAGTCTTGGAAGAATTGTGCACAGCCCTTCAGTACGGGGTACACATCAGCCAGATACTGCTTGTCGCCAGAGAAGAGATACTTCTCCCACAGGTGAGAGCAGAACCACGCATTACATGTTGGCCATACACCCACAGAGCCATTATCTACAGCACCTGTGGTGCGCCAGATATCGGTATTGTGGTGAAGAGTCCATCCGCGTGCGCCATACATCTGCTGAGCAGTCTCGGCACCAGTAACGCTGACATCCTTGACCATCTGTACGAAGGGGTCATGGCACTCGGAGAGGTTTGCCACCTCAGCAGGCCAGTAGTTCATCTCAACATTGATATTTGCGGTGTATTTAGAGTCCCATGCAGGATACTGACGGGCATTAGGATTCCAGATGCCCTGCAGGTTGGCAGGCTGCGTGCCTGGCTGTGAAGAAGAAATCAGCAGATAGCGGCCAAACTGGAAGTAGTTGCTTACCAGGCCTGGGTCATTGCCACCAGTAGAGCGGAACTCCTTAATACGGGTTTCGGTATCTTTCTGTTCCTGTGTCTCGTTACTGCCGAGGTCGAGGCTGACACGATTAAACTGTTCTTGATACTTAGCGGTATGGTCAGCCAAAGTCGTCTCATAGCTCTTCGTCTTGTTAAGATAGTTGGTCAGATATGCCAGAGCCTTAGCTTCAGCATCGGCACTGATATCGTCGTAGTTGACGAAGTTAGTGGCTGAGGATATGACAATGGTGGCTGAGGTGGCACCGCTCACCTCGATGGTTGGCGCTGAGGGGTTGCCTGCTACCAGTCCGCCCTCAATCACGTTTTGAGTGGTGTTGCTGGTCTGTGTTCCGCCATCGTTGATGACCTTGATGAAGGTATAGCAGTGCAGTTTGTTGTCAACGCCCTCCGACTGCTCGCGGGCAGGGATGAGTGAAGCCTCTATCATGCCGTCGGTAATCTTGTTGATGCCCAGCTTGGCCATATTAGTCTTCTGAGGAGCAGCAAAGCAGACGTTGAAGTTCAGCTTGCCTGCCTCTGAAGCCTCTATGCGCATGATGGTCACATTGTCTTCAAATGATGTGAACACGTTTCTGGTGTATGTAACACCATTAACAATGTATGTAGTGGTGGCGGTAGCCGTAGCGAGGTCTAATGAACGCACATAACCCTGAGCATCTATGGCGCCGGCGGTCTGGCCTGCCTCTTCATCGTCGAAGCGATGACCAGGGAATTCTACCAGTACACAACCTGATGCCTGATACTGTGCGCCGTGTGACGCCTGTGACATCCAGTTAGGTATTGCCAGCTTTTGTGCTGCCACATAGTCCTTATTGAATATGTACTGCTGTACCTGAGCGAGCACGCTCTTGGCATTAGCGTTGTAGTTGCGATTAGGCGACTGGCCCCAGAAGGTGTCCTCATTCAGTTGCAAGGTGTCTGATGCTACAGAACCGCTGACCATAGCGCCCAGTCTGCCGTTGCCCAGTGGCAAAGCTTCTTCCCAGTAGGCTGCAGGACGATGATACCACAGGCGGTTCTTGCTGTCAAGGACTGGCGGAGGCACCGGACGAGTATCACCTGTAGTGAAACTGATCTTGATGGCCTCTGTCTGCACATTGCCTGCAAGGTCTGTCAACGAATTCGCCGGCAATGTCAAAGTGTAGGAAGTAATCAGATCCAACTCCTCGTAGGCAAATGACACCTTATTAATATTTATAACAGGCACGATATCCTGACTCTGATGAGTTGAGTTGTTGGTCAGCGTTGCCTTAGCACCCTCCTGTGCTACAACACCCTCGTTGAAGAGCATAATGACCTTACCTGTAGGCAGCACTGCGGTTGCTCCGTCAGCAGGTGTGCAACTCTCAAGCATTGGAGCCTGTGTATCCTCTGCCAGAATATTAACATACTTCAGGTTGTAGTTGCTGGTCTTCGTAGCCGACTGTATCAGCATACGAACAATAACCATGTCCTTATTGTCTGCCTGCAGGTCGTATGTCGCATCGACGTAATTGTTCCAATGCGAACCTGCGGTATAGTCATCAAGCACAGTCCATGTGGTACCACCGTCAACAGAATATACCACGCCAAACTTCGTTGACGAACTGGATCCATCACCGATGGCAAAGTTAAGCTTCACATTGTGCAGTGACGTTGTAGGCATGGCCACTTCAAAGAACTGATCATGCTTTGAACCATCGGCATAGTCGCTCTTAGGGGTAAACTTGTCGATGCTAGCAGTATTGAGACGTAATATATAATTGGGTCCTGAGCCACTGCTGGTCACCTGCCACTTGCCATTGCTGGTGTGAACAGTGACCTTGCAGTCCTCGGGCACCAATGCACACTCATTGGGGAGGAAATAGGGCTGACTGGAAGTCCATGCCGTATTGGCTATGGCTGCCCACCCAAGCGTATTTGGGGTATAAGTAGCTGTGGTGCCACTTTTCTCTACGTCATAGCCCGTAGAGAAAAACCACTTTGCCACTGTCGTCTGACTGGCAGCAGCATTCATTGTACAGAGCGACAATAGAAGCAGTGCTCCAAAGTGCAAAACCGATGTTTTTGTTCTGTTCACTTTCATTGTTTTTAAGTTATTAATTAATTTTGTGAAAAAAGCTGGTGCAAAAGTACGATGTTTAGCGCCGATGGTTGTTCATTACTGGCGCATCTGGCATAAAAAAAGGCGCAAAATACAAAAAACAGCCTTCCTCTTTTGATGAAATCGCGTTTTTTTTGCTATCTTTGCGCCATATATTCCAACAAGAACTGTAACTAACATGAGACTTTTTACTGCACTGCTGCTATTCTGTTGCACACTAGTTGTCCGGCCACAGTCTGCCATCATTTACGATGACCAGTCTGGATTGTCCCACTGGATTGTCTCGGGCGTAGTCCAAGACCTGCAAGGTTTTATATGGATGTCAACATGGAACGGGCTGAACCGTTTTGACGGCTATGAGTTTCGGCAGGTTAAGGCGGTACCAGGCAATGGTGTCGACATCCCGTCGGAAGTGATAAGAAGTATCGCATTAGACAAGGATGGCAACATTCTTTGCAAAACGGATGTTGGCTGCTTCATGCTTGATACGAAGACTTACCAGTTTAAAGAATTGCCGCAATCTTTCCACAAGGATATGCCCAAAAACACAATGATGAAAGACCGGGAAGGGAATATATGGAAGACGGAACGTTACGGAATAACCAAGACCCTCCACCCACACCATCCGGCAACAATGGTAGAGGGGACGGCCGAAATCCAGGCAAGGGCCTTCTTCAAAGACAGACATAACCGCTGGTGGCTTGCTACCAAAGAGGACGAATGCATCAGGGTTTACAGCAGTGGAAATGTGCTGAAAGGCTATCTGGGAGCTGACGGACGACTGCACAGTAACAAGACTCCATTTGGTCACCGTGCTTACTGTATCGTGGAAACTGTTGCGGGCGACATCTGGATAGGGTGCAAGCCTGGGGCGCTGCTGCGACTGCACGAACAACATGACGGATCATACCAGATTCTTGACTTCCTGCACCCCGAACTTACCAGCAACGTCGTCTACCATATAGCCGAAGACCGGCAAGGACGCTTGTGGATTGCTTCCTTCGGAGGAGGCATTCACTGCATTCCCAACCCAAACGACGAGGCACCCTCTTGTATCCATTTCGGGGGGAAAGAAAAAGTACGACGACTCTTGGTGACTGACCATGGAAACGTCGTGGCGGCAACAACAGACGGCCTGCTGGTGGGACATACTGACCAAAAAGACATCAGTAAGACAACCTTCAAACACATCACACGAGACGGCCAACGTGCCGGCAGTCTTGCCGGAAACGCTACCATTGACATTGTCGACGACCACCGTGGCCACATTTTCATTGCCACCGAGAACTATGGCATAGACATGACGACAGAGGAGTCGCTCAACGCTGAAGTGCCGCAGTTTTCCCATTTCAGCAAAGCAACATCCTCTCTAAGCTCCGATGCCTGTCTGTCTATCGCAATAAAGGACGACGGCCACTTGCTGATTGTATGTACAGACAGGGTTATGGAATGGATTCCGGAAAGCGACGAGTGTACTACCTATTCTACGAAATTCTGGAACTCTACATCTCATTTCTCTGAAGAGAGACCGTTGATGCTACCCGACGGCTCATGGATTTTCGGACAAGAAAAGGGAGCCTACATCGCCACGCAGCACAGCCTGAACACTATAGGCTATAAGCCACCATTGGTATTCACCGAACTGGCCATCAACAGAAAACCCATACAACTTGATATTGCCTCAAAAGACACATTGGTCATCGACACCGACGAGCGTAGCTTTGTACTCTCGTTTGCAGCACTGGACTATACCGACAATTCGGACATCTGTTACAGAAGTAGAACTAACAACGGCCCATGGGCCAACAGCGGCAACAAGCATTCGCTGACTTATTACGACATACGGCCTGGTACATACATGTTAGAGGTGCAGTCAACCGACCATTATGGCCGATGGGTAGACAACACTCGCAAACTGACCATTGTCGTTAAGCCCTACTGGTACGAAACGCTGTGGGCAAAACTGTCAGGAGTCTTCCTGCTGATGGTTGTTATTGCTGCATGTTTCTATATCTTTTTTTATATTAAAGAACTGCACCGCCAGCGCCGCGAGCTGCTCAAGAAATACATCGACCTGCTGGCAACAACAGACAACACCGGACATACACAGGAGCAAGAACCTGCAGCACTGCCGCTGGACGTGCCTGATGCCGACCGCAGGTTCCTTGACAAAGTGAAACAATATATAGATGCAAACATCGGTAATGCCGATGCCAACATCGACGACATGGCAGCCTTCTCTGCCGTCAGCCGCAGCACGCTGAACCGCAAGCTTCGCTCACTGATGGGCATCACTGCTACCCAGCTACTGATAGATGCACGGATGGAGAAAGCACGGAAAATGTTGACAGCCCCCTGTGGACAAACTGAAAGGTTAAGCGTTACCGAGATAACCTATCGATGTGGATATACCGACTCCCGATATTTCTCTCGCTGCTTCAAACAGAAGTACGGCAAAACACCAACAGAATATGCTGGGAGGTAGAAAACGGGCAAAAAGAGACCCACGGGGACGGGACCCACGGATATGACAAGGTCCCCTGTCACATCTGACTTGACATTTTGTAATGAGACGACCTTTGATGTCTTCCAAAAATGACAACGACCATCAAACGTGAATCGGATGTACACTGCCCAGAAACCATCTTTTCGAGGTTTTTGAACTACGGGTTTCATTGATACTGTTTTCATAATTATAATTTTTATAAGAAACTACTCTTATATACTCTTATAATGTAAAACAGTTGCTCTTAAAAAGAATTATCCCGTTTGCTATGATTTGCGATTGGCACACGGAATAGCGGCTATTTTTTAAAGGCTTATTATAGAAAAAACGAGAGGTTAAAGTATTGACGTGGCACTTTAACCTCTCGTAATTAATTATTTGATTTTCAATAAATTTTCTATTACTCCTCAACTGCAGCCTGGGCGGCTAGGCGGGAGTTGATTATTTCTCATGGAGAGATACTTCGTTTCTCATTTTCGTAGAAACTCGCTGGGAGTGAGACCGAAGTGTTTTTTGAATACACGAGTAAAATGTTGCGGATATTCAAAGCCGAGGAGTTCAGAAGTTTCTGAGATGGTTTTTCCGTC
>JAEEGG010019380.1_pt1 | contig 13722 bp, 9 predicted proteins | sample 9134161 | NCBI WGS metagenome assembly JAEEGG01 (sample SAMN16246543, study PRJNA631951) | gut metagenome | biome: gut microbiome; feature: rumen; material: CR-attached | host: Bos | place: Iran: Karaj | collected 2018-10 | reverse complement strand
CATCGCTATGGTCGGCGGCTTCCCTGTAGTCTTCCTGGTGAGTCTAGTCACCAAGAAACTGAGTCAGGCACACCTCGACCGCATCTTCCTCTGCTACAAGCAGAAATAATGAATACACATAAACATATTATAGTACCTTGCATTCTCGTGCAAGGTACTTTTTTATTTGTTTTGAATGCCACAGGGTGAGAGTATGCCTGAGTTTAAGCGATATTCAGAAGTAGGGGAGGTTGCTATAGAAAATGCCGAAGGCATAGATAGCATCATCACCGAACTGGATAACATCATTGCCGACTTAAACCAGAAAATCGTGAATACATTGCATAGAGTGGTCGGGGGGATCTCGGGGCGGCTGTACAGATTTATGACTGAATGTCATAAAATGCAAGCCGAATCGGTACCAACAGCCGATAAACTATTTTTAAACCCTCTTTTAAAATAGTGCATCGTTGCTGTGTCATCGAGGATATCTCACCCTCTGGAGCCATATTTTGAGAACTTTAACGAATAAAGTTGTGTGTTCCTGTCCTTAATTAAAAATATGTGGATAAGATACTATTAGAAGGTGGTGTTTTACGACATTACGGCTCACTCTCGACGAGGTTACGTCTCGTTATTTCAGTTCTTTTTCCAAACGTACAACAAATTATCATCTTTCAATCATCAAAGACCAACAACCATTTCCCTATATCGTGCGAAAAACAATGATTTTATTGCATATTAATTAAAATGGTTTTATCTTTGCCGCGACTCGATTAGCCTATTGGGGCTGGGTGGGTCAGAATAATTATATAAAAAGACGTTTACTAAACGTTTTCTTCGACGTACGAATCTCGCAAATTCAAAGTCTCAGAAGAAACGCAACCGAAACGTCTGCGTTGGGTGTATTGTACCCTATTCACAAATGGATATTGTGAAAGGCCATTCAATATCTCACGGCGTGGGCTAACTCGAGTTGCTTATCCTGAGACAAGGCAATGCGAGAGCCCGTACGTGGGATAAGCGAGAAAAGTAGAGTACCCACGTCTTTTCGTTTCAAAAATTTACTAACTGCTGAATCTGGGTAGCTATAGGCAATAATATTTTAGCTATGAACGAAGATATTATTGATGAGATTATTAATGATGAAGTGAAAAAAAATACCACCCAAGTCGAGGTTCCATTAGGATATGGTAGGGTAATAGTTTGTAAACCCACATTAGTTAACAATTCAAAGCAGCTAATTCACAAAATTGCAGTTGCATTACATCAGGCGCTTATATGTGACGTGAAAGAATGCGACAGCAAAGAAAACAATGTATTCGCAATTTTAATAGAACCAATGAAAAAGGTTCGCAAAACACAGATGGAAGGTTTGCAAAATGCTTTGCAAGGATTGATAGAAAAGCATTTAAAAACAGGAGGATTTGTTGAGATTCAAATATATCGTGATGTGTATATTTATAAGAAAGAAGGTCGGGTAGAAGTTGACGAGTGTATCTACAAAGACACCGTTTCACACGAAAAACCTCTTAAAGGCGATTTTGTAGATATCCTGACACGCGATTATGAACCGACTCCAAAGAAAACGATAGTAGAATTCCCATATTTAATATTTTAAACTGCGCCATTTTAACTGCAATAATTATTATGAAGAAATTACATAGTACAATAAAACAACTCACCTTACTCATTTGCATGTTTTGTACTACTTCGACATTCGCAGATGATGGGGGAACATGTGGTGAGAATATCACTTGGACCTATGTGGAAGCAACAAAGACACTTACTATTAGTGGAAGTGGAAAAATGAGTGTTGGCAATTATCCTTGGAGTAAATATCGTACAGACATATCAAAAGTGGTAATTGAGAATGGTGTTACCAGCATAGGCAGTAGTGCATTTGCCGATTGTGCTAATCTGTATAGTATCACAATTCCTAATTCTGTTGTCAACGTAGGCAGTAATGCATTCCAAGGAATAAAGATAGTAATCTGGCTAACAAACACTCCTCCCTCTGGATGGAAATATGCGAAAGGAACTGTTAATTATGTTCCCAATAACCAATTCGGAACGACAAATGACATCATTGTCTATCCATTCCTCTCTTCTTTGTTTGAGGTAGATGGAGTTAAATATGTGCCTGTTAGTCCTTCTGAACGTACATGCGATGCCATAGATTGTGTTTATGATGAATCTAAGACAGAAGTAAATATCAACAACTTTGTGACCTATCAGGGTATTGATATGAAAGTTATGAATATTCAGCCTTACACATTCTATCAAAATCCCTATCTACAAAAAGTTAATTTGGATGTGTCTGGGCGTTTGTCGCGATATGCTTTATCTAATTGCCCAAAACTACAAATAGCATTATTAGGTAATAACGTCACAAATATTGACGACTATGCTTTCAGCAACTGCCAGAAATTAGAAAGTATTATAATTCCAGATGCAGTGAATGATATAGGCCAATATGCTTTTTCTGACTGTTCAAACATGACCTCAGTACACATAGGAGATGGAACAAGTACCATTGGGCAATATGCATTTTCTGGCTGTTTGAACATGACATCAGTACATATAGGAAATGGAACAAGTACCATTGGGCAATATGCATTTTCTGGCTGTTTGAATATGACATCAGTACATATAGGAAATGGAACAAGTACCATTGGGCAATACGCTTTCTATCAATGTTCAAACTTAACTTCCCTAGATTTAGGAAACAAAACGAGATTGATTCAACAGTACGCTTTTAGTGGATGCTCTTCTCTGCCCAAGATAACATTACCAGGTTCAGTACACATTATTGACGATTATGCATTCGAGGGATGCACAGCTCTGAAAGAAGTGGTTATGGATAAACATATTAGTGAAGACGTAACCACCTCATTTGATGATAGTTCATTATCATTTAGCAATATAGATTATGGATCATATACGATGTTGTCTTTTATGGCATATGAAGGTGATGAGGTGTCTTTTGATTACTCTATAGAATATGGAACATTGAATATTGCTGGAGTCTTTATTACAACAGACTCTTCTCCGAAAAGGAGCGGATATTATAAAACGGTTATAAAAAAATCAGGACGCTTTGAAATTCATTATAGTAAAGGAAAAAGTTGCAAAATATCCAATATTAAACTTGCAGATAGTGATATACTTGCAATGGGTTCTCATTTTTTTAAAGATTGTCCTCTTGATTCCATATGTATTAACCGTAAAGTATCCAATAATGATTCTCCATTCGAGGGCAACACAACTTTGCGTTCAGTAGTAATTACCGAATTAATTTCTGAAAAAGAGTTCTTTGGCTGTACAAACCTGCAAAATGTGCAGATAGGCGATGGTGTCACCTCTATTGGTGATTGGGCTTTTTCTGGGTGTTCCAGCCTTAAATCCTTCTCTTTCGGAATCAACGTAAGAAACATAGGCAAGGAGGCTTTCTCTGACTGCACGTCTTTGACTCAACTGACTAGCCACGCAACAACTCCGCCAATTTGTGGTAAGCAAGCTTTAGATGATATCAATAAATGGACGTGTAAACTAACTGTACCCTATGGCTGTATAGGAATTTATCAGACCGCTGACCAATGGAAGGAGTTCTTTTTCATTGAGGAAGGTGAAAAAACGAAAGAAGAAATCGCTATCAATGAGGAGAACTTCCCTGACGAGAATTTCCGTAGCTGGTTGCTGAGCCAGAGTTATGGCAGCGACGGACTGCTGACTGATGAGGAGATAGCTGGAGTGAGTAAGATATCTGTTTATGGCGAAAGTATTCAGAGTCTGAAGGGAATAGAGTATTTTACTGCCTTGACACATTTGGACTGTTCCTTAAACCAGCTTACTTCTATTGACGTGTCCGAAAATATTGCACTGACATATTTGAATTGCTACAACAATAAGATTACGTCGCTCGATTTTTCGAAGAATAAAGCACTGATATCTTTGAACTGTTGCAGAAATAAGATTACGTCGCTCGATGTGTCGAAGTATACTGCGCTGACATATTTGAACTGTGAAGGAAATCAGATTACGTCGCTCGATGTGTCGAAGAATTCTGCGCTGACAGGGCTGAATTGCTCCTTAAACCAGCTTACTTCGCTCGATGTGTCGAAGAATACTGCGCTGACAAGTCTGAATTGCGGCCACAATCAGATTACTTCGCTTGATGTGTCGAAGAATATTGCGCTGACAAGTCTGGATTGCTCCTCCAACCAGCTTACTTCGCTTGATGTGTCGAAGAATACTGCGCTGACAAGTCTGGATTGCGGCTCCAACCAGCTTACTTCGCTCGATTTTTCGAAGAATACAGCACTGATATCTTTGAACTATTGCAGAAATCAGATTACGTCGCTCGATGTGTCGAAGTATACTGCGCTGATATATTTGAACTGTGAAGGAAATCAGATTACTTCGCTTGACGTGTCGAATAATACTGCGCTGACAGAGCTGTGGTGCGGCTCCAACCAGCTTACTTCGCTTGATGTGTCGAATAATACTGCGCTGAAATGGCTGTACTGCTCCTCCAACCAGCTTACTTCGCTTGATGTGTCGAAGAATACTGCGCTGATAAGTTTGGATTGCGGCTCCAACCAGCTTACTTCGCTTGATGTGTCGAAGAATACTGCGCTACATAGGCTGTACTGCTCCTCCAACCAGCTTACTTCGCTTGATGTGTCGAAGAAATCTGCGCCGACAGGACTGGCCTGCTATCAGAACCGAATAAAAGGCGATGGTATGGATGCACTCATAACGTGTCTTCCTTTAGTAAGCAATAGCACTATGTATGTCATATATAATGAGAACGAACAAAACGTTATGACATCCACTCAGGTTGCAGCAGCAAAAGCTAAAGGATGGAGACCGTTATATTATGACGGAACTTATTGGATGGAATACGTTGGCAGCGACCCTTCTGGCATCCAAGGTATAATGTTAGATAAAAAAGTAAACGTTCCTATCTATGACCTCAATGGCAGAAGGTTAACAGAGCCACAGAAGGGTATTAACATCATAGGAGGTAAGAAGGTATTTGTAAAATAAGTTTAATCTATATGAGTGTTGGGCTACCATCCCTGTCGGGGTGGTAGCCTTTTTAGTTTAGAAAGGCTGCTCCCAGTCCGACGCCTGCGGACTGTCAGTACGTCCCTTACGGACTGCCAGTCCGTTAGTTACGGACTCGGAGTTCGTTGGTTACGGACTTTTAAAGACTCTGTACTTTAACGATTTTAGTTGAGTACTTAGAGTCTTATTTGTAGTTGTGGTTGACTTTGGTTAATACTTGATTTTACTTTCTGTTGACTCTCTTTTTATTTATTTCTGGTTCATGGTTAAAGTTAGAAGCCTCTGAAAAGGAACCTATGTTCGTGGGCTTGGGAACCTATGTTCGTGATGCAACTAAGGCAACTTTGAGACCCCAACGAACATATGTTCATTTAAAATTGCACACTTGTATGATTCCGATTTCTCAGATTAGTGTCTTTTTTCCTGTTCATTAATGAACGATTTATGAAGGGGTGATTTAAAAATTGCACACTATGATAATGTTGGAAGTAAGAGGGAGGGAGGAGTTGACAGTTAATAGATAATAGTTTAGTGGTTAGAGGTTAGGTGATGTCTTGCTTGTTGGTACAAAATTAGCATAAAAGTTTATTTTATCACAAAAATATTTGGTGAAATAAACTTTTATGTTTATTTTTGCGGCAGATTAGTGAATGATTATGAAAAGAAATCTATTGATTGAATTACTTGAGGACGGCGAAAAAGTAAGTCTGTATTACAATAGATGTTGAATAAAGAAAGGAGGTTATTATGAAGACTAACAGGATTATGGATGATATTCGTAGTAATATTTCTCCAGAAATGAAGATGCAGATGGAACTATCTGTAGCCATTGCTAATCGTATATATAACATTCTTGAATCAAAAGGAATGTCTCAAAAGGAGTTTGCCAGTTTAATGGGGAAAACTGAAACGGAGGTGAGCCGTTGGTTGTCGGGAACTCATAATCTGACATTGGCTACTATCAGTAAGATTTCCGTTGCTCTTGGCGAAGAAGTGATAAGAGTAGCTAACTTTTCGTATCAACCAGTATTAGAAGAGTCGCAAATTGTTGCAGAAGTATAGGAGTAAAATTTTTTGCACACTGATATAATTTCCTTTTCTCAGATTAGTGCCTTTTTTCCTGTTCATTAATGAAATCGATCCAATTCATTAATGATTACGATGAAATTCATTAATGAACGATTTTTGAGGGGGCAATTTAAAAATTGCACACTATGATAATGTTGGAAGTAAGAGGGAGGGAAGAGTTGACAGTTGATAGATAATAGTTAAGCTGATTCTGTATCGCCTTATCAACTTTTTTTGTACTAACTCCGATGTTCCAATGTTCCAGCTAGTTTTTCAATGATTTATTTTGTATTTTACTCGCTTACTTGTATCTTCGCGCATCTGTAAATGCAAGGTAAGCTAAAGAAATAATGAAATAAACGATTATGGAAGTAATACAAAGTTTTACGATTGATCATACCTGTTTGAAACCAGGTATTTATGTTTCGCGTGTGGATAGGGGTTTCACTACTTTTGACCTGCGCATTACCGAACCGAATAAGGAACCAGCTGTGGCTCCTGCTGCTATACATAGCATTGAACACCTGATGGCTACATGGTTTCGCAATTCAAAGGCGAAGGATGATGTGGTGTATGTAGGTCCGATGGGATGCCTTACGGGTATGTATATAATTATGACTGGCTCTTATTCAGTAGAGGATATGAGGCAGCTGACCATCGAGTGTATGGAGTGGATTCTGACTCAGACGGAGGTGCCAGCCACAACTCCGGAGACTTGCGGTAATTATCTGCTGCACGATTTGCCTATGTGTAAGTGGGAGTGTGCACGATACCTTGACCGCCTGAAGAATGATTTCCACAGCGAGTATAATAAGTTACAGGTTACTCTTGAGGACGGCCGAACTTTCGCTGACGCTTAGTTTCTTTTTTATTTCACACGGATAACACAGAAAGCACGGAAACTTATTCTATAGTGTAACTATAGATGCGGCGAGGGGTGTCTTCCTGTTTGTGGTGACGGAATGGTTCGGGTTTGTATCCGTCGGCAGGATAGGCCACTACAACACTATAGATGTGTTTCGTATTCTTAGGTATGCGAAGGGTGGTCTTGCCTTTCGTGATGATGTCGGAGTAGGTGGCGCGGTTGTTGTCATCTACTGCTACTATGCGATAGGCATAGCCGTCGGAAGGCGACTCGGAATGAATGGTCAAGGTTGCCTTTTTCCCTTTTACAGTCATGGGACGGATGTTGACTCCATAGGTCATGAGGGGAGAGTCGTTGAGCAGCTGGTTGGAATAACGGCTGCATACCTGATGTACGCGAGGGTAGTCGAAGGTGAGCAGACGGCTATATGCATCGCACAGTTCGAGGGCAAACTGTCGTTCGTCGAGGTTGAACATGCGCATATAGGTCTGTGCTGGGTCTTCTCCTCGTTTGCCTGCGCGGAAGAGGTCGGCTATGACGGTGTGACCATGCAGGTAGCTCCAGTGTTCCAGTACATAAGGGGAGTGGTATATGTTTTCAGGAGCAAGGAAAGGTAGGTTTGCCTGTTTGATGAATGCCTGCCAATGGAAGTATTCGTCGTCAATCCAGTGTGGGTTTACCTGCCAGAGCATCCACTGACTGCACATTTCGAAGATGCCGCCTCCGCCCCAGCATTCGCCTTGTCCGTCGCTTATAATCTGACTCTGGAAGGAGTGACCTATCTCATGTGCAATGGCATTGAGGTTACGGTCTTTCACTCGATTTGGGGCTATCCAAAGGGCTCCGATGGTTTCGTCGTAGTCGCCGCCATAGGCTGTGCCTTCGAGGGAGTAGTTGAGCATTGCCATCATGCGATAGCGACCTGCCTTGCTGCCAGGAAGTATGAAGCGGAGTGAGTCTTTATAGAAGGCGTAGAACTGTTCGAGTTTGGTTGTAAGGTTTTGCAAATCGACAGTCATGTCGGTTCCTTCCAGTTGTGGAGCACGACTGAGGTCGTTGCCGAATCCGCGTTCCCAGAATACTACGAAGTTGGGTGTGAGTGCCATGCGCTGGTTGCTCCAACGCGCTGTGTCGCTCTCGAAGTTGTTTGTTCGCAAGTCTTTGGGTATATAGATTTCTTTCTCCTGAGAAAATATGTTAGATGTAAGAAGTAAGAGGGAAGATGTGAGAAGAAGTCTGAGGGCTGAGGTCTGATGGATGAGGTAAGAGGTGAAAAGGATGAGCTTTTTCATGATGGGTGATGTTTAAGGTTTTTATAAATGAAAAACGGATAACTTTCGTTATCCGTTTGCTGCGGTGCGTACGAGACTCGAACTCGTGACCCCATGCGTGACAGGCATGTATTCTAACCTACTGAACTAACGCACCGTTCTGTTTTGCGAGTGCAAAGGTAGGGCTTTTTTTATTACCTGCAAACTTTTAGTGAAGATTTTTCAGATTTTTCTTTGTTTTATTGCATTTTTCTTGGTTTTAGCCGTTAAAAGCGACCTCCACCACCTCCGAATCCACCTCCGGAACCACCTCTGCCACCTCCATTTCCACCTCCGCGACCGCCTCTGCCTTCGCCACCTCTACGTTCGCCACGACCTTCTGAGTTGCCATTAAAGTCTTCTCGTTGGAATGCCTCACGCATCTGACGCTGATTGCGCAAGTCGCGACGGGCTTCTTTGCTGCCGAAGAGGTTGAGCCGGTAGATGAAGTGAACCATGAAGTAAGAGTTGATACTGTTGGTTTCGGTGTCGCGACGGGAATAGGCTGAGATTGCTCGGCTTATGTTGCTGCGCTGATGGAGTATGTCGTAAAGACGAAGACTCACTGTTGCCTGACGCTGAGAGAGGAAACGGTAGCTCAGTTGGGCATTCCAGATGACTTCGTTGGTGTTCATCTCGGCAGAGGAATAACCACGACGACTGCTTATCTGTATGTCGGTGGAGAAACCGAAGCCGTTTTCGAAGTTTCCTGTTGATGAGAGTCCGTAGGAGAAGTTGAAGGTGTTTTGGTTGGTTGCCTGAACAACGTCGCTGGCAGAACGGGAGTAGTTGAAACGTCCGTTGGCTCGTATGTCCCAATAGTTCATGCGGAGGGTGAGACTGAGGTTTTCGCCTACTGTGGTCTGATGAACTGTGTTGGTGAGGGTCTGTTTGTTTTGGTATATGTAGCTGACATGATTCTGATAACCGAAGGATGTGGAGGTGTTGAGCTGGAGTTTTTCCCAAAAGAGTGGTGTGTTGAATCCGACATTGGCATTCATGTTCCAGTTGCCATCTATGTTCTCGGGACGAGTCTTCTGTCCACCTGTTTGTGTGTTGTACTCAGTGCGGTTGGTGATGGCATTGAGGGTGTTGGAGAAGGAGAGCCGACCGAAGATGCTCTGCGAGGTTGCTTCCAGATAGTTGTTGTAGTTCACATTTATATTATTTGTGAAGGAGGGTTGCAAATCGGGGTTACCTATGCGTATGTTTAGTGGGTTGGAGTTATCCACCAGATTGAAGAGGTCGGTCAGTTCTGGTTGCTGGGTGTTGCCTCGATAGGTGATGCGCAGGGTGTGTTGTTTGGAGAAACGGAATCGGGCATTTAGGGTTGGGCTGACACGAGTGATGGTTCGATTGGCAAGTGTGTCAAGTCCTTGATACTGAAAGGACATACGTTGACGCTGACCCTCGAAACGCACTCCGGCACTGATGTTGAGCAGGGAGGTAATGAAACGGAGAGAGAACTCCAGATTGTGGTTTTTGTTTATATTATCGGTATAGCGCGAGAGGGAGTCGGAGAGAAATTCCAGGTAGTTTGGCGGAACAAGTCCGTACTGTCCGTATTCTTCCCATAACTGCTGACCGATAGAATTGATTTTTCCCAGGTCGTAGGTATCTCCGTCTGAATGGCGCTTCTGGTAGTTGTAGCTGTAGTTGACCTGTGCAAAGAGGTTGCGAAGGATTGGTTCGGAATAGGTAAATCCGATACTATAACTGCGGTTATATGAAGGTGTAGTGCGATAACGATAAGTTATTTCGTTGGAGTCGTTCTTTTGATAGTAAGTAACGTTGGAATAGTTGGTATTTTTGTTTTTGTTTCCAGATGTAGCACCTGATACTCGAATACTCACATTTCGTCCGCTACGACCACTTTCTGCAAGTCCGCCAAACCACGGATTGCCACCAAGGCGGCGGTTGAGCATGATGTTGGCATTGGCACTATAGCTGTCGGAACTGCTGTAGGCATTACTGTTGTTGCTGTTTACTTTTTTGTCGTGACTGATTTGGTTCAACTGCGCCAGTGGGTCGTTGATACCATCGGTATATGGGTCGGCATTGAAGGATGCTGAGTTACCATTGCTTTTAGAGTCGCTATCTCCGAAGGAGAATGAAGGGCGGGCGAGGAGGGTGGTGAGTGAGTCGGGTTTCCACTCTATCTTGAAGTCGCCATTGTAGTTGTAATTGCTATTTACGCTTTTGTTGTAACTGTTGGAATAAGACGACGAACTGGTAACGAAGTTCTGACTGGATGATTTTGTTTCCAAATTGTTCTTTCGACCTGAGAAACGAACATTTCCTCCAATCTCCACTTTGTTCAAATCGAATGCTATGTTGGCACCTGTCATTCCGCTGTTTGTGATTCCGTTGTTGCCACCTCGTCCACCACCACCACCTGTCTGGTCGTTGGTGTTGTTGTATGATCCCACTACACTGGTTTGGCGTTTGTCTGTAAAACGGTTAATCATAGCTCGACCTGCAAAACGATGGCGACTGCCGAATCCGAGGTCGAGATTTCCAAACCACCCCTTTTTCATACCTTTCTTGATACCTATATCGATAACGGTTTCCTCGTTACCATCGTCAATACCGGTGATGCGTGAGAGATCGGACTGCTTATCGTAGGTTTTGATTTTGTCGATAATCTCTGTCGGAAGATTTTTCATCGCCATATTCTTGTCGGTAGAGAAAAATTCCTTTCCTTCGACAAGTATCTTCTTTACGGTCTTGCCGTTTATCTTCACAGTACCATCATCGCCCACCTCTGCTCCAGGAAGTTTGCGGATGAGTTCTTCGAGCACACTTCCCTCAGGCACTTTGAAAGCATCGGCATTGAAGATGATGGTGTCTTCCTTCACCTGTACTTCCTTCAGTTGAGCTGTGACTACTGCCTGACTGAGTTCTATGTTGGAGGGAGTGAGCAGGATGGTTCCCATCTGTACTGGGGCTGTACGCCCTTCTGCTACATCGATTGTGCGATAGAATGTGTGGTAACCGAGATAGGATATCTTGATAATGTATCGTCCTGGATGCACATTCTTCAGAGTCCAGTTACCAGTAGCATTTGAGATTGCTCCGGAAATCATACTCGTGGAGTCAGTTTTGCAAAGCAGTACGGAACAACTCTGCAAGGCTTCACCGACTTCAGAGTCGAGTACACGACCTGATATCGTGAACGGTGTAGCCTTTGCCGGTTGGGTATTCTGTGCTGAACCGGTCAGGAAGAATAACCAGAGAATAATAGGAAGTATGCGGAAAGCCAAAGGCATGAATATGCGCAGAAAAGATGCCATATAAGATGGTTGGGATTTTTTATATAAATGTATAACCACTTTGTATGACATCTTTTCTAACCAAAGGTTTAATCCATATAGGAGATTTTTTATTTTTTGAGTGCTTCAAGCAGTTGATCCATAGCAGTTGCAGGGTCACCTGTCTGGTCGAGCAGAGTTACAAACTTACTGCCTATGATGGCTCCGGAAGCATTCTGTTGTGCAGATGTGAGGGTCTGACGATTGCTTATGCCGAATCCAATCATACGAGGATTGCGCAACGACATACTGTTTATGTGACTGAAGTAAGCCTGCTTGGAGTCGTCAAACTGCTTCTGAGCACCTGTGGTGGAGGCAGAGCTGACCATGTAGATGAATCCGTCGGTGTTGTCGTCGATAAATCGGATGCGTTCATCACTGGTTTCCGGTGTGATGAGCATGATGATGCGAATATCATAACGATCGGCAATAGGCTTGTAGGTTTCCAAATAGTCCTTGAATGGCAGGTCGGGAATGATTACTCCATCGATGCCTATCTTGACACATTGTTGACAGAACTGTTCGAATCCGTAATGCATGATAGGATTCAGATAACCCATGAATATCAGTGGAATAGTAACGTCTTTGCGAATGTCTGCCAACTGAGAGAAAAGGGTACGAAGGGTCATTCCGTTGCGCAGAGCTTTTGTGGCTGCATCCTGAATGACAGGACCATCGGCCATAGGGTCGGAAAACGGAACTCCCACTTCAATCATATCGACTCCTTTCTGCTGAAGAGTGCGAATGGTGTGGGCTGTACTGTCTAGTGTCGGATGACCGGCACAGAAGTAGATTGATAGGATGTTTTCGCGTTTTGTTGCGAATAGTTTGTTTATGCGATTCATATTCTGAGAATTGATAATTGTTTTTCGTCTTTCGTTATTCGTCTTTCGTTTACAGCTTTGTTGTGAACTTTAACAGTAAGTCTGTATTTTTGAGTGCAGGGGCAGTTTCGAAACGGGAGTTGAGGTCTATGCCGAAGAAACGCGGATGACGGATTCGGCTGATTGCTTCTGCGTCGTCAGGACCTATACCACCAGTGAGGAGAAAAGGCAGTTTCCCGTGGTAGTTGTTCAGAAGCGACCAGTCGAACTGTGTACCACTGCCACCATAACCAGCACAGGGAGTTTCGAAGAGGTAGTAGTCCACATGTCGAACATAACTGTGAGAGGTGCGGAAGTCGGCAGCAGACGAAACAGGAATGGTTTTTATGATACCGATTTCTCGTCCTAATTCCTTACGAAGTATTTTGCAGAAGTCTGGAGTTTCGTCTCCGTGCAACTGTACAAAATTCAACTGGTAATCAGTCACATGCTGTTTGATGTCGGCAATATCGCTGTTCACAAATACTCCGACTCGCTTGGAGTGGTGAGGCATGTAGTCGGGAACTGCTTCTACATAACGGCTGCTTTTAGGATAGAAGATGAATCCCATCCACTGGGCAATGCCGAGAATGTCGAGTGTACGAATGTTTTGGGCATCGCGCATGCCACATACTTTTATTATCATGCCGTAATGTTTTTGATGAACTGACTGAGTGTTTCTGCTGGGTTGGCGGTTTTCATGAATGTTTCACCAATGAGAAATCCGCGGAATCCATTCTGGCGCAACAAACGCACAGTGTTCGGATTGGATATGCCAGATTCGCTAACTAGCAGGTGATTCTTAGGCAGAAGTTGAGCAAGACGGAACGAGTTGTTTACATCGGTTTGGAAGGTGCCGAGATTACGATTGTTTACTCCTACCATATCAATATTTCCACCTACATATTCCAGTTCTGGTTCAGAATGCACCTCTAAAAGAGTTTCCAGTTTCAACTGATGAGCCACACTGGCAAGATGCTTGCATTCCTCTTTTGTCAGACATGCTGCTATGAGCAGGATGGCGTTGGCACCCATGTCGCGAGCCTGAAACACTTGGTATTCGTCGATGATGAAGTCTTTACGGAGAATGGGACACTGAACCCCAGAACGGCGGGCATTACGAATGAAGTTAGGACTGCCGCCAAAGTACCATGCATCAGTGAGGATAGATATGGCTGAAGCTCCTGCTTTCTCGTAACTGAGAGGAACAACAGAAGAACTTGCATCGGGATTAATCCAACCCTTCGAAGGAC
>JAEEGG010019379.1_pt1 | contig 13723 bp, 14 predicted proteins | sample 9134161 | NCBI WGS metagenome assembly JAEEGG01 (sample SAMN16246543, study PRJNA631951) | gut metagenome | biome: gut microbiome; feature: rumen; material: CR-attached | host: Bos | place: Iran: Karaj | collected 2018-10 | reverse complement strand
AGAATGTGAGGTTTTATAATGTTAGGAGACAAAAAGGTTTTATTTTCCGGAATGCAGGCAACCGGAAATCTTACGTTGGGAAATTATATAGGAGCTTTAAAGAACTGGCTTACGCTTCAGGATGAGTTCGAGACATTTTATTGTGTTGTCGATCTTCATTCGATTACTGTAAGACAGGATCCCGCAGAACTTCGAAGCAGAGCAAGAAAACTACTTACTTTGTATATCGCTGCAGGACTTGATCCCGAGAAAAACTGTATCTATTATCAGTCTCACGTAAGCGGACATGCAGAGCTTTCCTGGATACTTAACTGCTTTACGTATATGGGAGAGCTTAACCGTATGACGCAGTTCAAAGATAAGGCAGCAAAGCACGCAGATAATATAAATGCAGGTTTGTTTACTTATCCTGTTTTGATGGCCGCTGATATATTGCTTTATCAGGCTGATGTCGTTCCGGTCGGTAAAGACCAGCTGCAGCATCTTGAGATCACCAGAGATATTGCGCAGCGTTTTAATGCAATCTACGGCGATGTATTTACCATTCCCGAACCTTATATCGGAAAAACGGGTGCAAAGATCATGTCACTACAGGACCCCGAAAAGAAGATGTCCAAGTCCGACGAGAATCCCAATGCAAGTATATATCTTATGGATGATAAAGATACGATCATCCGCAAGTTTAAACGTGCCGTAACCGATTCCGAGGCGAATATCGCTTACAACGACGAACAGAAGGGTATTCATAATCTTATAGACATATACAGCGTTTGTACGGGTAAAACCCCCGATGAAGTCGTATCTGAGTTTGCAGGCAAGGGATACGGAGACTTTAAGCTTGCGGTGGGAGAGTCTGTTGCAGACATGCTTGCTCCCATGCAGGCACGCTTTGCCGAACTTGAAAAAGATAAGGCTTATATCGATTCCGTTATCAAGAATAACGCCGAAAAAGCAAACTACTTTGCTCAGAAGACATTAAGAAAAGTTCAAAAGAAAGTCGGATTTCCCGAGAAGATAAGATAATTAGATCCCCAATATTATATTTTTAAATTCCATCGTTAATTCGGTGGAATTTTTTTATTATTTTATACGTAAAACAAGTCGACTTACGAAAATCAACTAAAATCACACCCGTTTTCAGGGGTGTTTTCGTAGTTCATCCGCATTTTTCGTAGTTCGTCCATTAGTTGTTGAATTTGGTATTCATTCAATAATATAATAAATATGTCGACGAAGTAAGCTCATTTAAGGCCTTTTTGATCAGCCGAAAGAACCAAATGAAATTGTCAAATTAAGAGAAAGGAAGGAGGCGGAAATAGGGTATGGAAAGAAATGATATTTTAGATCATTCGGGTTTGTATTAATACATTAGTTCCAGTTTTGAGGAAAACTATGAAAAAAAGAGACTTGCTGAATTTTATTAAAAAATATAAATATCAATTTTTTGGTGCATTTAACAATTCGTTTGTACCGGTAATGTTTTATACACTCTATAAGTTTGCTTTTGTTATAAATTGGCTAAAGTTTGATCTTTATCCTGAGCTGCCATGGGAAGAAAGAGCTCCGCTTATTGAAAAGGTGAGGTCGGAACAAATCATCAAGACAATAATCGTTTCTGTGGTCATTATTGTAATTGTATATTTCCCTTTACTTCTATTGCGTTTTAAGGTTGATTTAAATGATAGTTTTTTCAATAGATTAAAAGCATTTAAGGATGAAAAAGTAAACTGATAGCGGATATAGTTGTTACGGTTATTGATTATGTTGAGATGCTGATATACCAGATATCGGACAATGATTAATTATTTTTCTTTTTCGTGGAAATTCAAATGATGCTGCTTATGCAGACGTAGAGTATTACGGAAATTAATAATTTGAGCTGCCGGTATCATATTATCGGCAGCTCTACTTATTAGAGTTTTATTATTTCATCGGGGTAAGAGGTAGTGTTAAAAATTTCATACATACAAGTAAAAAATAATCTGCATAAAAAGGAGAGTATCATTACTTTTCTTGTTCTTATGCTTCTTATAATGATCAATTATATAAGTAATGTAATAGCTTTTGAAGGATATGATATTTTAAACATGTTTCATCTTTTAAAGATTACTTTGATAAGCTATGATCGCACAAATTTTAACGGCACCAATACGCTCATTTTTACTCAACTTTATCCTTTGCTGGTTGTTCTTCCGTCAGGAATGGTACTGCAGAAAGAAAAAAGAACGGGTATTTCAACATATATTGCTTCCAGAACAGGGTATATAAGATATTATATAAGCCGTTTGTTGGCTTCTTTTATAACGACGTTTATCATTTTTACCGTACCTTTCATAATTGAAATGTTTATCAATTTGCTTTCGTTTCCTTTTGGCGCGAACGGAAATATGGCAAATCTCTCAATCTACGATCCGGAATATATCAATGCTGTAAATAATTATCTTTTTAGTTCACTATACGGATATTCCATATATCTGTATTATATTCTATCCGTTATATTATTGGGCTTTGTTTCCGGTATATTTGGCGCATTGTCAATCGCTCTGTCTGAGATATTCAAATTTAAATATGATGTGTTGATATTGGCTCCGGTTTTCTTTTTCTTAAATGCTTCAATTGCGTTTTCGGCCTCATTTGAAGGAATGGGTTATTCCGTGAAATGGTTTGATTATCTTTTGCTTTTTAACGAAAAATCTAAAAATCCGTTATATTTGCCGTTAATGATCATTGGATCGGTTTTAATAATGTTTATTTCAATAATTGTTGCTAAAAAGAAGGATATTGAAAGATGAAAAAAGATTTCATTTTTATTGCAACGTATTCGTTGTTGGCAGGAATATATTATTCGTTTATATATGTTAATCCCATGAATGATCATATTCTTTTATCGGAATTGATCATTCAGTTAAGCGGTTGTCGAGGTAATCTTCCTTTATCCGGTTTGTTTTCGGCTCTGATCGGATTTATAGCAGAAATGCTACCTCTGATGGTACTTGAGTATTATGGAGGATCGATGATCTATAAGAAATTCTGTATTTCATCTGTATATGTTTTTTCCAGATGTCCCAACAGAAAAAAGTGGATGATATCAGAAACTGTAATTCTCTTTATTTATTTGTTATTTGCCAATGTTTTGTCTGTTTTTATAGCAGTTTCGATTTCGGCAATAAGATTTTCATTATTGATCGATCTATTAGGAATATATGTTTTATTTGGTCATGTATATATATATTCTGTTTGGATATTTCTAATTTGTTATAGCATTAATGTAATGTCGATGTATAAAGGGAGCGCGTTATCATTTGACGTTATAATGGTCATTCAGTTTGTTTTGATTGGAATAATCGGGATTATTGAACCTTTGTCCGAATTAGTTAATAAGGATATTTTGAAGGTATTGATTTACTTTAATCCGATTTCTCACTTAATCATTGGATGGCATAAGGATGTTGAAGAGCTTATATACAATGATAACAGTCTGTTTTGCGGGTTTGCTTCGATCAAAGGATCGATCCTGTATATTTCGTTGTTGTTGATCGTTTTTGTGATCATCGGAATACGATTGATCGATAATAAAGAAGTGATAGCAAACAACATGGAGGGGGAATAAAAATGGTATTAAAAGCTGAAAAGGTTTATAAAACGATAAAGAACAGGATAATATTAAACGATGTATCTTTGGAACTTAACGGAGGCAAAGTATATGCTTTTATGGGAGAAAACGGTTCGGGAAAAACCATGTTATTCAGAGCTTTGTCCGGTTTAATGAATATCGATTCAGGATTAATATCCTTTAACGGAAAGGTTTTGCATAAAGATTTTAATGTTATTCCTTCTTTGGGTATAATGCTTGAAAATGCCGGACTGTTTCCCGATAAAACAGGTTATGATAATTTGCTTTATCTTTCGAAACTGCGAAATTTGATAGGAAAAGAGGAGATTACAGATTCATTACTGCGTGTTGGATTGAACCCCAATGATAAAAGACTGTATAAAAAATATTCACTGGGGATGAAGCAACGATTGATCATAGCGCAGGCGATAATGGAGCGACCGGATGTGCTTATGCTTGACGAACCAACGAATTCACTCGATACAAAAGGTATTGAATTGTTCAGAAATATCATTCTTGAAGAGAAAAATCGAGGCGCAATGGTGCTTATTGCAAGTCATATAAAAGAAGATATAAATCTATTGGCCGATGAGGTTTATTTCATATCATCGGGGAAGATTTCAAAAATGAAAAAAACAGAGGGATGATTGTATGAAAAGTGTTGTTATTTCTTTGTTATGCCTTACGTTTGTACTTATTATAGTGTGGGGAGCGGGTAAAAAGGATAGTTATACTGATATTATTCATGAAGAAAAATTTCCCGATAATATGTACGTTGCAGAACTTCCTGAAATGCTTTGCAAGACCGAATGTGAGAAGATGTTTGACGAACTTGAAAAATGTTCGATCATTTTAAGAGTCAGGCCGATAAATGAGCCTGAGCATCTGTTTAAAGTTGACCGTCAGCTTGTTAATATTGTAGCTTCTTATAAAGGTGATCTTTCTTCGGAAGAGACGGTTTATTTATATACTCCAAAATGGAATGTTATAACTTTCGGAGATATAAAATCGTTAGAGTTGTCTTTTGTAAATATACTCAGTGAAGAACATGATTATCTTGTATTTTGCGATAATATTATGGATCAAACACAAACAGATATACCGATTGTTGAAATATGTTCAAGATACTTGATTGTACCTGCATTTTGTTATGATGAAATAGTTAATGTCGCCAGTGATACAATAGGGGATTCTACCTATGTTAAATATAATGATGTGCGTGAAAATGAATTTTTTGCAACATCGCAAACGGGTTTGAATGAATTGGTCTCATTAAAGCATTATTTGATCGAAAAATACAAATAGAAATTCATCGAAAAAAAAGACCTCATAGAGGTCTTTTTTAGTGATCTTAGTTTGCGCTCTTTACTTCTTTGTAATAGCCTGCGTAAAGTTCATCGCCTTCCTGTCCGAGATAATCGAAAGTCTCGAGACCCTGATACTTGGAAAGATCGGGGAAAGCAATCTCGGAATTTTTGATATCCTCATCTTCAATAAGTTCTCTTGCGGCATCGTTTGGAGTTGAATATGTGATGTAATCAAAATTCATTAAAGCGATGTCGGGACGACACATGAAATTGATGAAGAGTTCAGCATTTTCGGGGTTTTCACTGTTTTTGGGAATTACCCAGTTATCGATCCAGATGTTTGTTCCTTCTTTGGGAATTACATATTCAAGATCGGGATTTTCACGCTGAGTATAAATTGCTTCACCGGAATAAATAACGCCGATAGCTGCTTCGTTACCGATCATCTTGTCTCTGACAGCATCTATGACATATGCCTGTACGAGAGGTTTTTGAGCAATGAGTTCGTCTCTTACCTGTTCGAGTTCTGCGGGATTGAGAGTATTTGCAGAATAACCGTCCCTTTTAAGACCTACCATAAAAAGATCTCTTACGGAGTCCTGCATAAGTATCTGTCCGGCGTAATTGGTATTCCAAAGAATATCCCATGAATCTACAGTATCATTGACCATCTTTGTGTTGTAAAGAATTCCTACGGTTCCCCAGCAATATGGAACAGAATATTTGTTGCCGGGATCGAACTGCTCGGACTGTTCCCAATATTGTGCGCCGATGTTTTTCTTGGCGTTGGGAACATTTTCAAAATTGATCTCTCTTAAAAGATCTTCGGAGATCATTTTCTGAACCATATAATCGGAAGGGCAGATAACATCATATTTTGTGGCACCTGCCGATACCTTCGGATACATAAGTTCATTTGTTTCATACTCGTCGTATACGACTTCAATGCCGTATTCATCTTCGAACATCTCGAGTGTTTCGGGATCGATATATTCGCCCCAGTTGTAAACAACAACCCTTCCGTTCTTACCTTTACCCGAATCACCGCAGCCTGAAAGGAGACTTAATCCCATTACGGTGACGAGTAACAATGCCATAACCTTTTTCATTTTTTTCCTCCGCAAAAAAGTATTTATTTTGCAACGTCCTTTTTGGGCGTTTTGTTAACAAGTATCAAAAGTACAAGAATGGTTACAAATATAATGGCGCTTAAAGCATACATTTCAGGTTTGATACCTTTTCTTACTTCCGAATAGATTTTTGTTGATAATGTATCGACTCCTGCACCTTTTGTAAAGTGTGTGATGACAAAATCATCTATCGACATGGTAAATGCCATCAAAAATCCGGAAACAACTCCGGGAAAAATATCGGGAAGCACTACTTTGAAGAAAGCATAAGTATGTGAAGCACCCAAATCCAATGCTGCTTCAAATGTTGAAGGATTCAGTGTTTTCATACGGGGCATAACACTTAAAATAACATACGGAATATTAAATGTTATATGTGCTATAAGTATCGTCATAAAGCCGAATTTTATGCCCAGAACGATAAATATGAGCATAAGGGAGATACCGGTTACAATCTCTGCATTTAGCATGGGAATGTTGGTTACACCCATCCATAATGTTCGTCCTTTTTTCTTCATGGCGTTTATGGCAATACATGCAGCCGTTCCGATAACTGTTGCTATAACGGCTGAAAGAGTGGCGATCAAAAGCGTGTTTCTGAGAGCTGCCATTATGGTTTCGTTTTCAAAAAGACCGGCATACCATTTTAATGTAAATCCACCCCATTTGGCACGTGATTTGCTTTTGTTAAAACTGAGCACTATCAGTGTGATGATGGGAGCATACATAAATATGGCGATGAGGGCGAGATAAATTCGTCGTGATATTTTGTTTATCATATTACAGAGCCCTCCCCGTCTTTATCGAATATAGCGGAGATGATCATGCTTATGATTATGAAGAACATAAGTATGAGTGAAAGACCGCTGCCCAAATGCCAGTTATTGGTCTGAGAAAACTCCTGCTCAATTACGTTACCGATAAGCAGTACCTTTGCCCCTCCGAGCAAGTCGGAAATAACGAAGGTAGTAAGTGCCGGAACAAAAACCATCGTAATACCCGACATGATTCCTGGAACGGAGAGCGGAAGAGTTACTTTGATAAATGTCTGTACCGAATTCGCACCGAGATCTCTTGCTGCATTAATTACATTGGGATCTATCTTTGAGAGTGAATTGTACAGAGGAAGCACCATAAACGGAAGGAAGTTATAAACCATACCGAAAATGATAGCTCCGGGGGTATTTATTATGTTTAACTTGGGCAAACCGATAAATGAAAGAGCAGAATTAATGACTCCGTTGTTTTCAAGTAATGTCTGCCACGCCATTGTTCTTAAAAGAAAGTTCATCCACATCGGAAGGATGAAAAGCATTACAAGAACGCTGGATTTTCCTTTGCCGTATTTGGCAAGTATCATCGCCAAAGGATAAGCAAGCAAAAAGCAGATGATCGTAGAGATCACCGACAATCTTACTGCCAGAAGAAGTGCTTTAAAATGCTCGGGAACCGCAATAGCGGTAATGTTCTCAATGGTTAAACTACCGGATCTGTTCGTTACGCCGTAATATACCACCATGAATAACGGGATTATCACGAAAGCGATCGACCAGAAATAGTAAGGGAGACCGAGCATGAGTCTTTTACTATTCTTCAACATGTACAGCCTCCTCATCTTCCGATTCGGGTTTGTTCATGATCTGTATGTTAAAAGGTTTAACATTTATACCCACATCAATACCGACGGGATAGCAGGTTGTGGAATGGACAAGCCATTCAAAACCGTTGGGAGTTGTAACTTCCATCTCGTAATGTACACCTTTGAAGATAAGATGAGTTACCGTTCCTTTAAGAGTTCCCTTATCGGGGTCCGTAAGTTCAACGTCTTCGGGTCTTATAACTACGTCCACAGGTTTGTTATTTCCGAAGCCTTTGTCGACACATGCGAATTTAGCACCGAATATCTCAACAAGTTCATCCTGTATCATTATACCGTCAACGATATTGGAATCACCGATAAAATCGGCAACAAAAGCGTTTTCGGGTTCGTTGTATATCTTTTCGGGAGTACCTATCTGCTGGATGTAACCCTGATTCATTACAACGATGGTGTCGGACATCGTAAGAGCTTCTTCCTGATCATGTGTAACATATACGAAGGTAATTCCGAGCTCATTTTTTAATCTGATAAGTTCATACTGCATGTCCTGACGAAGCTTCAGATCGAGCGCACCCAAAGGCTCGTCGAGCAAAAGTACCTTGGGCTCATTAACTATCGCACGAGCGATAGCTATACGCTGCTGCTGACCGCCGGACAATGAATCGGGCATTCTGTTTCCGTATCCGTCAAGGTTAACAAGTTTAAGGGCATATTTGATCTTATCATCTATATATGCCTTCGATTTACCTTTGATCTTAAGACCGAATGCGATATTATCGGCGATAGTCATATGAGTAAAAAGAGCATACTTCTGAAACACCGTATTAAGCTGTCTTTTGTTGGGCGGCATATTGGTGATATCTTTTCCCTCAAACAAAACAACACCGCTGTCAGGCTCGGTAAAACCTCCGATTATCCTAAGAGTGGTTGTTTTGCCGCAACCGCTGGGCCCGAGAAGAGTCAGAAATTCATTGGGCTTTATATAGAGCGTAAGGTCATCAAGAACCATTTCGCCGTCATATGATTTGCTTATATTTTTTAAATAGATAAGTTCGTCACTCATATTGTCCTCAATTCTTTTCCGTAAGGAAGTGCGAGATTAAAATAGTCAAAAACTGGGTGGGCTCGAAACCCAAATAACCGTGGCACCGTTTTTTCCCGCTTCCAGAAAGTGAGTTTTACCGGAAACGATATAAAACGAATCACCGCTTTTGGCTTTATAGGTTTTATTACCCACATGGATCTTTATCTGTCCGGTGAGTACGTAACCGAATTCTTCACCTTCATGCGGATTGTCGGGATAAGTTTTTCCGTAAGGCTTTAATGTCAGCCTGATCGGCTCCATCTCGTTTTTTTGAGCATTCGGTATTATCCATTCGATCTTATTACCGAGTTCTTCGTCCGTTTTTTCAAAATAGTCGTTTTTGGTAAAAACTATCGTTTCTTCTTGAGTGTCTTTTGCAAAAAACTCCGAAAGATCGGTCCCGAGCGACTGCAAAATATCGGTCAGTGTAGAGATCGACGGTGATGTTAAGTTTCTTTCAACCTGGGAAATAAACCCCTTACTTAGTTCGCATCTGTCGGCAAGTTCCTCCTGAGTAAGTCCCAACAGAACCCGCTGCTGCTTGATTTTCTCACCAATGTCCATCTTTTTATCCTCAAATGATCAAGAAAAATAAAGATAAAAATAAACCAAAAGTTTAATGATACTAAACATATCGAGATTCATTATATATATAATTCTTTATGTGTCAATTGCTTTTTAAAACATTTTTCAATAAATATCATTAACGTATGTCATAACTTTTTCTTTATGCTATAATTTAATAAAAAATATGCTGAAAAGGATTTGTTATGAGTAAATACGTTGCATATGTTTCAAGCTATACACAAGGATCGGAGTTTGGTATTTCCATATATGATGTCGATCTTAAGAAAGGACGTTTCATCGAAAAAGATCACGTTAAAGTGTCCAATTCGTCTTATGTATCCATTTCACACAATCATAAGTTCCTGTTTTCGATCACGGATCTGGGGGTTGAATCATATAAAGTGTTAAAAGACGGATTGCTCGAAAAGCTAAATCTTGCCTCAATTAACGGCATGAGAGGATGTTACCTTTCGACATCTTACGATGACAAGTTTTTATTTGTTGCCGGATATCATGACGGTAAGATAACCGCGCTTCGAATTAACGAAGACGGTTCCGCCGGAGATATAACCGATGAGATATATCTTAAAGGAATGGGCTCTGTGGCAGAAAGAAACTTCCATCCCCATGTTTCTTGCGTAAAAATGACCCGTGATGACAAGTATTTGCTTGCCGCCGATCTCGGAATGGATCATGTCAACGTTTATGCGCTCGATCACTCGACCGGAAAACTTAAACTCGTTGACATTATCCGAAGCGAACAGGAGTCTGCTCCCAGACACATCAAGTTTTCGAAAAACGGTAAAATATTATATATAGTACATGAACTCAAATGTTATATCGACGTATACACCTACTCAGACGGCGGAAACAACAATCCGATCTTTGAAAAGATACAAACCGTTTCCACTACGAACGATTACCATACAAGTTCAACCGCAGCCAGTGCTTTAAACATTTCCGCCGATTTTAAGTACATTACATCTTCAAACGCCGGCGACAATTCGGTGACTTTATATAAGATACTTTCAGACGGTACGCTCGAAAAGAAGCTTTGCCTTCCGATCTCCGGCGAATATCCCAAAGACGCCGCCTTGTTCCCTGACAACAAGCATCTTGTTTCGTGCAATCATGAATCGGATACGATGACATTCTTTAATGTTGACATGGAAAACGGGACCATCGTAATGAACGGTCCCGAGATGAAGATCATCAAGCCCAATTGCATTATTTTCCATAAGCTTGATGAGTGATAATTGATTTTGTTCTGATATATAACAAAGCCGAAGAGCATATGATTGTTTCGACTCCGGACAATGTTTTGCCGTCGGTGCTTAACGAACACGAGTGCAAACGAAGTGTGAGTTTAGCATCCGCTACGAAGCAAAACCTTAGCGGGAGCGTGTCCGGAGCGGAACTTTCATGTGATCTTCGGCTTATTTTGTTTTGTAGATCGTATCAAAATATTCAATTCTTGAAGTCATATTCGTCAGCATTGCATCGGCAAGGACGAGGGCTGTCATGGCTTCGAGGACCGGTGCGATGCGGGGAGGAAGGTATTTGTCGTGACGTCCCTTGATCTGCATGGTGCATTCGTTACCGTTTTTGTCGACTGTCTTTTGCGGAAGCAATATCGAGGGAACGGGTTTGATCGATGCGGTGATGACTATGTCGTTACCGTTTGAAATACCGCCCAGGATGCCGCCGGCATGATTTGTTTTGGTAGTGATCTTACCGTTTTCAGTGGTGAATTCATCGTTGTTAACGCTGCCGAGGGCGGAAGATACGTTTATGCCGTCACCGATTTCTACGGCTTTAACGGCACCGACAGACATGAATGCTTTGGCAAGTTCTGCGTCAAGTTTGCAAAAAACGGGTTCACCCAGGCCTGCGGGAACGTTTTTGGCGATGACTTTTATAGTGCCGCCCATAGAGTCGAGTTCGGGAATATCGGGAATGGGAGAGAACTCTGAGGTTATCTCGATTCCTATACGGGAAGTGATCTTTCTTGCAAGAACGCCTGCTGCAACACGTACCGCTGTTTCACGTCCCGAAGAACGACCGCCGCCGCGATGATCGCGAATGCCGAATTTGGCATCAAAAGAGAAATCGGCGTGACCGGGTCTGTAAAGGTCTTTTATGTTGTCGTAATCGGATGAATGAACGTTCTCATTTACGATCATTAATGAAACGGGAGTTCCCGTTGTTTTACCTTCGAAAACGCCTGACATGATCTTTACGGTATCGGACTCCTTACGGGGAGTGTCGGTGTTTCTTTGAGGTTTTCTTTTATCCATAAAATATACGAAATCTTCTTCACAAAGATTTATTCCCGCAGGAACGTTGTCAATGACGCATCCGATGGCGGGTCCGTGAGATTCTCCGTATGTCATTACTTTTAATGTGTTTCCGAATAAAGAACCGCTCATTTTGTGGTTTCCTTTCGCTTTTGGGTTTGATACATAATAACACATTTGAAAAATTATAAAAACCATACTGAAAAAATTAATATTTTTTGTTCATAATTAACTTTACTTAAACACATGTTATGGTAAGATTAATCTGAGGGTGGAAGGGTATGAATATTGAACAGGTAGAGGATAACGATTTGAACGTAACGTTCAAAGAGAAGGTTGTCAGAAAAGCAGCCGGAGCTTCAAAAAAGCATAAAGTTCTTACTCCTCTGATATTTTTTGTCGCATTCGTTGTTTTGGGCGTCTACAGCTTGAATCAGTACTTTTTCAAGAATGGGAAAAGATATATCTCTATTTTGCTTGCCCTTGTTTTCTTTTTCATGAGTTCCAGTTTCGGATTCCCCGATAAATCGGGTGATAACGAGATTTATTTAAATGCCAAAGACGATTCCGCAAAAATTACGGAAGAGCTCAATACGGAAGTTGCCGAGATAGAGAGCAAAACCGACAAAACCGAAGAATGGATCGAAGACAGCGACCTGATTGATCAGGTTGATCAGTCCGATCTTACCAGTACGGACAATATCGATACTTTTACACTTGATGATTTTTTGAACGATTCCGATATCGAAAGCGGCAACGGCAAAGAGGCGGAAAGTTCCTTTGACAAGAATGCATGGAATCTGATCCTTGTCAACAAGACACATCCGGTTCCGGATGATTATGAGTTTGAACTTACAACGATCACGGGATCCATGAAGTGCGACAAGAGAGTTCTTGAGCCCCTCACCGATATGCTTTCTGCAGCAAAGAACGATGGTGTCGATCTTCTTGTATGTTCGCCTTATCGTGATTATGCTCTTCAGACAAGATTGTTTGAAAGAAAGATAAATCTTTATATGGGTAAAGGTTATTCTTATCTTGAAGCCTACAAGCTTTCAAGCCAGAAAGTAACCGTTCCCGGAGCTTCGGAGCATCAGCTTGGTATGGCATTTGATATTGTTACGAGTTCACATTCTACTCTTGATTATGAATTCGGTGATACAAAAGCCGGCAAATGGCTAAAAGAGCATTCGAAAGAATACGGTTTTATCTTAAGATATCCCAGAGGAAAAGAAGATATCACGAGTATCGAATATGAGCCGTGGCATTTCAGATATGTAGGAATTGAAGCCGCAACTTATATTATGGATAACGAGATCACTCTCGAAGAGTTTATTGAAGGACTGTAAAAGGCATAAAGAAAAAGCTTTGGCTTCAAGGCGTTGGTACCTTGGAGCCTTTTTTTGAACTGAAAGCAGGAAATATATGTACGAGATTTTAAAGACCGAAGGAAATGCCAAAAGAGCAAGATTTACCACAGTGCACGGTGTTGTGGAAACACCGGTGTTTATGAATGTGGGAACCGTTGCGGCCATCAAAGGCGCTGTTGCCACAAAAGACCTATATGAGATTGGTACACAGATTGAACTTTCCAATACGTATCATCTTCATGTAAGACCCGGTGATAAGCTTATAAAGGAACTCGGAGGTCTTCATAAGTTTATGAATTGGGAAAAACCTATTCTTACCGATTCGGGCGGATTTCAGGTTTTTTCTCTTGCGGGACTTCGTAAGATCAGAGAAGAAGGCGTTACTTTCCATTCACATGTAGACGGAAGGATTATTTTTATGGGTCCCGAAGAAAGCATGCAGATACAGAGCAATCTTGCTTCAACCGTTGCCATGGCTTTTGATGAATGCCCTTCTTCGGTTGCAGAAAGAGACTATGTTAAGCAGTCTGTTGAGCGTACGACAAGATGGCTTATTAGATGTCAAAACGAAATGAAAAGATTAAATTCGCTTGAAGATACGATCAACAAGAACCAGCTTCTTTTCGGTATCAATCAGGGCGCGATATTGGAAGATATAAGGATCGATCACGCAAAGAGAATATCCGAAATGGAACTTGACGGTTATGCCATCGGCGGTTTGGCGGTGGGTGAAACGCATGAAGAAATGTATAATA
>JAEEGG010019373.1_pt1 | contig 13725 bp, 6 predicted proteins | sample 9134161 | NCBI WGS metagenome assembly JAEEGG01 (sample SAMN16246543, study PRJNA631951) | gut metagenome | biome: gut microbiome; feature: rumen; material: CR-attached | host: Bos | place: Iran: Karaj | collected 2018-10 | reverse complement strand
ACGACGATATGAAGAAGCAGGGTTTCAAGCTGACACCCGAAGATATTTACAGTGTAAACAAAGGTTGTATCAAGGATGCAGTTGTAGGTTTGGGTAGGGAAGGTTCTCCTTTCTGGCATTTCTGCACTGGCGAAATCGTTTCGGATGAAGGCCTAATGTTTACCAACCACCACTGTGGATATTCTATGATACAGACACATTCTACAGTAGATCACGACTATTTGAAGGATGGTTTCTGGGCTTATTCGAAGTCAGAGGAACTTTCGAATCCTGGCATTACCGCTTCGATTCTTGTTAGGATTGAGGATGTTACCGCCGAGGTCGAAAAGTCGTTTACTAAGGATATGACGGAACGTGATCGTAGCCTTGCTATCAAGAATGTATCCAAGACTATAATTGACAAGGCTGTCGAAGGAACCAATTACAAGGCCCAGGTAAAGGATATGTTTGGTGGAAACCAGTATTTCCTGTTGGTATATGTTATATATCAGGATGTTCGTCTTGTTGGTGCTCCTCCATCATCTATGGGTAAGTTTGGTGGCGATACCGACAACTGGATGTGGCCTCGTCACACAGCCGACTTCTCGATGTTCAGGATATATACAGCACCTGATGGCTCACCTGCTGCATATTCTAAGAAAAATGTACCACTGAAGCCAAAACATTTCTTGCCGGTTAGCGCAAAGGGTATAGAGGATGGCGATTTCGCAATGATTATGGGATTCCCAGGAACAACAAACCGCTATGTCACATCGTTCGGACTTGAGGAAGTTATGCAGGTTACAAACAAGTTGCGTTACGAAATCAGGGACGTGAAGGTAAATGTATTGCGTGAAAAAATGAATGCAGACCCGAAGGTGAAGATTCAGTACGCTTCGAAATATGCTTCATGTTCAAATTATTGGAAATATTCAAACGAGCAGAACAAGGCATTGGCACACCTCAATACTATGGAAATCAAGAAGAACATCGAGTCTGATTTGTGCAAGTGGGCTGATGCAAAGGGCGAATCGAAGTACCGCGATGCTTTGAATGCTCTTCAGAAGATTTACCAGTCGAGAAGAAGTCAGGCCGAGGCAGTAATGTATAATAATGAGGGACTTCAAGGTTCCGAACTTCCTTACTTCGCATTTCGTTGCAAGTCGTTGGCTTCTGCCTTTGCTACAAAGCAGATTGGAGAAATAACATCTGCCGCAAGCGATTTGAGAGAACCGGCAGCAGCTTTCTACAAGGATTATGATCCGGAAACAGAACGTGCGCTTATGAAGGCATTGTATCGCAAGGTTTACAATGAAATGGATCCGAAGTATTTCCCTGAATTTTTTAAGACAATACAGACAAAGTACAAAGGAAATGTTGAAAAATATGTTGACGATGCTTTAAACAAGTCAATTTTCACAACCGAAGCCAAGTTCAATGCATTTCTCGACAAGCCGACCGAATCTGCATTCACAAATGATCCTATATTAAAGATCGGTGACGACATAATTGACGTATATAGAAAAGTTGCCTACGAGTACAACGACCTTTCTGCTGATTTGGGAAAGAATAACCGTATATTCATCGAAGGAATACTTGCCATGAACAAGGACAAGAATTTTGCTCCCGATGCAAACTCGACTATAAGAATGACATACGGAAATGTAAAGAGCTACGAACCGCGTGATGGTGTTTTCTACGATTACTACACAACCTTGAAGGGCGTAATGGAAAAGGAAAATCCTAACAGCTACGAATTTATTGTCCCCGAAAAGTTGAAACAACTTTACAAGGACAAGAATTTTGGTCCGTATGTAAACAAGAATGGTGATGTTCCAACTTGCTTCATTACAAACAACGATATTACCGGTGGTAATTCGGGTAGCCCTGTTATCAATGGCAATGGCGAACTTATCGGTCTTGCATTCGACGGCAACAGCGAGGCAATGTCGGGCGACATTGATTTCGAGGAGAACCTGCAGAGATGCATTTGCTTGGATGTTAGATATGCATTGTTCATCATCGACAAGTATGCCGATGCTCAGAACCTGATAAAGGAAATGGACATTAGACGCTAATTAATAATGTACAATTAATTGGTAATAATATGTAGAGATGTTGCGTGCAACATCTCTACAATAATTTGAATAATATGAGAAAATTTATAATTCTTTTCGTTATCGTTTCCGTAGCGGGAATGCTGGCATTTAGTGGATGTGATTTTGGTGATACGTATACTATAACTTTCGATGCTAATGGCGGAACTGGAGTAATGGAACCGCAGACATTTACAGGAAGTGTAAATAAAGCGCTTACACTTAACAAATTTACTCGTGAAGGTTATGGCTTTGCGGAGTGGAATACCATACCAGATGGAACTGGTGTAAGGTACATGGATGGTCAGGAAATAAGTGTTAGCAACGATATGACGCTATATGCTCAGTGGACTGCCGATAGCATTTTGCATCCAAGTGATACAACAGGAAATACATTTGTCGTTACATTTGATGCCAATGGGGGAACAGGCTCTATGCAGCCGCAGACATTCACAAAAGATGTCGCACAGGCTCTTACGTTGAATGCTTTTACGCGTGAAAACTATAGTTTTTATTGTTGGGATACTGTTCCTGATGGAGCCGGCTTGTATCTTGATGGACAAGAAATAACAGTTACCTCCGATATGACTTTGTATGCAAAATGGACGGAAGATACGCCGGGACCTGTAAGTGTTGTTGTTACTTTTAATGCCAACGGAGGAACAGGCACTATGCAACCTCAGACCTTCCAAAGCGGAGTAAGACAGGAGTTGACAGCCAATGCTTTCACACGCGAAGGCTACACTTTTGTAAAATGGAATACAATTGCCGATGGCTCTGGCTTGCATTACTACGATGAGCAGGATATAGTAATTTACGAAAGCATGACTTTGTATGCGCAATGGTCATCAAATGGAGGCACGCAGGGCGAAGGCCAGTTGAACGGACATGCATATATTGACCTTGGTTTGCCGAGCGGCACCAAGTGGGCTACCTGCAATGTCGGAGCAACAGTCCCGGAAGGTCACGGAGAACCAGTTGCTTGGGGCGAAACTGCTTCCAAGTATAGTTATTTTTGGACTAATTATAAGTATTGCAACGGTTCTTATGTTGAATTGACCAAATATTGCAATGTGTCATATTATGGTATCAACGGTCATGTTGACAATTTGACCACACTCGAGTCTGTTGACGATGCAGCAACATCAAACTGGGGCGCAGGTTGGCGTACACCAACGCGCAATGAGATGGATGAACTATTTGACAATTGCACTCGTGCGGCTGTAACGCAGGGCGGAGTAGCAGGATACAAGTTTACAGGACCTAATGGAAACAGCATTTTCCTGCCTGCAAATGGTTATCGCGATATGGAAACTGTGTATGATGCCAATACATGTTATTATTGGACAAGTACGCTCTATACAGCCAACGAACCATATATGGCGTACAGCCTTATTGTCGGTCCCGAAAATTCATACGTGAATGTTAGCTCTCGTGCTAGGGGACTTCTTGTGCGGGCAGTATGTCGATAGCAAATAATTGAAAGCTTTCTTAAAAATATGCCGAAAAGCAAAAGCCGAGAGTTATTTCGGCTTTTTTTTGTACACATGAAAGAACAGACAAATTTTATCCTTTAGTCCACGATTTTAGATTTTGGTAAATCAATAATCTGTAGCCCCTCTGTTGTCTGGATTTGTAAGCCTTGGCTCGCTGCTTGAGCAGCAATCCAGACAATGAGAATATAAGGATTTGTAATCCTACTTTTCGCATTGCAAATGCTGATATTCAGTCCTATCTATCGGCTTTTTTTGTTCTGGTTTTCAGTAATTTGCCAAAAATGTTGACGAAAATTTTGCTTCGCTCACACATTTTTGTGACGAATATTGGGCTTTATTTGCACGTTTTGTTGACGAATGTTGCCAATAACTTGTGGCAGAAACATTATGGCGAACAATGGCAAGCTTATTGCATGTATTTACTTTGCAAGCATATTATTTTTAATTTTGAGATATTCATTCTTTTTATTAATTTTGTAGGTTTAGAATAATTGTGATGGATGAAAAGTATAACATACTGATTTCCAAACTTGATAAGTTTATCAGGAAATACTATCTGAATAAGATAGTAAAGGGTGTTATACTTGCGCTCGCCATTTCAGGTCTGTGGTATCTCATTATTGTGATAGCGGAATACTACGGCAGGTTCTCGTCGGCTTTCCGTACTGCACTGTTTGTCTCGTCGATAACGCTCTATGCGATTGTCTTTGTAACTATGATACTCTGGCCGTTGCTGAAGCTTATGAAAATCGGCAAACGCCTGTCGTATTCTGAGGCTAGTCGCATTCTTGGCAAACATTTCCCCGAAGTTGCCGACAAGTTGCAGAACACTTTGGAACTCAACTCGTTGCTGGAGACGAATTCTGAAACTCGCGACCTTATTTATGCAAGTATTTCGCAGAGAATCGAGAAACTTTCGCCAATTCCGTTCCTGTCGGCAATAAAGATAAAGAAAAATGTCAAATACCTTGTCTATCTTGCTCCTGTCGTGCTGGTTTTTGTGCTGATAATTTCGTTCAAGCCGGCAATCGTTACCGAAGGCACCGAGCGAATTGTGAAGTACGACGAGCATTTCGAGATGCCAGCACCGTTTGCTTTCTACTTGGAAAACGATTCGCTGCAGGTAAGGCAGGGCGATGATTTTACTGTAAATCTTTCTGTCAAAGGAGACTACGTGCCCGAGCAAGTGATGATAAACTTTGGCGGAAATGCCTTCTATATGGAAAAACTGTCGGCATCGACATTCAAGTACGACTTCAAGACGCTCAATAATTCGTTCAAGTTCTATTTCACTGCACAAGATGTAGAGTCGAAGGATTACGAGGTAAGCGTTTTGCCTGCTCCTATAATTTTGGATTTCAAGGTGAACATCACACCGATGGCTTACACAGGTCTCGATGCCGTTGAAATAAAGAACTCCGGCGATATGGAAGTGCCGATTGGCTCCAATGTTGTTTGGACTTTTGGCACGGCAAACCTCGATTCGCTTGTGATTGTGATGGATAGCACCGTTCTGCCGACCGAAAAGAACAACAGCGAGTACAAGTTGAGCAAACGCATTACCGCTAGCAGTGACTATTCGCTGTTTGTCGCCAACGACTATTTCAGCGAACTTGTTGACATCAAGTATCGCATCCGCGTAATTCCTGACCTTTATCCGGCAATTGTCGTAAATGAAGCAAAAGACAGCACCAATCCTGCAATCGTGTATTTCAAGGGTGCAATCGATGATGACTATGGCTTCACCCGCCTGACTTTCCATTGCTTCGACGGTGACAAGGAAATTTCGAAGTCGCCAGTGCAGTTCTCGCAGAGGCTGAGTTCGCAGGATTTCTACTATGCGTTTGATTTTGCGTCGGTTGAGCATAATGGCAACAAACTTACATACTATTTTGAGGTTGCCGACAATGACGGTTACAGCGGACCAAAGACTGCTCGCTCAAAGGTTATGGAATTCAATATTCCGTCGGCTCAGGACTTGCAGGATATGAGCGACCAGACCAACAGCGAAACTGAGAACAAGGTTGATGAGGCAAAGAAAATCAGCGAGGACATCAAGAAGAGCATCGACGAGTTGAAACGCAAACTTGTCAACGAAAGCCTTTCTCCATACGACCGTTCGCAACTTATGCAGGACATCATCGAGAAGGAAGACCAGCTCGAACAGCTTATGGAGCAGATAAAGCAGGAGCAGAACCAGTTGCAGCAGGCAAAGGAGCAGTTCTCGAAGAGCGAGGAACTTCTGAAGAAGCAGGCCGAAATAAACGCCCTAATGGAAAACCTCATGACTGACGAGATGCGCCAGATGATTGAGGAGATGAAGAAGTTGATGGAGGATTTCAACAAGGACGATTTCTTCAAGAAGTCAGAGGAGTTCAAGATGTCGGTCGAGGAGATGGAGCAGAATATGGACAATACTCTCGAACTGCTGAAGCGTTCGGAAGTCGAGGAACGTGTCAAGAGCATTGCCGACCAGATGGAAAACCTTGCCGAAAAGGAAAAGAAACTTGCCGAGGAAACCAAGGATAAGAGCAAGTCGCAGGAAGAACTCAAGAAGGAGCAAAGCGAACTCAATGAGCAGTTCGACAAACTGAAGGAAGAGTACGAAAAGACTCTGGACAAGAATTCCGGTTTGAAGGAACCGATGCCGTTGTCGGATTTCAAGCAGGAGATGAACGACATTTCAAACGAGATGCAGCAGTCCAGCGACGACCTTAACGACAACAAGAACAACAAGGCATCGGACAAGCAGAAGAACAGTTCGCAGAAGATGCAGCAGTTGTCGGAGAAGATGAACTCGATGATGGCGCAGATGGAGATGGAGGAGAACGGCGAGAATATGGAGAACGTAAGACAGTTGCTCGAAAATGTGCTCACTTTCTCGTTCGACCAGGAGGACATAATGTCGGGAATGAAGCCTTTGTCGTACAAGTCGCCGCAGTACAAGGATTATGTAGTCCGCCAGAAGAATATAACCGATAACTTTGCTGTAATCAGGGATTCTATCAATGCATTGGCAGGGCGGGTGCCGGGTATGGCTTCGATGGTCTCAAAGGATGTGATGGAGATACGAAAAGGCTTGTCGTCGGTAATGGACTACTTGGGAAACACGCAGAAATATCAGGCGCAGACATCCCAGCAGAAGGTGTTGACATCGGCCAACAACCTTGCTTTGTTGCTTTCGGAGTTGCTCGACCAGATGCAACAGCAGCAGATGCAGATGCAAAGCAATTCAAGTTCGAGTTGCAACAAATGCAAGAACAAGGGGCAGGGGCAGCCACAGCAGAAGCAGATGGGGCAGATGCGTGATATGCAGCAGCAGTTGAAACAGCAGATGCAGCAGATGCTCGACCAGATGAAGAAAAACGGTCAGCAGTCGCAGAGTGGCGAACAGCTTGCAAAGATGCTTATGCAGCAGGAGATGATGCAGAAGATGATGAACGATATGATGAACGGAGAACTCAGCCCCGATGCAGCCAAGTATCTGAAGGAAGCCAACAAGATGATTGAGCAGAACATTAGGGATTTGGTGAACCGCAATGTTACACAGCAGACGGTAAACCGTCAGGAGCAGATAATTACACGCTTGCTCCAAGCCGAAAACAGTCAGAACGAGCGCGAAACCGAGCAGAAACGTCAGTCGCATGAGGCTAAGGAGTACAAGCTAAGCAATCCCGACAAGGCTTTCGAGGAAAAGGAAAGTGAAATAAGGTTCAATGAGTTGCTTCAAGTGTCGAATTTGAAGTTAAGAGATTATTATAAAAACAAATATAAGGAATATTTAAAGAATTTAAAGGAGAAGTAATTATGGCAGTAGATTTTTTCTGTGAAGATGTAGAAAGACCAAGGGTAAAGTATATTGCTTTGAAAAATTGGATAAAATCTGTTATCGAATCTCACAAAAAGAAGGTAGGAAAGATTGCATACGTTTTTTGTTCAGACGAGTTTCTGTTGAATATGAACAAGGAATACTTGAAGCACGACTACTATACTGATGTTATTACATTTGACAATACCGAGGATGAAAAAGGAAAGATTTCGGGGGAAATATATATAAGTGTAGATAGGGTTGCAGAGAATGCAAAGACTTATAATACAGAGGATACCGAAATCTTTAGGGTTATAATACACGCTATTTTGCACTTGCTGGGCTATGATGACAAGACTCCAGAAGAACAGGAGAAAATGCGTGCAATGGAGGACAAGTGCCTGGCAATGCCAGAATTTGCAAATTGCAAGTGGCTGAAGGACAGTAAGGTTAAGGAATAATTAGCTGTTCATTATCTTTTTGCCGAGTATTACGGTAAAAACTATGCCCAAGACAAAAACAATTACTGCAAGCCAATAAATCTGCGTCAGACCGACAAGCGAACTTGCCAGAAACGAAAGCGCAACAAGTGCGATGATTTTTACAAACTTTTTGCGGACATATTCCTTTTTCGCTTTTTTGCCTTTCGGAAACGAATACATACCCTGAAACAAAATTATCGGATCGCCAGACAAATACGCAATTCCTGCATATATCAGCAACGATATGCCCATTGCTGCCATTATTATTGAAAATACAGTTTCCATAAATTTATTGTTCCTTCTTTTCCTCGTAGTTCTCTATGATGTTCTGTATGGCTTTGCGGAGGTTCTGCTGAAGCGAAATTCTGCCCAAGCCAGACTTGTTGACAAGGTTAATAGATTGAGCTATAGACTTTTCGTCCTTGTATAGTGGTTTTACCAGACGGAACTGGAAGTCGTCGGTTTCTTCGGCAAGTTCGCCTTCCTCTTCGTTGTCTTTGTCATTGTTCTTCTTGTTCTTCTTCGGTTCTTTGGTCTGAACGTTAATGCCTAAATTTGGCAGAGCCTTCGGCTCAAGCACCGAAATGTGGAAGAAGTATTTGAAGTCGAAATCCATTTTTCCGCTTACAGCAACCTTGTACTTGTCCATCGACAGTGTGAAAGGATATACGCTAAGCATATTCTTGTCGATTGTAAATTCAACCGACATATTGTCAATTACATTCTTGGTCTTTTTCTTGAACAACAAATACTTGGCAACGGTGGTGAATGTTTCGCCATCAAGCAGTACAAGGTTCTTGCCGTTGAGGTGGCATGCGGTTTGCAATGTGGGAAGTACGGGCTCCATTTCCTTGTCGAGGTCGGTTATTGCCGACAACTCGCAGTCGAGTTTGCCCTCGAACGAACTCAGCATCGGAAGTATGGAGTCAATCATCGGGAAGGCCGTCAACAGGTCTTCGACGGTTATGTTCGTACCTATTAAGTCAAGACCAGCTTTTGCTGAGTCGGGATTGTTGCAGGTGTATATTGCATTGACTTTCAGGTCGCCGACATTGCTTGTTGTCTTCAAGTCCTTGATTGATACGGTGCTGTTCTGCATTGTAATGTCACCATTGAGGTCGTTCATCTTCAGCCCGGCAAACTTAACGGTGTCGAGCTTGAGGTTTAACTTGCAGTTGAGGTTTGCCGGAATCTCAAAGAGCGTCATTGGTACGGTATCGTATTCTTGTTCAGCAGTATCCTGAATTTCCATGTTGTCGCTAGCAGCAAGTTCCTCCTTGTGGGCTTTCTCCATCATTTCCTTCATCTTGCCCATACGCTCGTTGTATATTTCGGCGAGGTCTTTCTTGCTGTATGCCTTTCGTATCGAATCGACATAATGTGCTCGTGCCGAGTCGGTTATGTTAGGCATTTGCCGTGGTTGGTTGCCCATTCCTGCTTTTGCTCTCGATAGCATTTCCTGAACCGATTTCTTGGCTTCATCGTCCTTAATCTTTGCTTGCTCGCCCATATAGTTGGCGTAAAGCATCTCGTTGAGGTCGAGGTTGCGCGACTGAACATTAAGGTCGGCGCTGAGTGTACGTCCACGCAGGAAGGCTCGGCGCATATTGTCAACCCGTCCGTTTACCTTCATCAGCGACTTGCCGACGCGAAGCATGAAGTTATTAAGGTGCAGTGTGTCGTCGGTAAATGTTACATCAAGTCGGCGTGTGCCGGTTTTGAGGTCGAAGTATGGCGACATGTACCTTGCCGCCTTTGCGTAAACCTTGCCGTCGAATCGGAACTTTCGCAGAGCGCCTTCGGCATCTTCGATGCTGGTGCAAAGGTTTATGAGCGAATCGGTGTTGATTGGTTTTCTCGTCGATTGGTCAATTTCGACACGTTCGCCATTTACTCGCGTAAACCTGCGGACTCTCGGACGACCGTTGAGCACAATTCGTGTTGAGTCGAGGAAGGCACCCTGTGTTGGTTCGTAGTAAACAATTGAGTCGAGTCCGAGCGATGCGCGAAGTGCTGGAATGAGCGCGTCGGTGGTGTCGGGACGGATAGCCATCGAGATGCGGCCTGTCTTTCCCGAAACAAACATTGTGTCGGCAACTATTGCTTCCATTCCTCTTAAACTTCCGGCAACAATGAGGTGCGGTACTTCGTTTATCGGTTCTTCGACATTTGCGTAGAGGTTCAGCTTCGAAACCCTTGCCACGATGGTGCGTGGCGACGATACTCTTACGGTATCGACTGTTACGCGGGCACTGCTGAGCTGTAGCCTTTCGGAACGGCGCGACTTCATCGAGTTTATGCCAAGGTCGGCGGTTGCGTTCTTTCCGAAGACGAGGAATCGCATCGACGGGATTCTCAGCAGTATCCTTTCGATGTTGATGTTGCCGAGCATGTAGATTTTCTGGACGTTCATCTTCATCAGGTTGGCGAGCGAGAAACGCGCTTCGATGTCGGACGAAAGTTTTCCCTTATATGTTAGGTCGTCGATTGGGAACAGCGACGAAATGTAATCAAGATTGAGATTGCATCTCAGTTTTGCGTTTATGTACGGGTCGCCAAGTATGTTGCTGGCCTTGCCCTTCAGGTTGAAATATGTTTCGCCAACCGTAGCGTTCAGTTGCTTTACATCGATGTACGACTCCGCAATTTTCTCGGAGTTGTATTTAAGGTTGGTTTCCATATTGAGCTTTACTTCGGCATTCTGCTCAAGTACAATGGCTCGTATGTCGTTCAGTACTAGGCTTGCGTCAATATTGGGGTATATGTCGTCTTTATATGTGCCTTTGGCAGTACCGTTGAAGTTTACAGCTCCTGAAATCCTATATTTTTTCAGGTCGGCGACGAGACTTTTAGGTATCATTTCCAGCACATTGTCGATTTGAGGAATGTCGAGTCCGACTATCAGGTCGGTGTTCCACGACGAGTCGGGCAGGTTTTCTGCCAAGCCCGATGCTCCGACAAATATGTCGTTGCTGGTTATGCTTAATGTGTCGATGTCGTATCGGTTGAAATCGGCATTGCTTATTGCCTTCAGTTCTATGTTAAGCGGTATGTCGCTGAAAGTAAGTGCCGAATCGTTGTATTCGGAAAGCAATAGGTTGAGTTTTGTGTCGAGGTCGTAGGTTGTGTCGGTGATTTTTGCCAGTGCACCGATTCCTATTGTATCGACATTTATTATTGTTCTCGATGTGCTGTCGCTGAATTCGGCAGTCAGCAGTCCAAACTCAGTGTCGAGTTTGTATTCGCCATCGTTTATGTTTCCGTTTAGGGTTATTGTTGTCGGTTCTACTTTTGCAAGAATTTGTGATGAACCGTCGTCGTATTTTGCTTTGAGTTTGAGGTTTGTAGCTATGTCGATAATTTCGGCGTTGATTTCGCCGGTAAGTTCCAAGTTGGTGGAGTCGAGAGTCGCCGACATTTGCGATTCCTCGTCAATGTAAGATGCCTGCAGATCGTCGATTAACAGGCGGTTTATACGTATTTTGTAGTCGAACGATGAGGTGTCTTCGTCGGGAGTGGTGTCCGATTCGTAAATTTCCCAGTTGGCTTTGCCCTCGGCGTTTACATAGCCGTTTACAATCGGGTGGGAGAGGTAGGCTTCGTTGACAATTATGCTGTCGTTATTGAGAAATTCAATGATATTTACAGAAAGGCGTAGTGTGTCGAATTTGATTAGCGTGTCGGTGAGGTCGTCCTTGATGGCTTTGGAGATGATTTCGCTGTTGATGAGTTCAAGTTCAACATTAGGCATATTTTTCCATACCTTGATGTTTATTTTTCCCAAGTCGAATTTTGCGTTAAGATAGTCGCCAGCAATTTCGTTTACTTTTTTGTTGCCCGATTCTGAATTGATATAGGTTTCCAGTATCAGCGGCGAAAATGCAACGAGCAGCACAAGGATTCCAATGAGGCTTCCAAATGCTATCAGCAGACCTTTCAGTACTTTTCTGCCTTTGCTTTTCTTCTTTTTTTCGACTTGTTCTTCCATAAGTGTCAAGTTTCAGGAATATGCCGTTCTTTGTTTTTATTAAAATGGAAAAGCGAAACGCATGGCTTCGCTTTCCATTTGTGTTTTTTAGTTATATCTTATTTGATACCCAAGTTCTTCTTTATATCCTTTGGCAAAGCGTCCTTGTGAACGACGATGTTCATTGTTTTGTATCTAACGTAAGCCTTGCTTGCGTAGAACATACCCTTGTATTCGCCGTATTCACCCCAGCTGTTCTTTACCATGTAGTATTCGTTACCAGTCTGGTCCTTTGCGGTTCCGTAGATAACCATTCCGTGGTCGTCGGTTGTTTCCCAGTTGTCGAATGCTGCCTGGCGTTCTTCCTGGGTTACCCAGCGCTGTGGAGTCGGGTGCTTAGCTGCTTCGTCGGCAATCTGCTTTGCGCTCATGCCTGTCCAGTGTGCCATATCGCTGCCCTTCATGCTTGCTGCTTCGGCGTTGGTTTCGGGCAATACGCAGAATCCCTTGCGAGTACCAATCTTGAATCCCTGTTCGCTAACATCTGCACCCCAAGCAACGGTGTAGCCGTTTTCGATAGCGTTGTCAAAAATTCTCATCATTTCGTCGATGGTGACATTGTAGCACTGCGACCATCTCCAGTTGTCCTGAATTTCGAGGACAAACTTTTCGTTGAACGGGTGGTGAGTGTATGAAGTTATTGATACATAGTCGTCTGGGTTAAGTCCGAGTGACTGGTAGAATGACATTGGGGTGTATTCGCGTCCCTTGTAGTTGAACTTTTCGGGGCACTTGCCAAGGTAAACCTCGTGGATGGCCTTTATTGCCTTGAGCCACAAAGTCTGGTTTGCCGAATCTTTCTGCAGGCTCTTGTGGTCGCCCTTTGCGATAGCCTTTACAACAGCATCAGATACAGCCGAAAGTTCGGTGTGGTCAGACAAGGTGTCACCGTACATAACACCAGGACGCATTTCTTCTTCGGGAACAAGTCCGAAATGCGACATACCATATATTACATCGTAGAACGAACCGCCCTGCGAGAACGATACGTCACCGTGAGTACGAACAGCAGCCTGAGCGCGGTCGATATAAGTGTTTGAAACTATGAACATTTCCGAGAAGTCGTATTCGCCCTTGCCCATACGGAGCAATTCAGCCTCGATGAAACCAAGTCCCGAATAGCACCAGCAAGTTCCGGCGCGGTTCTGGTCCTTTACCGAGGTGATAGGAATTTCCTTCACATTGGTGAATACATAACCTTCATCTTCTTTCTCTTCTTTTTCCTGTGCCCACATATTCGTTGAAATCAACGCGATACCGAGCAATGCAATAATAACTTTTTTATTCATATTAACTTTATTAATTGTTTGTAATTTTGTGTTTTTCAGTTACTTAAATTTGATGTATATACTATTAATCCATTACAATTTATTCGTTTCAAAAATAAGCAATGATTTTTATGCTAAAATAAATAAATTGTTAATAAATAGTCAAGATTCGATAAGGAAATGGTTGATGGCGTTTGAAATTTAAATAGCTGAGTATTAATATAGTATTGAAAGCGGTCCTGAATATGTGTTATGTCCTTCGCCCAATTCTACGACATAGAAGTATGTTCCTGCGGGGACTTTTTTGCCTCGATATTCTCCGTTCCAGTATTCGGAAGTGCCGTTTCCTTCGTACATTTTCTGTCCCCAACGGTTATATACAAAGATTTTTGCATCGGGGTACATGTCGATGTGTGTGATTTCCCAAGTATCGTTTATTCCGTCGTCGTTGGGGGTGAATACGTTCGGAACGTGGATACATTCGTTAAGGTTTTCGGGTATTCTTATGTTTTTCAGCGAATATGAGCAGCCTGTCGAATCTGTTACTATCAGGTGGTAAGTGCCCGACC
>JAEEGG010019372.1_pt1 | contig 13725 bp, 4 predicted proteins | sample 9134161 | NCBI WGS metagenome assembly JAEEGG01 (sample SAMN16246543, study PRJNA631951) | gut metagenome | biome: gut microbiome; feature: rumen; material: CR-attached | host: Bos | place: Iran: Karaj | collected 2018-10 | reverse complement strand
CGCGAGGCGGCGGCGGTGCTGCACCGCCCCCAGCGTGACGGGTACACGGGCGAGACCGACCGCAGGATCCCGTTCTCCATCTACGGCACAGACACCCGGATGAAATCCTTTGCCCGCCTCTCCGATGACCAGCTCACCGCCTTCGTGCTCTGCTACAAGACGCTGCGCCAGCGCAACTTGGAGGCGAAGTACCCCAACGTGTTCGCCCACAGCCCCAAACAGCGCAGAACCTCGCCCAACCCGACCACCTCGGCGTTCTCTTGGGTGGGCATCCACCGCGACCTGATGGGCGACCAGTTCTATGACGAGTCCAAGTTCTACGCCTCCAACGTCCACGTCATCTTGGGCCGCCTCGACAGGGTGATACGGGAGAGCCGAACCAAAAGATAGAAGCCATGCCCGACCACACTGTCACAACCGTCATAGACGGCAAAATCATCACCAACGAGGAGTTCTACAAGCAGGCCGTCCGCTGGGCATCAATGGTGCGAAACACCGCCAAGCGCAACACCTTGCAGTTCACCAAAGGCAAGAAACGCGCCTCCATCACCAAGAAGAGCGGAAAGGTGGAGCGCAAGCTCTCCGCCAGCATACAATATAATATTGAACACACCGACCATATCCCCGAATCCATCAGCTTCAAGATACCCATCCACGGGATATGGCGGGAATGGGCGGTCGGTTATGGCCAGCCTCGTGTGCCGGGCAAGTATGTGAACCCCCACCCGCGCATACGCCGCTCTATGGTGGACTGGCTTGACGAACCCATAGACCGCAACGCCGAGAAACTTTTCAACCTCGCCGCAGAGTTTTGGGGCGACAGGTGTCTCGTGAACTTCTTCGGGATGAAGAAATAACCCGATTTTTCCAAAAAGGGACTGTTGAAAACTTTTTTCCTGTTGAAAAAATTTTTTGGGGAAAGCATTTTTTGTTTCAAAAATTGTAATTAAATTTGCAGCGAAATTTTTAACCCTAAATCCCAAACGCTATGAAACAAAAAATCATTGCCTTATTCGTATTTGCACTTTTATCATGCGCTGTCTCCGTGGCGCAAGTCACCCAACCTATTATCTGGCTCCGTGCCGACAGCACAGGAACCGACACCCCAGTGTGGCGCGACATCTCCGGCAACGGCTATGACGCCGCCTTCACCACCGACTCGGTCAAAAGTGCCGACACGCTGCTGAACTTCAACCCCGCCTTCCGCTTCGACGGCACCGCGCTCTCCGTCCCTCCACTTGAGGTGACGGAGGAGGCGAACAGCGTCATCATCGTCTATCAGGCCGACACGGCGACACGAGAGGAGCTTCCCCTGTGGTCGTTCCATGCCGACAGCACCCACACCCTCGCCCTGACCACGCGGCGGATTGTGAACAGCAACAGCACAATATTGTATGGTGACGAGAACAGCCGCTGCACCGTCGTCAACAGCCTCACGCAGCTGTGGCGCAGGCGCAGGATGGCCGACACGCTGCATTGCAGCGGCATTGTTGGTGCCACCGATTCCTCCGCATTCACCGGGATGGTGGCAGAGCTGGTCGTGCTTCCCTGCGGTGAAGAGTTCTCCGACACTGCCCTCTACCAGTGGTGCAGCTATCTGGCCGTGAAGTACGGGGTCACGCTGCATGAGACATCCTACCTCTCATCGGACGGCACAGTGACGTGGCCGCTCGACTCTTTAGGGCAGTTCTCGGGAAGCGTCATCGGCATCGGCCGTGACGACCGCTTCGGGCTCCACCAGCGGCAGAGCCGCACCGCCGACGGGCTGCTGACAGTTGCCCTTGACAGCATCGCGGCGGACAACATCCTGCACGGCAGCACCCTCGCCGACAGGGAGTTCCTGATGGTGGGCAGCGCAGAATCCGCCTTCAGCACCGCATCGGAACTCTACTTGGAGGATGACCAGACCCTGAACCGCTACGGCGACGGGGTCGCCAAAGTGACGGGGGCAGACATTCGCCGTAAGACTTTCACCCTGCGGGTTGACGCCTCGCAGTGGGCTGACAGCCTACACCGCTACGCCCTGCTGGTTGACCGTAGCGGCTCGGGCGAGTACCGATACTCCGACTTGGAGATTTTCACTCCGGCGGAGATTGACACTGCCGACAGAACGCTCACCTTCAGCGACATCTACTGGGACACGGACGGCAGCGGTTGCGACCGCTTCTGCTTTGCCGCCCTTGACATCATTGACTTCTCGCAGATCGGGGAGCGTGGCGCAGTGTCGGAGAACGGCGGGGACAACGGTGCGGCTGGCAACGGTTCCAACGGGCAATACGCCCTCTACCCGAACCCCAACAGCGGACATTTCGTGCTGGAGGCGCAGTACCCAGAAGCCACACCGCTCACCGTACACGTCTATACCGCCGACGGCAGGACGGTGCGCACCTACCAGCGGGGCGGCGACACCATGCACCGCATCGAGGGGACGCTCACCGCGAAGGGGCAGTACCTCATTGAGATTGTCAGCAACGCGGAACGCAACCTCGTCAAAATGCTTGTACAGTAAATTTCATTAACATGTAATTCACATTCAATCAACTAAAACCATAACACCATGAAAAACTTTCACTTTCTCACGCTCCTTGCAGTCGGCGTTTTCTTGGCTGCAGCCATTGCCACCTACCAACCAGCCACCCACACTTCAGGCGGCTCGTACTCTCTCACCAACAGCTACAGCGTCACACCTGTGACGGGCAGCTTGTATCCTGACGCAGCCTCTCCAAAAGCAGTACGGGACACATCCCTCCCTGCCCAGTCAGCATCCCCCATTACACATTTTCCGCTGGCCCTCACCCCGGCCTTCAGCTACACCATCGGCAAGGTGCGGCTTTCCGGCGACGAGGGAACTCGCCCGTTCCCTACCGAACTTTCCGTGACGGAGCTGACCGCGGCGACACTCCCTCCGCTTGACCAGGGCATGGTGAACGTGACCGACTATGCGGCGGGCTACCGCATGCTGCCCGACGGCATGGTGTTCAACGGCGACATCTCCATCGTGCTGCCCTACGACTCCACGCTGCTGCCCGCAGGCTTCACGCCCGACGACATCGTGACGTACTATTACGATGTGCCCAGCGGGCGCTGGACGGCCATCGAGCGCGACTCCGTCAGCACGGCGGATGCGCTGGTCTACTCCAAAGTGAACCACTTCACCGACTTCATCAACGCCGTCATAAAGACGCCTGAGATGCCGGAAACATCGGCCTTCACGCCGACCAGCATCAAGGAGCTGGAAGCGGCCAACCCGCTGGAGGGCTTGCAGCTGATACAGGCGCCGACAGCCAACAACAGCGGCACCGCCAACCTGAGCTACCAGTTGGAGATTCCGGCGGGGCGGCAGGGAATGCAGCCCAACCTCGCCCTGACCTACAGCAGCGGCGGCGGCAACGGCTGGCTTGGTGTGGGTTGGGACATCTCCGTCCCCTCCATCACCGTGGAGACCCGCTGGGGCGTGCCGAGATATGAGTCAGAATGGGAAAGCGAGGTTTACGTGTACGGCGGAGAACAGCTTGTCGAGAAGGACGCGGCGGGCAACCATCTTCCTATGCCGCACAGGACAAAAATATGGAGGGAAAGAACCTCCGACACCCGCTTTTATCCGAGAACGGACGAGGCTTTTGACAGCATTATCCGTCATGATTCTACACCGAGAGACTACTGGTGGGAGGCAGTTGACCGCAACGGTATAACATACTACTATGGCAAAAGCCATAACGGCGAGAGTGTTGACAACAGCAGTGTGCTACGTGACAACTCAGGTAATATCGCCTACTGGGCTCTGACCGAAATGAGCGACCCGCACAAGAATACAGTGCGCTACACCTATGAGATAAAAAGTATCACTGGAATGTCATCCAACTCGTCAAACTATGGAAGACAGATATACCTAAAGGAAATCCGTTACACCAATTCCTCCAATGAGGATGGAAAATATATTGTCTCATTTATCCGGAATGATGACCGGCCCGATGTAAACATCAATGCACAATACGGATTCAAGCAAGTGACCGATGCCAAATTGTGCAGTATTGGCATATCTTATAAGACAGATGAAGGGGCGGAGACAATTAGAAGCTACTATTTCGGATATGAGAACGGCTATCAGAGCAACTACAAGACCCGTCTGACGGATGTGGTCAGGGTGGACGGAGACCTGAAGACAGGCTACAGTTGCGGCGACCCCATATCAGAACTGACAGGCAGCGACGGCTGGAACGGGACACAGACCCACTTCGACTACTTCGACGCCCCCGAACCGGATTCGTTGTTCGCCCCTATGACGGAAATACATTTGCAGGATGATGGTGTGCATTCGAATTTCATTGCCACTTTGTTCAACAATAATGAAGGAAAGGCCACTGCATTGGGTGCGACCAAAGGCAGAAGTTGGAGCCTTGGCGGAAACGTGGGTGTCGGTCTTGGCGGGAATGTCGCCCTCTCCACTATTTCAGCGGGCGGAAATTTCGACTACAGCCAGTCCGAGTCCGAAGGGGCGCTCACTCTGATTGACCTTGACGGAGACGGCCTCGCAGACAAGGTTTACAAAACAAATGAGGGGATATTCTTTTGCAAGCAGATACCCGGCAGCAACGGGCATTTCTCGTATGGCATTCCACAACTGATAACGGGCATCACAGACTTCTTGAAGGAAAGCAGCCATACTATCACATGGGGGCTTCAGGCCTCGGCAGGATGCTCGTTGAGCGGAGCATGGCCCACAACCACATCCACGACCAGCGTCTATTTCGCCGATGTCAATGCGGACGGACTCCCAGACTTGATAACAGAGTCAGGTGTGCTGTTCAATGTCACGGAGAACGGCGATTCTGTCAAGTTCAAACCGTTTTACACCATACGGACAGAAAATTTAGGGGATGTCGATCCTGAGAGTGTGACGGTAAACTCCACTACGCCCTGTGGCGGCATCATCTTCGATGGCGAAGTGAGCGACAGCATCGCCTGCGGGATTGATTGGATACTTGACACCATCATCCAGCAAATTTATTCGAATAACCTTGCCTACTATGACAGTCTGATCAACACAGGTTTGTATGACTATCATTACGACAACAATAAAGATAACCCAACGCTATACCTTTATAGGAAGGTTATCCGATGCGAACCGGAAATCCTTGATCCCGATCTTGATGCAGTAAGGGTGTGGATTGCCCCAAGGTCAGGAGCTGCTACCCTGCAGTCCGTCTTCCAGCTGATAGAGGACACAAGCGCCAACAGGCGTCAGTCACAATACGCCAACGGTGTGAGATACACCATCCAGAGAAACAGGGGAAACCACGCCCTGGCATACAGGATCCATTCAACCGATACCGCAGAGTTGTATGACATGACCGTTCCCGACAGTGTCTATACCAAGGATAGCATCTCTCTCAGGCTGGAACTTCAGGAGGGCGACATCCTGTTCTTCCGCCAGCAGTCACGGGGAAACCGTTCCTTCGACCGTTCCTTGTGGCACCAACGCATCGTCTATGATACGGACACAACCCGTGACAGGTACGGTATGAGAAGTGACATCTATGACTCCCGGGAGGACTTCTTTGTTTGTGGCAAGGACTACTACAAGACACATACCTCCGGCACTGCGACCGCGACCGCCGATGTAAGTATCGGGAATGTCAGCGACACAGTGCTGCTATTCTGCCTTGACAGCAACCATAATGTTCTCGGGGACACTGTCTTCCTTCTTCCAGGACCACACCAGAGTGTGCAATTGTTCTCAGGGCTGGCAGTGGATTCGGCCTGCGAAATGCACTTTATTGCAGTCATCCCTGACAGCGTGAGCTACGGGGAAATCGAAATCGCCCCGAAAGTGGAGTTCTCATACATATATAACCCTGTCGGAACCGCCTTCACGGATCCCATCAGCGACACCCTGACGGTTTACCCCTCCGTAAACCTCACTATTGACAACTACAGATACACAGCAGTGGACTCCATTGCACATCTTCTTTTTGGACCCCTGTACAGAGGCTGGGGACAGTTTGCATACAACAACCACAGCTATCCCGTCACGGACCCCATCCGCATAGAGTTGCTCAATGCTGACTATCTGCAGTCAACTGCTGTCACAGACTCGGCCCATATATTTGCGACTCCTTCCATTGATTCCTCAACCACACAGAATGAACTTGAAAACTCATTCAGCGCCGACTCTATGTTCAATCCGTTGGCAGCCAACACATGCTGGGTGGAGATGCTCCCCGACTGCCGGCACCAGTCTTGGAACGGATACGGAAACATCACGTTCATCGACCGCACCACCATCTCCAACACCCGCCTTCCCCAATATGTCACGGTGGAGGAGACAGCTGATATGGAGGACTATGATTTCCCGATTCCACAGCCGGACCCGACTTACGGCATGGTGAAGACCATCCGCAAGCAGAACCGCTCCAAGCTGGGCAACTACTCCCTCTCACTCGGCATCCCCATTGTACCCATCTCAGTGGGACTGTCCGAATCCAACGGAGAGAACACCATCCTGACGGATTATATGGACTTGAACGGCGACCGCTATCCCGACTTCGTCGGTGAGGCATACGTCCAGTACAGCACCCCTTGGGGTGGAATCGGTGCTGTACAGCCCCTTGACGCCAATGTGCAGAAAATCTCGTCCTCCGTCACATCGTCAGAGGGAAGGACTTTCGGGGCAAGTTTCTCAATGCCCACACGCCAGTCATCCAACAATCAGAAGAGCGCGAAAATAAGTTTTGACGGGCAGGGAAGCATAGGGGCAAGTCACGGTGGCGGCACAGACCAGACCTCCTACACCTTCATGGACATCAATGGTGATGGACTTCCCGACAAACTCAATTCGGCAGGAAGGGCTGCACTGAATGTCGGCTATGGTTTCCTGCCTTTTGAGGATTGGCTCCTGCCCGGCATCCGTAGCGGGGAAAGTGTCAATTCGGGTATGTCACTGGGCGGGGCTGTCAACATCGCACAGGCCAGCATCAGCGGTGGACTGGGTGTGAATAATTCGGAGAACAAAACAACAGGAATGCTTTGCGATTTCAACGGTGATGGCCTCCCTGACTATGTGGAAAAAACGAGTTCGGGCATCCTCGTGAGATACAACCTTGGCAACGGTCAGTGGTCACAGTATATATTCATACCGGGATTCAATGTCATTTCCTACAGCACCTCTTACAGCGAGTCTGCAAACATCGGTGTCACAGCGGGTTTCACCTTCCTTGGTTCCTTCAAGTTCATCATCGGTGTTCAGACATCCCCTGTCAACCGCTCTTTCAGCAAGGACAGAGTTCAGATTGTGGATGTCAATGGTGACGGTTGTCCCGACTATGTTACTTCCCCCTCCGAAGATGTGATGAGTGTCCGCTACAATCGTTCGGGCAAGACAAACCTGCTGAAAAAGGTCACCAACTTCACTGGGAGCACGGTGGAACTTGACTACGAACTTTCCGCATCCTCGTTCAACAGTCCGCAGCGCCAGTGGAACCTTGCTGAAACAAGGGTGATAGATACGCTCACTCCTGTTGGCGGTGACACTTCACGCACAACATTCTCATACAACAACCCGTACTACAACCGCTACGAGCGCATCAGCTATGGCTACGACTCCGTGACCACGCGGCAACATAATCCCGACGGCTCCGTGTACAGATACACGGCGGAATGCTTCGACAACCAACATTTCAACAAGAGAGGAAAGAAAACATACGACTGCATTTACGATGCGGCCGGGAACAAATATGTTGAGACGTTCTATTTTTCAAAAATGGTGGATATGGTGACGGGGGACACCGTCGGCGATGCCGACTGCCCTTCCGTGGTCTATCCGGGATTCGAGGCCGAAATCAGAAATTACTATGAAGCATTACCCTCTCCGCAGATTACAACAGCCGTCACGCGCCAGTACGACAGCCGTCGCAACATCATCCGCTACATCAACTGGGGAGACACCTCGCACAGAGACGAATATTTTATGGCCGACATCCGATATGCAACGGGAATGGGTAACAACCTTATTTCACTGCCCTCGGAGATTGTTGTGAAGAACTACGATGGCGACACACTGCAACGACGCTCAACTTCTTACGATACAAACGGCAAAATGACCTCCCTGCGGCGCTATTCCGACAACAGCAGCTACGAGCTGTTCGAGTACGACTATGACATGTACGGGAATGTGGAGAGGGTGAGCCTCCCTTACGAATCCCTTTCCGACAGGATGTGGACCCGATACACTTACGATACACAACTGCACACTTACCCTGTATCCGTCCACAACGCACTCGGATATACTTCCACCACTACATACGATTATCGTTTTGGCAAGCCACTCTCCATTACCGATTTGAACGGCAACACCATGAGCTACGGGTATGATGCCGCTGGAAGACTGGTACGCTTGAAAGGCCCTAACGAAGGCGCATCCGTCCCATATACCATCCTCATGGAATACCATCCGAGAGGTTACGGGCATGATGCCCCGACATATTCATACGCCGTCACCTCCCACTACGATATACAGCACCCTGACGACCCCATACAGACCATCCTTTTCTGTGACGGACTCGGTCGGTTGCTACAAACCAAAAAGGATGCCGAGGTGAGGGATACACTGAAACATATTGTGAGTGGCAAGGTGGTATATGACTGTTTTGGCCGTACCGTAGCGCAATACCATCCAGTGGCTGAACCGCTTGAGAATATGGGTTATAACCAGGACTACGTCTCTTCTACCCTCACTGCCACCACCTACGATGTCCTTGACCGTCCACTGAAGGTGGTTTTGCCTACAAACGACAGCACCATGACTGAATATGGTTTCGGCACGGAGGGAGGTAAAACCTATTTCCGTACTACCACTATTGACCCCAACGGCATCGCCATCACAACACTGACTGGCACGAGGAAGCAACAGATAAAGACTATCGCACCCTGTAATGCCGTGACCACTTTCACTTACGACCCGCTGGGGCAGTTGAAGACGAGTACCGATCCCTGCCACTATACTACCTCTTACGCTTACGACATGCTGGGCAGAATGACTCGGCGTGTTCATCCTGATGCAGGTACCGACACCTACGTGTACGATGGTGCCGGCAATATGGTCAAACATGCCACGCAAGTATTGTCCATTGCAGGTGAGACCGTCAATTACTATTATAGCTATAATCGTCTGGATTCCATCATCTATCCCATTAATCCACAGAACAACGTGCGCTATACGTATGGTGACAGCACCGCTTCCTATAACCGACGTGGCAAAATTGCTCTTTTGGAGGATGCCTCCGGCTTCCGCGCATACAAGTATGGGAAACTGGGCGAGGTGACAGAGGAACACCGAACCTTCGTGCTGCCAAATGAAACTTATCGATACTCATTCAAGACACAGTTCTCGTACGACAGCTGGAACCGCGTCCAAACCATCACCTATCCCGACGGTGAAATTGTACACTATAAGTACAATACGGGCGGTATGCTGGACACCGTTTATGGGACAAAGACAGTGTCCAATATGGTTAATCCGAAAGGCGGAAGTGGAGGCTCTGTTGACCCCATTATTCCGGTCAAACCCTCCACCAAACACACATACCACTACATCAACCACACAACTTACAACGAGTTTGAACTGAAGGATGAACAATGGTACGGAAATGGCACCCATACAAAGTACACATACGACACCCTGCAAAGATTGAAAACATTATATTTATGGAATGTGGGCGATACTCTCCTACAGAACATCACCTACAATTATGATGGTGTAGGGAATATCAATAGTATCCACAATGCTGCCAATGCGGTGTCTGGTTTGGGTGGACAATACACCTACACCTATACGTATGACAGTCTATATAGGTTGACACGGGGGGAAGTCAATGCTGTTGGTCGCAGCACTGTACATTCGACAAGCTTTACCGAAGACGGTCGTATTTCGCTTAGAACTGTCATAACGCAAGTGGGAACCGGGACACCGGGTATAACCCAGTCTATTTATTCATATAATTATACGGAACAGCCGCACACTATATCTGAGGTGGGAAATTTCATGAACGGTGTTACCTACAAATGGGATGCCAACGGGAATATGACTCAGCAGGGCAGCAACATCTATCTTCAGTGGGATGAGGAAAACCGTTTGAAGGGGGTTACAAAACCCGCGCAAGGTGTATGTTTTGCATACGATGCTTCGGGGGAACGTTTTTACAAGAACTCTGGGGAACGAATATACATGTTGGTAAATGGTTCCTTTTACATGAAGATTCCGTACTACCAAAACCCCGTGTTATATACATCTCCCTATATGGTAGTTACCCCCAGCGGCTACACAAAGCACTACTTCGTCGAAAATGAGCGGTTTGCCAGCCGTATAGGTGATGGAAACATCACTGGACTCAACAGTCATGCCACGACCAATGCGGCTCTTGTTGCAAAACAGGCAGTTGTGGATTTCTATGCCCCTGACAGCATACCTCCAGGACAATTCTATAACTTCCGCACACTTCCCGCACATTGGAGCAGCCGTCACACCACTTACTGGCAACATAGCGACCACCTCGGCAGTGCCAGTTGGGTGACTGACACAACAGGGCGCGGTTATGAACACTTCCAATACAATGCATGGGGTGGGCCTTTCATCACGCAGCGCATTACTGGCGGAGACTACCAATCCCGCTACACCTTCTCCGGCAAGGAGCGCGACGAGGAAACGGGCTACTCCTATTTCGGGGCGCGGTACTACAACGCCGCCCTCTCCATCTGGCTTTCCGTAGACCCGATGACGGACAAGTACCCTTCGACCTCCCCGTACACCTATTGTGCCAACAATCCGGTGCGACTGGTGGATCCGAACGGAGAAGATATTTGGATCTTCGATAATGGAGCTTTTTATAAATATATAAATGGTAAATTATATACACAAGATGGTGAGGAATTCAAGTCTGCAAAAGGCACTTTTGCACATAAAGTACAAAACGCATTAAATAAATTAAGCACCACAACTATTGGTGGTGAGATGATAGAAAGGTTATCTACGTGTGAAGATGAATATTACATTCAAAAATCAGGAAAAAGCAGATTTATTGCTGACGAATGTAGCTATCATAAAGAAAATGGGGAACTTGTTTCCGGTGGAATTATTAATTGGAATCCTCGGGGAGCACTACTGCCGACAAATGGTTTCTTCAGTAGAACACGATCTCCTATTACGGATTTAGGCCATGAGTTATCCCATGCTTTTGATCATAAAAATAAAATTGAATATGGAGACCCAATAGATGGATTAGCACAGCAAGATTGGGCAGCTGTTTATCGAGAAAATTGCATGAGACGAGAACTTGGGAAACCGCTCAGAACACATTACGGTTCCGTGATAGATCAGTATCAATGTTTTCTTAACGGTGATGGTCCCAAAACTGTGTCTCAAGGGAATCTAGTTCTCCCGAAAGAGGTAGAAATCAACATGAATTGGTATAAAAGATAGAAGTCGTGAAATATAAATTATTTTGCATTATAATTATCATTGTTAATCTATGCACTTCCTGTAGCATCTTGAGAATGCCTTGTGATTTGGTTGATGTAAATACAAATGGCATCCCCAACCCGTATGTGAATAATTATAACTATCAGCTTTCTATTCCATCTCGTTATGCTCCAGCATATTATGTCGGTCCTGAAGACGATGTCGTATATTCTTATGTATATAGATATAAAAAAAAGATGCGCATAAATATCGGTACTATTCCCTTTAATTCAGAAAATTTTGAAGAGCAACAATATAATGAACATAATTATAATGATAGTATAGAGCCATTTATATTTCAAGGCAATAAGAATGATTTATATTGGAAAACGGCAGTTATATTCAAAAATGTTGACAATAGCTATATTCATTTTTATATTGAATATGCCAATATTCCTATACAATATCTTGCCTTATTTGAAGAATCTCTGAAGAGAACTATTGCTCTACAAAAATAAATTGATTATTAGGATTGAACATAACTATTATGATACTCTCTTAAGAAACAAGCCCTACGTCTAAAATGGTTATCAATTCACTTTTTCTCTATTTTTCGCACTATCAATCCTGACCAAGCATATCAACGATTAAACGATTCAGCCATTAAATACTAACGACGCTATGCCATGCCACCACCCCACTGCCCCCGGTAACCTGTACCCTCCTTTGGCACGGCACTACAACTCCGACCTCTCCATCTGGATAATTTCAATGAACGAAATGTGATTCATCATAGGTCAATTTTCTCTTTCCTTTTCAGGGCGACCGGGCACGCTTTACGCTCGAATTTCGCACTCCGTACTCATAACCGCTGCAATCGTTGTCGCGGACATCAAGGAAACAAAACCGCAGTCAAAAGCACGACTGCGGTTTTCTTATACCGTCCCATAACGTGACGGGCATTTGTGCCAACTTTGCCAAAACATCAAGTTATGGCAACCAGCAGCACCCGAAGAGTGACACTCTTCATCAACGGCAAGGAGGTCGAAGCCTCCGTCAAGCAGATACGCGTCGAGATGAACAAGCTCGTGAACGAGCAGAACCGAATGATCGTTGGCTCCGACGAGTACATCGCCCACGCAAAGAAAATCCGAGAACTGCGCGAGTATCTCAAAGAACACGCCCGGAACATCGGCTCCGCCGCTTCCGCGTGGTCGGAGATGTACAACAAGGTGCTGCAATTAGGCACGGGTATCGGCGGCTTCACGCAGATTCTCTCCACCCTTGACAACATCACATCAACCCTCAAACAGGTGGCCACCGACCTCGCCGCAATGGACGATGTCTATTCCGATGTCATCAAGACCACAGGCCTCACCCGTGAGGAGGTTGACGAGCTCAACGAGAGCTTCAAGAACCTTGACACCCGCACCAGCCGCGAACAGCTCAACAACCTTGCCTACATCGCAGGCAAACTGGGCATCTCCTCCAAAGAGATGGTACAGCAGTTCGTTGAGGCGGCGGACATCATCAACGTCTCAATGGGAGACGTTCTCGGCGACGATGCCACGCTGGCCATCGGCAAGATGGTGGACGTTTACAAGAAGTCCACCGACATGCTCAAGGACAAGTCTCTGAAGGAACAGCTCCTTTCGCTGGGTTCCGCCGTCAACGAGCTGGGCAAGACCAGCACCGCCAACGAGCAGTACATGGTCAACTTCACAGGGAGGCTCGGCGGCATCGCCGTGCAAGCCGGACTCGCTGCCGATCAAATCCTCGGCTTCGCCTCCGCTCTTGACCAGGACATGCAGAAAGTGGAGATGTCCGCCACAGCATTCCAAAAGCTCATACAAAAGGTCATATCCAAACCCGCAGAGTTCGCCAAGGTCGCCGGAATGGGTGTCAAGGAGTTCACCAACCTGATTGAGAACGACATGAACACCGCGCTGAAGAAAGTCCTTGCGGGATTCTCCGGCGCAGGCGGCTTCGACAAGCTGCTTCCCATCTTCCAAGACTTGGGGCTTGACGGCGCACGCGCCGCCGCCGCCATCTCCTCAATGGCCAACAGTCTTGACAAAGTGGAAGCCGCCCAGAGCATTGCCAACAAGGCAATGCTGGAGGGCGTGTCCTGCTACAACGAGTTCTCCATCAAGAACAACAACATGCAGGCCAACTTGGAGAAAGCCCGCAAGAAGTTCCAAGACACCCGCCTCGAACTCGGAGAGAAGCTCTACCCGATACTGCTGAAGCTGACCAAGACCAGCACCGCAGGC
>JAEEGG010019368.1_pt1 | contig 13727 bp, 7 predicted proteins | sample 9134161 | NCBI WGS metagenome assembly JAEEGG01 (sample SAMN16246543, study PRJNA631951) | gut metagenome | biome: gut microbiome; feature: rumen; material: CR-attached | host: Bos | place: Iran: Karaj | collected 2018-10 | reverse complement strand
CTCTTTTCTTTTTTGTCTGATGGCGTCGATATCCGGAACAAACCAGGCTACCAGAGCCGAGATCATGGCCGCAACCACGATAGTCCACATGGTGTATTCCAGACCGTAGTGATCTCCGATATACCCCAAAAGCGGAGACGTGATGCCTCCGAAGGAAATCCCGAGGCCGATGGTGATGCCGGAGGCAAAGCCGATGTGATTGCAAAGAAGCTTCTGTCCCATGACCATGGATACGGAGAGACTTCCGTAAAGGAACAGGGCGGCCGGGATCAGAAAGGCCACTGCGAGCCCGGAGGAGTCCATGGCGGCAAAGGCAATGAGAAAGGGCACTGCCAGAGTGGCCGACATGGCCAGCACGGTTTTGAAGCCGAAGCGATCCGCCAGAGTGCCCCCGGCCAGCGTGGCCAGAGCGGAACACACCGCGATCACTGTGAGATTGCCATTGGCCAGACCTACCTCCCACTTGAAGCGGGACATGAAGTACAGCGGAATAAAGGTGGTAAGACCGAAGTACACGCAGGATCTGAAAAAGATCATCATGGTCAGGATGGCAAATCCCGCATAGCTTTCTCTTTCCTGAGGCTGGGACTTAAGCTCGCGGTTTTCGTTAAGAGTGAGCTCCGTGTAGTGCTGATGCCTGTTCATGAATACGAACATCATAATGAGAGCCGGCAGCATGATCACCATAATGCCCGGAGGCCCGAAGAGCAGGGTGGCCAGGGAGATTACCACCGGGCCTATGGCAAATCCGATATTGCCGCCCACCGAGAAGATGCTCATCCCCCGGCCCATGTGTTCATGAGAGCAGGCATGACATAACCGGCTTCCCTGGGGATGAAACATGGCCACCCCCACGCCGCTGATGCTGATCAGGATAAACATCAGAATGAAATTCTGGGTGCAGCCGATAAAGCCAATGCCCAGAGCGGCGGTGACCATGCCGACGGTCATGATCCAGGGCCGGGGCTTCAGATCCGAGATGATCCCCACCAGAGGCTGCACAATGGAGGACAGCAGGGTGGAGGCCAGCACCAGCATGGAGATCTCGGTGTTGGTATGGAGATACCCTGCCGCCAGCAGCACCGCCAGGGCGGCTCCCACGGAACCCTGACAGATGTCTGTGGCCAGATGTCCCAGCATAAAGAGATAGTTGTCGTGATAATGCCGGAGGTGCTGGCGGAGGGAAAGCGAGAGGCTCATGATTCTTCTCCTGTGAACATGATTCTTTTTCTGTGAAAAGCGTTCTGTCTCACAGTCCTGACAATGCCGGCTGGCAGGCAATGCTGATAAAAGGGCTGGCAGAAATGTGACACCTGTCATTATTTTTGTTTAGCAGGCTTTTGTAAATGTTTTTTTTGAAGGCGGCGGGGGACTCTTGACAAAACGGTATTGCAAAAGAGCCTTTGGCGGATCCTGAAATGCCTGTATCTCCCGGTCATTCAGTTCCCGGATCTGCCGGAAATAAAGTTCCAAATGTCCGGGTTTTAAGAGATGAAGGAGCTCTGGATTGGATATTGCGAGAAGTCCGGGAGACTGTTGCCAGAACTTAAGGCATGACAAATGACTGCTCAGGCATAAGGCAGATGCGGAAAACTTGCCGTTTTGAGCCGGCTGTTAATGGAGAGATGATGCAGAGATGATGACAGGAGAAAGGCAAATAATGACAATGCGTTTTAACATCATCCCTGATTACTTATGTCATGTATCACGGATAGACATCTGGCGCCGTGTTAAAATGGCAGCATCATGAAGTTCCCGGAGATTAAGCTATGGGCAATACTCTGAATCCAAATAAGAAAAATTTCTTTATAAATCTGGTTCAGGCAAAGGATTTCAGAGTGTTAGTTGATAAGACTGATTTTATTGCCGAAACCAATGAGCGTTTTGACCTTGACGGGAACCTGCTGGCTCTTGCCCGTCCCCGCAGATTCGGCAAAACCGTAACGGCGCATATGCTTCTGGCTTATTACTCAAAGGCCTATGCCGGACAGCATTTATTCGACGGACTTAAAATTACCGGAAATGGCAGTTACGCAAAGCACCTGAACAAGTACGATGTGATTTACATCGACATGAACACCATCAGGGACGAATATATTGCATACACCGAAGATGAGGATCTGCAGGTTAAGGGGGTTACTACCTTTGTTGATTATTTTAAATACACGATCATCGAGGATCTGAAAGAAAACGAAGACTATGCCAGAGTGATTGGCAAAAGCAGAAAAGTCGGTAAAAAAAACCTGACCGCGGCGTTACAGGCAGTATGCGAATATACCAAAGAAAGATTTATCCTGATTATGGACGAGTGGGATCTGATTTACCGGGATTACCGGAATGATACTAAGCTCCAGAAGTCTTTTATTGATCTTCTCACCAGTCTGTTCAAATCTGATGGCGGATTGGGATGCTTTGCTCTGGCTTATCTCACCGGCATTCTGCCAATCAAGAAGTACAATTCTCAGTCTGCTTTGAACACCTTTGATGAATACAACATGCTGGCCCCCGGGGAGTTTGCCTGCTATTTTGGATTTACCGAGAATGAAGTTGCTGAAATTGTAAAATCTGCTAAATGCAGAATATCACTTCAGGAGTTAAAGGAATGGTATGAGGGGTATAAAATCAAGGGCATTGACATATACAACCCTAACTCCGTCGTTAATGCCGTGAGAAGGAATGAATGCATCAGCTACTGGAGCGGAACTTCATCAAATGAGGAAGTGATACGTCTCATCAATATGGATTTTGACGGCATCAAGGAAGATATGCTGCATTTGATTGAAGGGGAAGAGATAGTTTTCAATTGCGGACGATTCCAGAATGACATGGTAAGCATAAAAAGCAAGGATGATGTGTTCTGTCTTCTGGTATGTCTGGGATATCTTGGCTGTAAAAATCCAAATGATAATAATTCAGACACTGAAAAATCCGAAGACGAAAATAATGAAGCAGATAAGCAGGATAAGACAGAAAAAACTGAACAGAACGGACAGTCTGAACAATCTGCTGCCGCCCTCAGAAAAAATCGCCGCATTGCCTATGTTCCGAATGCCGAAATAAAATCAGCTTTGCTGGATATTGTCAAAGAACAGGACTGGTATGAACGCATGGAGACCATAAAGCGTTCTGAACAGCTTCTGAAAGCCATCAGGGATCTTGACGGGAATGAAACGGCTCGGCTTATTCAGGAGGTTCATAATTCACCCGCGGTATCAATCTATGACTACAATACCGAGTCAGCTCTTACCTACTGCGTTATAACCGGTCTCATGTGGTCAACCCTTGATGATTATGACTATCACCGCGAGGATCAGGCGGGCAAAGGCAAAGTGGATTTAGTATATGAGCCAACAGTGAAAGGCAGAGATCCGCTTATTCTGATTGAGTTCAAGTACGGGAAATCCGCTGAGGAAGCTCTTAAGCAGATTAAGAAACAAGAGTATTTCCGGCGCTACACCAAAAAATACACCAAAAATATCATTCTCGCTGGCATTAACTATGACCCGAAGAGCAAGGATCATCAATGTCTGATTGAAAAACTTTGTTAAAACTCAATTTGTCCTGATATACAGCTTCACCTAGCCGCCGATTTACGGAGCTCCGGAGCGGAGAGGAATCCGATGACCTGCATTCTGCTTTTCAGGATGCCGGTCATTAGCCGCCGGATGCTTTTTCCGGCTCATTTCCCGAGTGTTTCAGTCCTGATACCTCCCGCAAAATCCCGCTCCTTTCCGTCCGGTAAACGGTCACCTTCTCAGATATCCGGCAAACTCACATAATAAAGCGACGAATGCGGTAAAATATCACCCTGCGAATTACTTTCTTTCTCCGGACTTTTGCCGGAACTGTCCCGGGGATTTTTCGGGACGGAATGAGAACAGGGGGAAGCATGTTTCTGTTTGATAAAGTCGGCGCCACCATATCCGAAGGGATTTCTCTCGTCCGAGACCGGGAGATCCGTCTGGGGGTAACCGGACTTTCCCGGGGCGGCAAAACGGCGCTGATAACCTCGCTGGTTAACAATATTTCAGCCTTCGGTCTCAAGGGCTATGAGGATCGCATGCCGCGTTTTCCGGAATACGCTGCTCGGGGGATCAGCTACGGCGGCATTGCCAAGTCCCGGGACTTTTCCGTTACCAGTTTTCCCTATGGCTCCATCATGAAAACTCTGGAACAGGATCCCCCCGAGTGGCCGGAATCCACGGACGGCATCAGCGAAATCCGGCTGGAAATCCGCTACCGGAACAGCCGCTGGTATCTCATGGGGGACGAAGACCGCATTTTTCTGGATATCTGGGATTACCCCGGAGAATGGCTGATGGATCTCATGCTGCTGGATATGGAGTATGAGGACTTTTCTGAAAAGTGCCGGGAACGGCTCCGGGTGCTGGACGGCGTGGTTTCCGGCAAGGAATTTTCCGACCGGGCGGCAAAGCTGGACTGGCAGGGGGCGGTTAATGACGATGACCTTCATGAAGCGGTAACGGCCTATACCTCCTGGCTCCGGAAATGCAAGGATCAGGGCTTTGCGCTCTTGATCCCGGGACGCTTCCTGCTCCCGGGGGAGCTTAAGGGTGCTCCGGCTCTGGAGTTTATTCCCTGTCCGGATCCGGAGGCGGGCAAAAACGCCGGGAGTTCCTCCCTCTACGCCGTGCTCCGGGAAAGGTACAACTATTACCGGGATCGGATTGTCAGGGGCTTTTACCGGGAGTGCTTTTCCAGACTGGATCGGCAGATTGTGCTGGTGGACTGCCTGAAAGCGCTCCGGGGCGGCCGGGAAACCTTTTACGACATTAATGATGCTTTTGATACGCTCCTGAGCCACTTCAGCTACGGGAACAGCAGTTTTCTGAGCAGGATCTTTTCTCCCCGCATTGACCGGGTGCTTTTTGCGGCCTCCAAGGCGGATCACATCACTAACGACCAGCATCAGAATCTCCTGTCTCTTTTGCGATCCATGGTGCTGGGAGCCATGCAGAACGTGAGATCCGCGGGATCTCAGGCGGAGTTTGTCACCCTGTCCGCCATCAGAGCCACCGAGTGCCGGCATTACAAGAAGGGGGATCTTGATACCGACATTCTGGTTACCGGCTATCCGGATGACAAGCCTTACTATCCCGGCAGCATACCCTCAAAATGGTCCCGGGAGGATATGGAGTTTTTCCAGAAGAATTTTGATTTCCGTTCGCTTCGGCCGCCTAAGCTGGGCGCTGACCGGATAATCCCCTCAATGAATCTGGACGTGGTGCTGCACTATATTCTGGGAGACAAGCTATGAAGGAAGAAATGCGAGGCAGCTTTGTAATTGAAGAAGAGGCGGCAGCGGTTAAATCCCTGGACGGAGATCTGCTGTCCCGGATCCAGAGCGAAGACCGCAAAAACACAGCCTCCGCTTCTTCTCCGGACAATATCGCTTCCTTTGAAGTGGATGCCGATCCGGAGGAACTGAAGAAAGCCGAACCGGAAAATGACACCGCCCAGGTAGCCACTACGGTGGATCTGGGGGAATCAGACGAACCCGAGCCCGAAACGACCCGCTTCTGGTCCAGTCCGGTGCTGTGGGCCCTTCTTTTTATATGCGGGTGGGGCGGACTGGAAATCATGACCCTGATTGCCGATGCCTATGCGAAGTCCCCTTATCTCGGTTACGGTGCGGCCTTTTTCCTGGGGCTCCTCCTTCTCATAACCCTGTGGATGCTTTACCGGGAGCTCGGCACCGTGCTGCTTTTCAAGGAGGCGGATCGCCATCGGGAAGAGGTGCGGGAAACCCGGAAAAACGGGAGCTTTAATGAAGCCCTCCGGCTTTGCGAGGAAATGGCCAAGGCCTCCGGAATCCGCCGGAGCCGTCCCTTCAAGGCTTTTGCGAACAAGCTGCAGAGTCACTTTTCTGCCGACGAGGTGTTCCGGCTTTACGAGACTGATATCCTGGCCGCTCAGGACAAAAGAGCCCGGGAGATCATCGTAAAGCGTTCCGCGGAAACCGGTGCCGTGGTGGCGCTGAGTCCCCTGGCTTGGCTGGATATGATCTTCACCTTTGCCCGTTCTCTGCGTCTTATCCGGGAAGTGGCTGAGGTCTACGGCTTTAAGCCGGGAGTTTGGGGCCGGATGCAGCTTTACCGGAGGGTGGCAAAGAATCTGGTGTTTATCGGAATTGCGGAGCTGGCTACTGATGCCGTGGTGGATGTGGTGGGAGCCGGAGTTACCGGCAGGCTTTCCGCAGCGATGGGGCAGGGCGTGGCGGCGGCCATTTATTCCAGCCGTCTCGGCTATATGGCAGTGAAGGCGGTGCGGCCGGTGCCCCTGACGCCGGAGGTGCTGACTCTGGGAGCCCTGAGAAAGGATCTCCTTAATGCGGGAGCTCTGGCTAAGCTGCTCCGGCAGGAAAGCCGCAGCGGAAAGGAAAAATCCTAGAAATTTCCCGGAGAAGCTCCTGAAAACTCCCCGAAAATAACGGAGAAGTCCTGAAGCAGCAGAGATGGCCCCCGATACGGTCAGGAGAGACGGAGCTCTGCCGCGCAGAATATTATCAGCTTTGGAGAATTAACTTTTTATTATGCAGAAGCCCTTTAATCAGGATTCCTTTTGGTCGCGCATTTCCTACATCACGGTGCTGGCTCTCCTTACGGCCTTCGGCCCCGTGTGCACAGACGTTTATCTGCCCTGCGTTCCGGAGATCACTCAGTTTTTCAAAACCGATCCCTCGGCGGTGCAGATGACCCTGACCTCCTGCTTTCTGGGCATCGCTATGGGACAGTTCTTTATCGGCCCCTTGTCTGACGCCATCGGGCGCCGGGGACCTCTTCTGATATCCCTGGTGCTGTTTGCCGTTTCCTCGGCGCTGTGCGCCTTTGCTACCGGGATCCCCATGATGGTGGCCTGCCGTTTTCTGCAGGGGCTGGCCGGCGGCGGCGGACTGGTGCTGGCCCGGGCCATGGCAGTGGATGTCTTCCGGGGCAGCGAACTCACCAAAACTATGTCGGTGCTTATGGGCATCCATTCCATAGCTCCGGTGGTGGGGCCTCTGGCAGGCTCTCTGATTATCAGCTGCTGTCCCTGGGAGTACATCTTCTTTGCCATGGGCCTCTGGGGACTTCTTTTGGCGGCGCTGTCATTTTTCCGGGCTCCGGAGACCTATGTTCCGGAAAATGCCGATTCCTCGCTCTCCCGGAGGCTTTCCGCCAATCTTACGGCCCCTCTTCAGGAATTCCGGAACGGGAACTTCATTACTCTGGTGCTGGCCAGCGGTCTTATGACGGCCGGTTTTTTCGGGTTTCTGTCCGCCTCTCCTTTTATTCTCCAGAAAACCTACGGCTTCACTCCCGGGGGCTATGCGCTGTTTTTCTCCCTTAATTCCAGCCTGCTGGTGCTGGCCTCCATTGTCACCGGCATTCTGGTGCGGAAATTCCCGGAACCGGCGATTGTAAAAACCTCCCTGGCAATTCTTCTGGCGCCGGCGGCGGTAATTTTTGCGGTGGCTCTGGTCGAGCCGCAAAATCCCGTCTGGTTTTTGTGCGGCGTCATGTGCTACACCTTTATCAGCGTGATCTTCAATACCGCTTCCTTTACCGTGATCATGAGCATGAGGAAGGGGCCTTCCGGGGCGGCTAGCGGGATCTTCGGAGTTCTGGTTTACACCACGGGATCTCTGGCCATGCCCCTTATGGGCATTATGGGGGATACCTCCATAGTTCCTCTGGGCTGCGATATGCTGTTTACCAACATAGTGGCTCTGGCCATATTTGTCTGGGTGCTGGCGAGATGCGGCAACCGGAAAGAGAATGGCAGGATTGCCGGCGGAGAGCCCGGGAAGGAAAGCCCCGTTCCTGAAGGAGCCACCGCAAAGAAGCTCCCTGAAAAGGAGAACTGAAATGCCGGGAATCCGGCATAAGAAAAGGGCCGCAAGGCCCTTTTCTGATTCTGAAGCGCCCGGGGATAAAAACGCTGCCCGGGGACATTTGGGGAAAACGCTTAGAAGGTTAATCTGAATCCGGCCATGAGATCCAGGGAATCCACATCTATTTCATCCACATAGGTTTTATCCCAGACACGGCCCATGTCAGTGTAGCGGAGGTTAAGATCCACGGCCACGTTTCTGGTGAAATTGAAATTAACGCCGCCGCCTACCTGAAAGGCTACATTGCTTCGGTCATCCGAGTAGTGCCGGCCCATGCTGTAAAGATCCGCATCATGCCAGACCCCGCCGAGACCGATGCTCACATACGGAGCCACGAGACCGTCCACGGTGTAGAAATCCACGTAGGTATTAACCAGAAAGCCCCGGGAGGTAACATCCATATGATCGCGGACAATGTAGGCGCCGCTCCGGGAATTATAGCGGTAGTCGGCTTTGGAGTTAAAGAAGCCTTCCACTTCGAACCGGCCGCCAATTATGCCGCTGGTGGTGTAAGGCACGTTGATGCCGATGTAGGGATGCACTGTAAAAACGGTATCGTCATCAAGATGGCAGACATCGTAGCGGTGGCATTCCACATCGGTGTTGGTGAACGCCGCGCCCAGCCGGGCTCCCACATAGGGCCGGAAGTTGGTATCATACCGGCTTATCAGTCTCATGCCGTCATCAGCTGAAGCCTGAGCCGGGATCAGGGAAAAGGTCAGCGCAGCCGCAGCGGCTGCCAGGGGGAGAATCTTTCTAATCATATCGGTTCCTTCGTTTTGGTAATCTGACAGGCGCCGGCAGCTATGGTACCGGCTGCAATAACGGGACTGTAGCAGGATAGTAGCATTAGTATTCTTATGGGCGTTTATTCATTTAACTATGTGAAGATGCTCACAGTCTAAATTTGGATCCGGCGGAAAACTGCGGCAGAAGGGAAAGTTTTCAGAAAAAGACGCTGCTTTCGGGGAACTTAAGATCTGCAGGAAAGCGGCAAGGGAACGGCAAAAGGCAGGGAACAGCCCTGAAAATACCGGGCGGCTGCCAAAACGCCGGATAGACTTTGTCCGGCGGTGTTCTGCTGTGTCCCGCAAAGTTCCGCATGCCGCTTCGGGACTTTATGAACTCAGTAATTGGTGATAATGACCTCCTTTCCGGTTCTTTTGGTAGCGTCGCTGTTAATAAACCGTCTTACGGACATCTCGTGAATGTTAAAGCCCTGATAGAGCTCATGCACCAGGGGCACATTGTGATTGCTCAGCATGAGCTGCGCTCCCTTCGCTGAAAGCTCCCTGAAGAGATCCGCCAGCCGCATGTGATCCTGCAGGGCAAAGCCGTCCTTGGTATAGCTGGTGAAATTGGCAGTGTCGCTTACCGGCACGTAGGGGGAATCGAAATAGACGAAATCTCCCTCTTTGACATCAGCGCAGGCATCCATGAAGTCTCCCTGCATGATTTTCACATCATTGTTCCGGAGATACTGTCCGATGCCCCGGAGATTGTTTTCATCCATGGAGACGCCGCCGGTCTTGTTGTTGTAGGGGACGTTGAAAAGCCCCTTGCCATTGACCCGGTAAAGCCCGTTAAAGCAGTGCTTGTTTATCCAGATCATGAGAGCGGCGCATGGGGCATCCAGTTCGCCGGAACTGATTTTTTCATTATATTGCTGCCGTACCGCAAGGTAGCGTTCCTTGTCGCAGGGGACGCTGTCCAGCTCTTTGATGGCGGCGATCACGGCTTCGGCATCTGCCTTGAGCTGGCGGTAGATGTTGATAAGCTGCTCATTGATGTCGTTGATAACGGCATGCTGCGGCTGAGTGTCAAAAAGAAAGGCTCCGCCGCCGATAAAGGGTTCGTAGTATGTTCCGAAGGTATCCGGCAGCAGGTCTTCCAGGTGTTCCAGGAGCTGTGTTTTGCCGCCGGCCCATTTTACGAAGGGTGAGATTGCAAGTAGCATGTGGTGTCCTTTGCTTCCTTATTCTATCGTCAAGATTGCAAGTTAAATGAGTCAGGCCTGAAAGAAGTCTCTCAGGCCTTAAATTCCAGTGATTTCAGGTTCCCCGGTGACTTCGGGGTATTGACACATCTCAGGTTATAGTCGCGCAAGGATATCATTTTTCCGGTCATAAGACATGGATTTTGGTATGAGACAGCGATTTAGCTTCCAGATTCGGCCTGATCCGTATGAGTCGGAACGGAAAAGCAAAATACTTTTCCGGAGTGGCATCTTCAGGAAATACGGTTTGCATTCACTAATCTGAGGCTTTGTCCGGTAGTTTCTTTTCCATTACCGCGCAGGTCTCTTTGAAAAAGATAAAAAATGGCCGGCGAGAATAACATGGCAGCTACGGTCAGCGACGTAGGGCGATTTTGGAGTTTACGGATTGGAAACGCGGATTGGAAATGGCAGGAGAAAGCGGCAGACTTTGCCGCTCATGAATGCGATACCGAACCTGAAACAAACCAGTTCGGTATTGCCTAATCTAAGTTGCACTAACTCTGGTTATTCCTTTAAGGCAAACATAGTTACAATCGTTTCGACCATGCGTTCAGTGCGGGCCTTTATGATATCCACAGTCCATTGATCCTTGTCGCAGACATCGCTGTTGAGATTAAACCCGTTAAGGTAACCGATATATTTGCCGTCTGAATCCTTGCGTTCCTTCTTTTCCTGAAACGATTTGTTACTCAGAGAACTGTTGTAAGCGGTAATGGTAAGGTTCCCAAAGGTATGCACATACTCGGCCTGAAGTTCCTTTGCTTTTTGACGATCTCCTCCGGCAATCATATTAACCCACGGATTCGGTATATTGTCCCCCTGTGGAAAAATATGCTCTATGGACCAGAAGTATTTACCCTTTTCATTGGTTTTCCACAGATCCTGTTCATTCTCCCGGGTCATGCCGCGTTTAGCCATCATGCAGAGGATAAAGCGGGTGGCACTGACATTATCATCATATACAGGCCCCTTGAGTTTCTCTGCAAAGACCTCATCAGAAGCCGAATTATCCGCAAGCTTATTGCGAAGACGTGCCAGAATAGCGTCTCCGGTCAGGTTGTTTTGTTCGATTTCCTCAATAAAAGACATGAACATTCTGGTAAGATCCCGTGTCGGCGGTATATCTGTCATATTACGTCTTACAAAGAAATTAACCAGAAGCCGGCATACCTTGACAATTTCGTCATCATTAATCTGGAGAGAATTATGATTTTTAACGAGGTACAGGAGAAGGAGGTATGACGGAGCTCCTTGTATCCGCTTCAAATCAAGGTAACTTTCTCGTTGTGCCGCAGTAAGACCATCTTCCTTATTCAGAATAATGCTGGCATACAAGGAGGCGTTTTCTGTCAGCTTTTCCAATGCTTTGACAGGATTATCTTTGATGATTTTTTCATAAATGCCGAGCATAGTGGAACGAGTGGCCATAGTACCAAGCGGGTACAAACGGTCTTCCTTGTAAAAGGGAAGGTTCAGTTCTTTTCTGAAGGCATTATAGTTCTGCCGGAAGAATCGTTCCTGTTCATAGTACTCTTCGCCAAGATCCTTCAGAATTCCTTCCCAGCGGTTATAGTGGCTGTCGATATCCTTTTCTCCGGCTCTGTCGAGATGGGCCAGGAGCATATTTTTGATGAGATCGATAGCAGTCAGCGGAGCTCCGCGATCATTGAGTGATGCAAACAGCGTATACGCATCGGAATGACTTGGGACGTCAATTTTAACCAGAATAGCGGAGTTAACCTTGTCCAGGATTGTGAACAGAGAATTTATACCATCAGTATCATTATTATCATTGAGATAAGCCCAGATGCGTCCGCAAAAATAGTCATAGGCTTTTACTACACGTCTTACACCAGCGTATGACGGCATATTTCTTTTCGGAGTGATTATACCGATTAATGACAGAATGCCGAGATAGTCATCTCGGTTGCTTCCCTGTACTTGAGGAACAACCCGAATGGCAGAATCGGTATTTTTGAGCACCAGTTTTCTTTTAAGCTGAATAATATCGGTCAGCTGCTCGTCGTTTAGCTTTTCATGGTGTTTGCTTAGTACGGTATACAGCGCTGCGAGGAATAAACTCAGGGTGGTGAGCCGCTGCTGGCCGTCCACGACCTCAAATTTAGGAGCGTTAATGGCATCGGTTGCAGTGTCAATGCAGATGATGGAACCAAGGAAATATCCTAAATCATTTTCAACAAGGTCATCGAAAAGCTGTTCCCAGTTATTCTTGCCCCAGGTGTAAGCCCGCTGGTATTTCGGTATTTCAAAAATATGCCGGGTATCGGGATCAAAAATCTGGGACAGCGGATATTTGTTGACGTTGATGCTATTTAAATTCATCTTTGAACTCCATTGTTATGGCAGTACGACTGCTTGAGATCGGGTTGTGTTATGGGATTGCCCGGATAATGTCTGATACCATCATGCCATTGAAACACGGGAGAGACACACTAGCCTTCTCCCGTAAGATAAGCCTTTATTCCTTATCCAAAGGATGAATATCAAGGGGCGGGAGAGACTTAACGATTTTCACGGTTTCCATGCTGACGGTAATGACCTTGAGAAAAAGCGCCAGCGGGTATCTGGGGGCTTCAGCGAATTTGTTGAAGTCGTTAACAATACCCGTTTTCTTATCCACAGACACTCCAGCTCTTTCCACAACCCAGTCCAGAGCGGACTTTCTGTTCACCACATATTCCTGAGCCTCCAAGGGAATATTGGAAACTGTAATGGCGGAATTGAAGAGGAGCTTAGTTTTATCATTGGCGTCATTGCCTTTTTTGCCGGGGATTTTGGCCCATTGCATTTTGGTGACCGTGTAGTTCCGGGAGTCTTCTCCGGTGATGGTGACACCGGGGTATTCAGGCTGCTTTTCGTAATTCACATGCAGATCCGCCAGCTTTCTTCCGGCATCGGCAAAGGCCCTGAAATCCTGGTAAGACGCTACTCGGGGGATGCGGGGCAGCTCCTTGGCAAGGTTATTGGCATACCGAGCGAGGTAGTCCGGAGAGTGCAGTATCCCGTAGACATAGTAGAATACATCGTCCTTGGTGATTCCGGCGCCAGCTCTGCCGTATGCTTCCTGAAAATGTCTGAGACCATAATCGGAGAGGGCATCGGTCTTTTCGGTTCCGAAATTATCCGAGACGTACAGGTAGCGGGGGAACACAGAGGTATCACCATTGCAGTGAATATCTGTAAGATGGTCAGTTATGAATGCTATTTGCCCGGTTTTTGTGTATCCCTGATTAACTGCAATAACCAAATTGTCAGAATCCTCGGCCGGAAAAACATTCTGCCATCTGCCAGGCATTTCTATAAAACAGGGGTTCTTCTCGTAGTAGAGGTACTGCTTAAAAAATGGCCGGTACAGAGCGGTAATGATGTTTTTCGGAAGCCAGCTTAACGGTTCCAGTTTTTGGAGTTTGGTCTTGCTTCCTCGAGTCCATGATATTTCTTCCCCTGATTCCGTAATGGCCGTACCAATGGCAGTGCCGGATTTCACCTCTGCTACGGCATTATTCCAGGCCTGAACGGTTCTTCTTAAACTGTTCTGAAGTTCGTCTTTGTCCGAGTTGTATACCCAGCTATCTCTGCCAGTTGAAGCACCAACAACATAATCTTTGAAAATTGCATTGTCCGAGCCTTTATCTTTATTGGTTAACTCAATGTAATTCTCAAAAGTTTCATCCTTCAGATTCAGCCAGTCCCCGTGCTTATCAGGCACAATCTCTTCCCATTCCATATTTGATATGGAAGCATAGTCCGAAACCTCCTTGAGTTTCTGTTCTCTCGTCAGATAATCCGCCACGGTGTGGAAGTGAGTCTTTC
>JAEEGG010019363.1_pt1 | contig 13728 bp, 10 predicted proteins | sample 9134161 | NCBI WGS metagenome assembly JAEEGG01 (sample SAMN16246543, study PRJNA631951) | gut metagenome | biome: gut microbiome; feature: rumen; material: CR-attached | host: Bos | place: Iran: Karaj | collected 2018-10 | reverse complement strand
GTAGCGGTTTACAGGCAGCTGAACAAAAACAAACGGAAGGTGTGAGTCGTGCCATTCGGTGCGCCATACATCAATCATATTTGAAAAAAGCTTTGCGTAACTGCGGGGCTTGTGGTCGTCGCTTTCGCCCTGGTACCAGATTACACCTTTAAGTGTATACGGAATGATTCGTTTGAGCATGCATTCATAAAGTCCTGCCGGGCGGTAAGGATTTTTACAGGAGCGTGGTCCAGGCCAAGGGCAAGGTCCAAGCAGCTTTTGAACCTGGTCCCATTCCATATTTGGGTCTTTGCTGTAAAGCTCAGCAGATTTTTTCTGCCATTCGTTGTTTTCAATTTCGTATTTATCGTATTCTTCGCATTGCTGCTGAATCGATTTTCCCTTTGTTGCTTCTTCCTGCTCGTCGAGGTAGGTTTTTAAGTCCAGGTCTTTTTCAAGGGATTCGCGGCTCATCCAGGCGCTTGCACTTGTTCCACCCCAGTTGCAGCCGATTACGCCAACTGTGATTTTTTCACTGGAGCTGTCAGCTGATTTTGTGACGGAGGCGGATTGATTTGAGTTTGCGGTAAGCTCGGCCTTGTTTAATTCCGCTGCGAGTTTTTTTGCAAAAAAGTAGCCGACGGCTGACCAGGCAGTTTTGTATTCGCTGTCCCAGGTTTGCCAGCAGGTGTTGCGCTCGGCTTCGAAAAAGTGTTCGTCCATCCAGCCGATTTTATTTGTGTAGTAAAAGCGAACATTCGGGTCTTCTTTAAGCTTAAGTTCTTCAGGGCCTTCTGTACAGTTATGGAGCTCAAACTCCATGTTCGACTGTCCACCAGCAAGCCAGACTTCGCCAATGGAAATATCTGTGAAAGTTTTCTCGCCGAGGAGTGTGCCGGTAGAAGTTGAAGTTGGACTTGTGCCATCATCATTATTATTTGTGCCCGATATGTGGCAGGCGATTTTTAGTGTACATTCATTATGAGCTTCGAGAGGTGGAAGCTGTAGGAGCCAGCGGGAGGATGATGCAAGAACCTTATTTTTTGCAAGCAATTCATTTTTACGGTCAAAAAGCTCTGCGCTAATAATGCTGCCGCAAGGGGCTGTTCCAAAAAGAGAAATATTTTTTTGTCTCTGAAAAACACAGTGATTAGAAATTACAGCGGCTACGGAAAAAGTTTCATTTGTTTTTGTCTGTTCCTTGGTCATGTTTACAGGCTCCAATAAAATCAAAAGTGTATGTTTCTATGATTATTACGATTTTTTTATGAAGCGACAAGTGAAAATAATAAATAAAAATGAAAAAAAATTATTTCCTTGGGATTTTGGATTTGAAAAATAAACTTAAAAATTCTACCTAACTGCGTGGATAAATCTACTGAAAATCTTAAAATTCTACCCTAAAAATGTAAATTCTACCAAAATCAACGTAGAGTCGGGTGACTTGTGCCAAAAATAGTGGTATGGTGAAAGTGAAATAACTCAAAAAGGAGGCTGTAAGCACTATGGAACCACAGAAAACTGGAAAACTTATTAATTATTTAAGGACAAAAAAGGGCCTGACTCAAAAGGAGCTCGCACAGCAGATAAATGTTAGCGATAAGGCTGTAAGCAAGTGGGAACGCGGGGATGGATGTCCTGATGTTGCAATTTTACCAAACCTTGCGGCGGTGCTGGAAACGGATGTGGATTCTCTTTTGAACGGTGAAATTAAAAGACGTGAACTTACGGAAGAAGAGGTGCAGAAAATGTTGGCAGAAGCTAATAAGCAGAATGGATGGGATAAAATAAATAAACAGTTTTTGAAAAATAAGGATGCACGTGTAAGGATTTATGATTTTAAAAGACCGTCATTATTTTCAAAATACGATTTACGAAAAATCTGTAATATTTTTGAAGTACTCTGCGAAAACCTTCGTTCTGAGCTTGTCGGGAGCCGGAAGGATTTACTTGATATTCATACGGCAAGTGTTGATGAGCTTACAAATGAAGAGTTTTTAAGGACTGTCCCTCAAAGAACTTTTTTCTATTCTTATGACTATTGCAGTAACGACAATTTTGGTTTTGCAGTTGAAGTTGATCCTATGATTGGAAAATTGTTATTAAAACAGGATTGCAAAAAGTTTCCAGAACTTACTCAGACAGATAAAGATTGTCTTTATGTGGCCTATATCAAGGATTTTACAAAAATGCTGCAGAATATCATTTATGCAAATACTGATAAATCCATACCATTTGAAGAGTTTGAAAAAAAACTTACGTTTGATACTTTGCTGCCCTGGTCGTCTGGCGAAAATCCCGGAGATATGTGCGTATTAGTTACCCTCGAAGTAAAAACAGATTCATACGTTGGCATGATAAATGTTCAGTTCCATTATGCATATTTTCTGGGAATGTGCAGGAAGATGGGACTGTTTGGTGGTGAAGGTCCAAAACTGGAAGTTCTTACGGATATAAAAACAAAACCCGTAGAAAATAATCTGTTTGTTGAGTTTGGACGGTTCCTTCCAGATACAGTTGATTTTGAACCGGGGACAATCCTTTTGACACAAAAAAAGTTTGGCGAACCGCTCAATGTTATTGTTGAAAATGAAGTGCTCTATGGCGGCGAAGTAGTTAGTGTTGACGAACAGTATGGAGTGAGGATTACGGAAGTAAAACAGGGACAGCCCCTGCGCTATGATGAAGAACACTATGTAGCACTGCGACTCGGTGCCTGTCATGTTGAAAAAGAAGATGTATCTAAAATTGGCGAAGGTACAGTTTTTGAGGTTGACAATTATATTGGAGATGCAATTTACATCATAAAGGACGGAAAATGCATTGGACGCGGAGAAGTTGTAGTTGTTGATAACATTTATGGTGTGAGAATTACTGATTAAGCTTTGCAGTTATTTCTTCAATACTCATTCCTGTTTTTCTGGCGATGGCAGCAAGGTCTTCGTATTCATACTTTGCGCGTTTTACACCATAACCTTCTGCCCGTTTAATCCGAATATCACCAAACTCTGTTTTTACAGTTTCTATTGTGCGGTCAAGAAAATAGCGGTTGCTTATGTTTTCACGGACACCAAGAGTTGTTGTGTGCTTAAAAATTGTAGAAAGAATCTTTTCTTTGTCGCTTTCCATGCACATTACACACAAAAGATTTCCAGGACGTGATTTTTTCATTGTAACTGGAATTGTGTACGCTTCTATTGCACCTGCTGCAAAAAGCTGTTCCATTGCAAAGGCAATTCTTTCGGCACTTATGTCGTCCAGATTGCAGGTAAACTCAACAACCTGTTCAAGTGCATCATCACCCTGTCCAAGAATTGCACGCACACAGTTTGCCGCTTCAAAATCTTTTTTACCCATTCCATAACCGATTGCATTGATTTTAAGCTGAGGCATGTTTCCAAAGCTTGTAACAAAATGCTTGAGCAGGGCTGCACCCGTTGGAGTACAAAGCTCGCCTGTAATGTGGCCGCTGTAAACTGGAACTTCCCTTAAGATAAAGGCAGTTGCAGGGGCTGGCACCGGAAGAATACCGTGCGCACAATGAACGTGTCCTGAACCGACATTTACTGCCGAAGCACAGATTTTATCTGCACCTATTTTATTCATAAGAAGGCAAACTGCTGTGATATCTGCAATTGCATCCATTGTTCCAACTTCGTGAAAATGAATGTCGGTGACCGGAACGCCGTGAGCATTGCTTTCGGCTTGGGCAATAAGTTTGTAAACTTCAATAACATCTTTTTTTACGCTGCCCGGGATTTTAAGTGAGTTGATGATGGATTCAATTTCTGCCATGGAAGAGTGGTGGTGATGGTGGTGTTCGTGTGAATGTTCATGATGGTGTTCATCGTGATCGTGATGGTCGTGGTGATGCTCATCTTCATGTTCGTGCTCGTGAGATTCATTGTGCTCGTGATGGTGGTCATGGTCGTGTGTGTGCTCATGCTCATGGTGATGCTCGTGCTCTTCGTGCTCGTGTTCATGGTGATGATGTTCGTGCTCTTCTGCACCTTCTTCCATACCGTCCACGGTTACCGAAAAGTGAGTTCCCGTAATCCCACACTTAATCGATTTTTCTGCAACCACTTTCACACCCGGAATGCCGGCCGCATTTATTTCTTCCATAAAAGAGCGCTTTTCTTCATCATTTAAAAGCTCATATAAAGCCGCACTGAGCATGTCGCCTGCTGCACCCATCGGTAAATCCAAAAATAAGGTTTTCATAAATCATTCCTCCACAGCACCTGGCTTTGCACTCATGTGGTTTATCCTGTTTGCAAGATAACCGGCACCAAAACCATTATCAATATTTACAACCGAAACTCCGCTTGCACACGAATTAAGCATTGAAAGAAGAGCCGAAAGTCCTTCAAAGGAAGCCCCATAGCCGACACTCGTTGGAACGGCAATTACAGGACAGTCAGCAAGTCCGCCAATTACACTTGCAAGCGCACCTTCCATACCGGCAATCGCAATAATTACCGAAGCGTTCATTATTTCATCAAGGTGGGAAAGCAGCCGGTGAAGACCCGCAACTCCAACATCGTAAAGGCGCGTTACTTTGTTACCGAGCGCTTCTGCAGTAATGGCAGCTTCTTCTGCAACCGGAATGTCGCTTGTACCACCCGTTGCCACAACAATAGTTCCAAGCCCATCGGCAACCGGCAGCTCACCAACAATTGCAATCCGTGCATCCCTGTGGTAATCCATTTTAATTTGGGGAGTCTGTGCACTAATCAGGGAAGCTTTTTCTTCATCAAGGCGGGTTACTAAAATAGTTTTTTGTCCGGCTTTCCGCATTGTGCGGATTATCTGCGTAATCTGTTCGGGAGTTTTACCGGCACCATAAATAACTTCGGCAGTCCCCTGAACAGCTTTTCTGTGCAAATCAATCTTTGCAAATCCAAGATCTTCGTAAGGCTGCTTTTTTATTTGAAGTAATGCATCTTCTACGCTCACGCTGCCATCTCTGACAGCTTCCAGGAGTTTATTTATTTCACTGTTCATTTTTGGGTCTGTCGAAGTTTTTCAAAAGTCTTTACGTGACAATTATTTCTTAAAAAGTACTGCTTTTACAACGCCTTTCGGGTCGCGTACAAGCAGAATCACAAGCCAGATAATAAGGCCAAGTGCAACAACAGAAAGACCAAGGTACAAATCGTTGAGCATATCGAGTGGAGCAGGAACAAAAGATTCGGCACCAAGTTCTGCATATTCAAAGATTGCATCTATAAGCCACATTAAAGAAGCACCCCAATACATAAGGCAGAGGCTTCCAATTTTAAGTTTTCTTGCTTCTTCTTTTCTGTACCAGATTATAGAACAGATGATTGCGGCAAAAACTGTGGTAAGTAGTGTCATGCCAGGTCTCCCGCAAGAGTTCCAGCTACTTTTGTAGTTGGATTATTTTTCGTTTTTTCAATCAGAGTTGTTACTCCAACCATAATGCCCCAAACTGCTGTTACAAGCAAGGCCATGCTTACACCTGCAGTTGCCATTTCGTGAAGCATTTCAGAAACTTCTCCGTTTTCTACAGCTGTTAAGAATGGGAAGAATGGAACTACTTCGCCGTGCCAAACGTGTTCAAAAGCGAGCAGAGCTGAACCGCCCCAAAGCATTTTATTGAGCCAGCCGAGTTTTGTAGAAAAACTGATTTTTGCTGCTTCGTCGTTATTTTCGTTTTTTGTATCAACAGCACCGCTAAGTCCTGCTTTCTTTTCCTTTGATTTGATGATTTTCTCTGCAACTGTTGTGATGATAGCCTCAGCAGCAGGAACTGTAAAACATGCCATAAGAATTACCTCCTGAGTTTAAAGAAACGCGAGCAGTTGCGCAGCGTTTCCTAATACAAAACATTATATATCAAAATGAGGAAACAAGTATAAAAAAACGATATGAAAATTGTATATTTTTGAAAAAAAAGAGCTGCCCGTTGAAAAGCAGCCCTTTTATCCTTTGCCAGGGGAATGTCCCCAGACAATGAAATTAGTTATAAATTACTGTGATTGATTTAAATGTTACGTTATCAATCATTGTGCCCCAGCGTGGACCTTTAATCCAGAGACATTTACCGCCAACGTCTTTGTTTGCATTGAGTTCGAATGTGATGTCAAAATCTCCAGCTGGAAGACCTTCACCTACAGCACCCATGTAAACCGGGTCAGATAAATCCTTCTGAGAACCTGTATCTACCCATACACGGAAACCTTCTGCACCATTGTTTGTACCTTTCATGTTTACAGTGATTACAGTTTCATTAGGAATGAGTTCTTCTGGCAACTCAAAATAAAGATATTCTGGGCCTTTGCAAGTAAGAGTGTAGGCTTCATCATTGTACTTGATGGCGAACTTGTCTGGAGACTGGAACTCTGCAAGGTCAAGAGCACCTTCCATAGCAAGAGCATCAATGCGAGCCTGTGATGGAGCTGCTACTTCTTCTTCTGCTGCCTGTTTTGAAGCACAAGAAACTGCTGTGAATAATGTTGCTGCAATAAGAGCGGCGAATAATAATGTTTTTTTCATAAAAATCCTCCTCAAAACGTTTTTATGATATCTGGTTTGGTCTAGTATACTAGTATACCGAAAATTATTATACATCGGCTTTAGAAAAAAGTAAATCGTTTTATGACAGAAAACCTAAATCACACCAAGCGGAATAAGTACGGCAAGCAGCAGAACGTCAAGTCCAATCATAACTGAAAGGAAAAGCTTCTGGAACTTTGGACTTGCATCAGGAACATAGTTGCTGGCAAGGAAGAAAGGTATGTAGGTTGTGATGAATACAGGGATTGCGCCCCACCATTTGTAAACCCAGATAAAGGCAGGTGTCCAGGCAAGGAAGATTTCGAAAACGGAGAAGAGGAGTGCCATTCCTATTGCTCCGGTGAGCTTGCAGGAGATTCCTTTGCGGGCTTTGCTGTTAGAGGTGGCTTCGCGGGCAAAATAGCGTTTTGTGCGGTCGTCCGGCAGCATTTTGAAAGAAATAATTCCGGCGATTGAGAACATCATTGAAAGTTCCCAGGAAACACCAATGAGCAGAATAAAAGAAGAGCTTGCGTTTGAAACTGTCCACAAAGCATAGCCGCTGAAATGGCAGATGATGGCGTTCATAATTTCATAGAACCAGTGAACTGAGTATAAAGCAAAACCTGCTACAATGACCTTGTAGTTTTTGTTGCGAACTTCTGTCCAATATATATAGAAGACAAAAGCAAGAAGAGTGATAAAGGTCCAGTTGAAATTGGAAGGATCGCGGACCAGAACTGCATCCGCAGCAGCCTTGTTTGCAGGGTCGCCGAAAAGTTTAAACATAATAGCACCTCTTTTTTTTAATGGGATTGATTATTATAGATAAAATTATAACATAGAAAAGTTGATTTTTGTAAGGAAAAGATTTTTGATTTGGTGTATAATTTTGGAGATATTCGGAGCAAGTCCGAATATGACAAGTTTTAGTATAATCTAATATGACAGTTTGGAGGAAGTATGAAAAAAGATTTTGGAAAGCAGACTTATTTGTATCCTATGCCGGTTTTTATTATTGCAACTTATGATGAAAATGGAAATCCTGATGCAATGAATGCGGCTTGGGGTGGAACTCACGATACTAATCAGATTGGAATATGTATTGCCCCGGAACATAAGACTGCGACAAATCTTTTAAAACGGAAGGCATTTACTGTGAGCATGGCAGATGCGGCTCATGTTATTGCGTGTGATTATGTTGGAATTGTAAGCGGAAATAAAGATCCTGATAAAATTAAAAAGGCCGGTTTTACTGTTTCTAAAAGCAATTTTGTAGATGCGCCTGTAATAAACGAACTGCCAATGTGTCTTGAATGTGAGCTTGTGAGTTATGATGAAAAAACTGGCTGTATGGTTGGAAACATTATCAACGTTAGTGCCGATGAAAGTGTTCTTACTGATGGAAAAATTGACCCTGCAAAGCTTGAACCGATTACTTACGATCCGGTAAATCATACATACCGGAAGCTTGGCGATGTAGTTGGAAAGGCTTTTAGCGACGGAAAGAAGCTTGGTGAGTAAAACTGCAATGTCATTGTCGGACTTGATCCGACAATCTAAAAGGTTTTAAAGTGAAAAAGTTCATTTTATTTTTGTCATTCTTTTTATTATTCTCTTCACTTATGTCTGCTCAGGAAACTGATTCTGATGACGAAATCCCGGAAGAAGAAAAAATTGATTTGCAGGCTGAATATGACTGTTACACCTGTTACCGTGCACTTCAAGATGGCGTGAATGTAAGGAACGAGCCGAATACACATTGTAAAATCCTTGGGGAGCTTTCTGAAGGTGATGAAATCTACGTAAACAAACGTTTTAATGTTGGCCGCTGGCTTTTCTGTTATGTGCCGAAATACGACCTTATTGCTTATTGTTCTTCCAGAGTTGTTGCGTACAAGCCGTTTATTTACGAGATTATGAAAGAGCTTATCCGCAATGATTACGAAGCAGTTGAGATGGTAAAAAACTTTTATGTTCAGACTTATCCACTTGATTTGCTGCTTTCAAATTATCTGAAAGACAAGGATGAAGAAACCTGCCTGCGGATTGTAAAGCTTGCGTATGAGGGAGGCTGTGATTACGATTCCGATAAATCAACCTGTCTGATTCAGGCTGCCAACCGTAATTTTTACAGGCTGATGGAATACCTGCTTTCTAAGGAAGAGTTTCTTGATGAAATTGATGTTATGAACAATGCCTTTGGAACTCCGTTGTTCACTGCGCTGTATAATGGAAATTATAATCTTGCACGCCTTCTTCTTGAAAATGGAGCAGACCCGAACATTTGGACAATTTATGACTGGACAATGGTTGATACAGTAAATGCCGCAGTTAAAAAAGGTAAAGTTACTGCGGAAAATGCTGCACGGCTGAAAGAGCTTTTGATGTCGTATGGGTATGATCCGCTGCAGGATGAATGCACGCCGGAGCAGATGGCGGAGAAGCATTTGCCGTGACGGGATGGGGAGATGATACAATTTCTAGTTGTAATTTCAATAAAATTATGCGAAAATAAGTTAGGATGAGATTTATCAAAAAAACAAAATATAAAAAAGAATTAAGCAATCACTCATTTTTAAATATAATATAGAAGATTTTATGCACCAGAGGGCAAGCTATGTCGTTTGGTGCATTTTTTTATTTTGCAACTCTAGAAAACGCTGTGCTACAGTCCGCGTTTCTATAAATATAGGAGTATAATATGAAAAACAAATTGGTAAAATTAGGTGCAGTCTTAGTTTGTATTGCCTTCACCTTTGGCATTACAGCCTGTACGGCAATTTTGGCGGATTTTCTTAATTTTCCAGAAGCAGACCCAATTGTTGTAGCAGATGGAGATCCTGTAGTTTCCGCAGATCAGGCTAACAAAGAAGTAAAAGTCAGTGATGAAAAAGTTCTTAAGGCCGAAATAAACGAAGAAGGACAGCTTGTTATTACACCTCTAAAGTGGGGAACTGCTGATGTTACTTTCTATGATGAAGAAAATGATGCTGATGTAATTTATCAATTTAAAGTTACAACAAAAGGCGAACTTAGTGAAACTTCCCACAAAAAACTTGTAAGGTCTTATGAAGTTAGGTTCGGATACTTAGAAGTAGATGGCGGAATCATTACAGCAAATAAAACAACCGCTCGTGCTGGAGAAACAATTTCACTCACTGTTACCACATTTGACGGTTACAAGTTTGAAGGCTTAACTGTAAATCAAGGTTCAAATCTTATAACTTTAACTAACAACAACACATTCACAATGCCAAAAGGTAATGTAGTTGTAAACGCAACCTTTAAAGCAATTGATTACAAGATTTCTTTTGCTAGTATGACAAACGGTTCTGTTACAACAGATAAAACAACCGTTCATGTTGGAGATTCAATTGTACTCAATGTTACCCCTAAAGACGGTTACGAGCTTGGAACTCTTACAGTAACCTCAGGTAACCAGGACGTAGAAGTTAGGAACAACGTCTTTATAATGCCAGCCGGTAACGTAACAGTAAGCGCAACCTTTGTTCTTAAAAAATACAACATTAGTATAGCAGCAGATATAAAAAACGGAACTGTTGTTGCAGACAAAACTTCCGCAAATGCCGACGAAATAATTACGCTCACAGCAACCCCTGAAGAAGGTTATCATCTTGAAGCATATAACGTAACTTCAGATGGACAGCAGATAACAGTCAATAATAACCAGTTCAAAATGCCAAAAGGTGATGTAACAGTAAGCGCAACCTTTGCAGCAGGAAGCTACACAATTTCTGTTGACAGCAACATTGAACACGGCTCAATTTCAGCAGACAAAGCCACCGCTCATGTCGGAGATGAAATTATACTTACTGATACTCCAGATGATGGTTATCGTCTTGACGCATATAGTGTAACTTCAGGTGGACAGGAAATAACAGTTAGAAACGATACGTTCAAAATGCCAGCCGGTGACGTAACAGTATCTGCTACCTTTACCGCAATTAACTATAAGGTTTCAATCAGTAGCACACCAAACGGAACTGTTACAGCAAGTAAAACATCCGCTAATGTCGACGAAATAATTACACTTACAGCAACCCCTGATAACGGTTATAACCTTGCAGGATTTACAGTAACTTCAGGTGGACAAAATATAGAAGTCAAAGACAACTCTTTCAAAATGCCAGCCGGTAACGTAACAGTAAGCGCAACCTTTACTGCAATTGGCTACAGCATTACTCTGCCAGCAACCATAACAGGCGGAACAGTTACTGCAAGCAAAACTACAGCTAATGTTGGTGAAGAAATTACTTTTACTGCAACTCCGTCTGCTGGCTATAACTTTGGAGCATTTACAGTAACTTCAGGTGGACAGACCGTAACACTCAGCGGCAACGAAACCTTCACAATGCCAGCTGGTGATGTAACAGTAACAGCAACATTTACAGCAATTGACTACAGCATTACTCTGCCAACAAGCATAACAGGCGGAACTGTTACTGCAAGCAAATCTACAGCTCACGTTGATGATGAAATTACACTCACAGCTAGCCCTAATGACGGCTACCAGTTTGGAGCATTTACAGTAACTTCAAATGGACAGACCGTAACAGTTACTGATAACTCATTCACAATGCCAGCCGGTAACGTAACAGTTAGCGCAACCTTTACTGCAGTAGGCTACACAGTTGGCGTTGCTACAATGACACACGGTTCAGTAACAGCAAGCAAAACTACAGCTAATGTTGGAGAAGAAATTACACTTACAGCTACCCCTAATGCCGGTTACACTTTTGGAGAATATACAGTAACCTCTGGTGCACAGCAAATAGAATTAGAAGGCAATACGTTCACAATGCCAGCCGGTAATGTAGTAATTAGTGCAACCTTTACAGCAATTGACTACAGCATTACTCTGCCAGCAAGCATAACAGGCGGAACAGTTACTGCAAGCAAATCTACAGCTCACGTTGATGATGAAATTACACTTACTGCAACTCCAGTTGACGGCTACCAGTTTGGAGCATTTACAGTAACATCAGGTGGACAGACCGTAACACTCAGCGCCAACAACACCTTCACAATGCCAGCTGGTAACGTAACAGTTAGCGCAACCTTTACAGCAATTGACTACAGCATTACTCTGCCAACAAGCATAACAGGCGGATCTGTAACAGCAAACAAAACTACAGCTAGTGTTGGAGAGACAGTTACACTCACAGCTACCCCTAATGCCGGTTACCAGTTTGGAGCATTTACAGTAACTTCAGGTGGACAGCAAATAACAGTTAGCAACAACAACACCTTCATAATGCCTGCAGGTAATGTAACTGTAAGCGCAACCTTTGAAGAAGTAACTTATTCTGTAGGTGATGTTCTGCTCAATACCGGCACAATAATTCCTCATGCAAATGTAAATACAATGACAGCTGACCAAAAAGCTGCTGCTGTTGGAGTTTTGTATGCCCTTGATGAAAATGGCACCCCACGAGGCTGGCTTGGACTTTACAATTCAGCAGGTGGAACCAACTGGGGAACTTATGCGTGGGCAAAAGCTGATAGTACAGGTTTTAACACAAAGTTTGAAGATATAATTTGTACGCCAAGTGTTACTGGTAGTGGTGCTGCTTCTACAGCAACCTTTACAGGCGACACGGATGGAAGCAACAACTGGACAGAGATTTGTACTGTAGATTCGACTGGAACTTTGGAAGCCGCTAGAAATTATCCTGCATTCAATTATGTAAATAATTATGTTTCTACATTCAATCTTACAGGAAGTTATGCCACAGGCTGGTATATGCCAAGCCTTGCAGAACTTTGTTACATTTACAGAAACAAAGATAGATTGAATGAAGCACTCAATACACTTGGTGGTATTCAGTTGGATGAAGACTACTACTGGTCGTCGTCCCAGTACGCCAACTACGGCGGCGACCTCGGCAACGCGTGGTTAGTCTACTTTGGTGGTGGCTACATCGACTACGACTTCAAGTGCATCAATTTCCGTGTGTGTTGTGTGCACAAGTTCTCTTTCAGCGCAGATTCCCTGCCAAACTACCCTGTTTCAATCAGTACTATGACAAACGGCTCTGTTACAACAAATAAAACTACTGCTCATGCTGGAGAAACAGTTACACTCACAGTAGCACCGTCTAGTAGTTACATACTTTATAGCCTTAATGTAAAAGATTCTTCTAACGCGAAAATTACAATTACAAAAGACCCAAGTGACAGCACAAAATACACCTTTACAATGCCAGACACTATTGTAAAGGTAAGTGCAACTTTTGGAGAAGTACGTTCTGTAGGTGATGTTCTGCTCAATACCGGCACAATAATTCCTTATGCAAATGTAAATACAATGTCTGATGACCAAAAAGCTGCTGCCGTTGGAGTTTTGTATGCCCTTGATGAAAATGGCACACCACGAGGCTGGCTTGGGCTTTACAATTCAGCAGGTGGAACCAACAGCGGAAATTATAAGTGGGCTCCTACTGGAACTACAGGTTATAACACAAAGTTTGAAGATATAATTTGTACGCCAAGTGCTGAAGGTCCAGGAGCTGCTTCTACAGCAACCTTTACAGGCGACACAGATGGAAGCAACAACTGGGCTTACATCTGTTCACAAGATTCGTCAGGAACTACGGATGCTGCAACAAATTATCCTGCATTCAATTATGTAAATAATTATGCTTCTACTTTCAATCTTACAGGAGATTATGCCACAGGCTGGTATATGCCAAGCCTTGCAGAACTTTGTTATATTTACAGAAACAAATCTGTTCTTAATTCTGTACTCACTGCACTTGGAGGTATACAGTTGGGAAATTATGATTATTACTGGTCGTCGTCCCAGCACGACTACGACTTCGACTACGGCCTGGCGAGGGACGTCTCCTTTTATGATGGCTACGTCGACACCAGCGAAAAGGACCTCGCTTTCCGTGTGTGTTGTGTGCGGGCTTTTTAGCTATTAAACAATTCAACAATTAAAGGTAACCCCGAAACACGTTTTTTTTGCAAACACTTTCGGGGTTACCCGCCAGTTCTAAGTCGCTATATCAGCAAAACTTAGAACATCATATTTTTATGCTTCGCTTTGTGCAATTCCTGTAGTTTCAGATAGATGCTGAAACAAGTTCAGCATGACAATAGTTGCAAGTTCAGCATGACATAAAGGTTTTAGTTCAGCATGACAAATAACACTTAATTATAAATCCTGGAACTATTGAAAAGACTTTTTTTCCCCTTTAT
>JAEEGG010019357.1_pt1 | contig 13729 bp, 8 predicted proteins | sample 9134161 | NCBI WGS metagenome assembly JAEEGG01 (sample SAMN16246543, study PRJNA631951) | gut metagenome | biome: gut microbiome; feature: rumen; material: CR-attached | host: Bos | place: Iran: Karaj | collected 2018-10 | reverse complement strand
AGTCTGCAACCCGACTCCGTGAAGCTGGATTCGCTAGTAATCGCGCATCAGCCATGGCGCGGTGAATACGTTCCCGGGCCTTGTACACACCGCCCGTCAAGCCATGAAAGTCTGGGGCGCCTGAAGTCCGTGACCGAGAGGAGCGGCCTAGGGCGAAACAGGTAATTGGGGCTAAGTCGTAACAAGGTAGCCGTACCGGAAGGTGTGGCTGGAACACCTCCTTTTTGGAGCGTGTCCGAAGGCACGACGCCCGTGGAAAGCGTGTACAAGGTTGTACCTTTAGTCTTTCATTATTTATACAGGCTCTTAGCTCAGTTGGTTAGAGCGCTACACTGATAATGTAGAGGTCGGCAGTTCAACTCTGCCAGGGCCTACCGAAAAGCCGGACACCAGCCCGGCTTTTTTTGTGCCATCCGGCCACCTTTTCCGGCGGCCCGGCACAACCCCGGGGGTATAGCTCAGCTGGTAGAGCACCTGCTTTGCAAGCAGGGGGTCGCCGGTTCGAATCCGACTATCTCCACAATTACAAATCTAAAAACCCCCTCTGAATGTGTTCAGAGGGGGTTTTTCTTGTTTTAGGGCACCAAAAAGATGCACCAAAAATGCACCTAATGACCAGCCAGGCCCAGCCAGCCAGGAAGTATGAGACTGTTAGGAAAGAAGTGAGTCTCTGTTTTTTCTGGCATATTCGGCAATAAGGGAAGTCAGGTTCTCTGACTTATCATAAAAGGGTGTATCACACTCTTTATCGAGCAGGTCGGATTCCTGGTCTTTCAATAACCCTTGTGAAATGATGTCCAGTGCTTTTGCACAGATCTCTTTGGTTTCAGAAGCATTCACAGCTGTTAATGCATCGATAAGGGAATCATTGTACTGACCTCTGGTGTTAAAGAAGAACTGCTCGAATCCACCATTATTAACCTCACCATCAAGGTCATTGAGAATCATGATAGTCTTCTCTACTTCATTTAAGTTTTCTGGTTTCAGAAAATTGAAGCTTTTCTTCTGTATGTAATCATATAATCTGAAAACCAGTTCTTCGTCCTTCTCTTCTTTCCAAAAACTCTCTATCTCCTCATCTGACAATCTGTAAGACAGGAATTTCTCAGCATTCTTGAAAGATTTGTACGCCCGCCCTAAAATGAATGTGCGATAACCAAAAAAGCCAGCTACTATGAGCTCTGTCCATCCTTTAATGTCTCCTTTTTGGATTAACCTGATGACAGAAACAGTCAATACAATCAAAAAAAGGATTCCCCAGATGAGGAATTGTTTTCCAAACATTTTTTTCAACCCTGTGAAATTTCCTTCTTTCATCATATTGTCATAATCCTTTTCCATCTTGGCCTCCTGCGCCTTCTTGTTAGTCAACAGGAGAAGGAGCATGGCAACAATTGCCAGGATAATTATTAAATCAGCACTCATATCAAATGGTTTTGAACTTCATCTTTCTATACATTTTTGGTAAATCTCTTCACCTGACTGTACTTGTCTATTTGATACTATTTTAAGATAATCCAGGAACCGTAGCGGTCACCGCCTTTGCGTTTGATATACTCGTGTTGCTTGAGCGAAGAAAGGATTCTGGAGATGGTACGGACACTGATTCCGGTAATGGATTTGATTTGAGCCTGCCTTATTTCAGGGTTCGCTTTGATGACATTGTAGACAGATCTTTCTACGCCATCTACTGCGCCAAAATCAAGGGAAAACTGTTTGTCGAATTTGTTAAGTTCTTTATTATCAGTTTGTTCTTCTATGCCATTTACTGCGCCATCTTCTACGCCAACTACTGCGCCAAGGTTGGCGATGTTACGGGGGCGTTGAATGGTGACGCGGACACCACCGCAGTTCTCTTCGAAGACCGGATCCGGAAGACCGACCCCTTGGAGAGAATTGCGGATCTTCTTGATACCGCGTCCCCAGGTCTCTACGAAGCCGGCAAGGAAGAAAACGTTGGCAATAAGTGGATTGCGCTGACGTGAGGAATGCTCTTGCAGGAGCATTTCCACGGGGAAGCCTTCGGGAAGGGTGCCTTCGTTCCAGACGGAAACACGGTCGTTATATACCTTCATCTGAACAAAGGTTCCCGTGTATAACCTATGAATGAGGGAATTATAGATGATTTCGCGCAAAGCGGCTTCAGGAATCTCCAATGGCTCCGTCCGTTTCATACCTTCGTAGCCGATGTAGGAAACGAGGTATTTTGATCTGAGGACAGCCATAATCCTGTCGGCCATCCGGATGATGTCTCCTTGGATAATGTCTTGGAAAAGGAGATCGGATTCATCGCTGATGAAGCGGCCGATGCGGAAGTCAATGCTTCGGACATATTTCTCCGGATGGGTCCCGAAGAGGATGATGGCAGCAATGCGAAGCTTACCGTCATCAGAAATCAAGTGTAGATTCTTAAGGACGCTTTGAGTATCATCGTTGATGGATTCTTTTGGCAGGCGTTCTTCTTCGATAGCTTTTTTCAGGAAGTAGTCGACAGCCTCACGTTCGATGTCCTTTTCAATAGTTGCATTCGGGATTTCCATCTCATCCCAATGCATTCCCATCTTGGATAGAAGAAAACGTTCCAGCGCTTCGCCACGAAGCGTCTGGTTAGTAGCCCCACTTCTGTAATGGATAACACCATCCAAGGTAATGATAACATTACTCGGCTGGACGGCAATCTCGATATAGTCGATGCCGTTGTAAGTTCGCTTGTTGACATCAGCAACAATGCCGAGTTTGTTGATAATCTTGTTGGGAAGTCTCTCCAGCAGGGATTTGATGTCGGCCAGTCCGACGGGTGTACCGTTATCAGCAGTACCGACATTCAAGAGGCCTCCTTGCGCATTGGCAAAACCGCAAATCCATTCCAACCACTCGTCTTTCCAAATGGTTTTATTCTCAACAATATGCGTTTCCTCCATCATAACCGTTGCGGTTCGTCTTCACAAATGTAAGGCTTTGCGGCAAGAATAGCAAAACAATTATTTTTCGATAATTGCCTTGATTTCGGTCTACAGCATGGACTGAATCCGGGAGGAAGGGATCGTCTATCCGAATAAGTCTGTTAAAACGGGTGGCACTTTCTAGGGGCTTGACCCACCAGCTTGCACCATATCTGGACATCAGCCATTCAGACACAGAATCCAGAACGCATTTTCCATAAGATGCCCGACAGTTCCCTTGCAACTCATCTTCAACGAAGAGTTGACCTTTTCCATAGTATGTATAGACCATTGTTCTACAACAATCCGTAGAACTTCGTCATCGACTCAGTTTTGATCGAGTCCACGATGTCGATGTCCTTCAGATACCTACCAAATATAGTACTTCTTGGAAGAAGGCGACGGTGCGGGAGAGGATTTCTTTTTTGCGACGGGTGATGAGGTGGTTTTCGCCATCGACTTTGACGAGGGTGGCGCGGGATCCGTAGGTTTCGAGGTACTGTTCACTGCACCACATGGGGACGATGGAGTCTTTGGTGCCGTGCAGGAGCAGGACGGGGCCCTGGTAGGCGGCAGCTGTGCCGTAGATGTCCAGTTGCTGGGTGGTGAGGAGGTATTCCCGGCCGAGTTTCATGGTGCCCCAGCAGCGGATGAATTCCGGCGGGTCGGTAGGGTCGAAGCGGGCGTTGAAGAATTTGCCGCCCTGGCAGGCCTGCTTGATGACGGAGCCGGGGGCAAGGAGGACCACGCCGGCGGGGACGTGACCGCCTGCGGCGGCGAGCCGGCCGGCGGTCATCGACGCGATGACCCCGCCTTGCGAGTGCCCGAGGAGGCCGATCTGCGTCACGTAGGGCAGCGATTTCGCATATTCCCAGATGGCCATCGCATCGGCAATCTCCTTCTCGATGGTCATGTCCTGCATCCGTCCTTCGCTCTTTCCATGACCGTCGAAATCGAACCGGATGGAGGCGATGCCGGCCTGGGCGAGCGCCTTCGCGAGGGAGGGCATGGGGTTGTAGTCCTTGCTGGAGAAGATGCCGTGCATGAGGAGGACCATGGGGCAGCGGTCCGTCGCAGGGTTGAAGCCGTCGGGCAGGGCGACCTTCATCGCGAGCCCGCCTTCGGGACCGGAAACCGCATATTCACGGGCTTGGGCGGGGAAGAGGCTCAGAACCAGGATAACTGTAAGAATGACAATTCGTTTCATGATGCAAATCTACGGTTTTTCGCCCAGATAATCATCCCCGGCCCCAAGGGATATCCCGCAAAATTTCGTATCTTCACACAAAATATGCAAGAGAGGGACATCATACGCATCCGGGGCGCTCGGGAGAACAACTTGAAGGACGTCTCCCTGGACATTCCCAAGTACAAGATCACCGTCTTCACGGGCGTTTCTGGCTCGGGGAAGAGCTCGTTGGTGCTGGATACGATTGCGGCGAAGTCGCGGCGGGAGTTGAACGATACCTTCCCGACTTTCGTGCAGCAGTATTTGCCCAAGTACGGGCGTCCGCATGTGGACGAAATCGAGGGGTTGCCCATCGCGGTGGTTATCGACCAGAAGAAGCCCGCCAAGAATTCCCGGTCCACGGTGGGCACTTACACCGACATCTATGCCCTGATGCGGCTCCTGTTCTCCCGCGTGGGGAAGCCGTTCGTGGGCTATTCCGATTTTTTCAGCTTCAACCACCCGCAGGGGAGTTGCCCGCGCTGTTCCGGCCTCGGGGAGATCCGGGAACTGGACATCCACAAGCTTGTGGACTTCGACAAGAGCCTCAATGACGAGGATACGATCCATTACATCGCCTTCGGCAAGGGCGGCTGGCGCTGGATCCGGTATGCCCACAGCGGTCTGTTCGACCTGGACAAGAAGATCAAGGACTACTCGCCGGAGGAGTTGGACCTCTTCCTGAACAGCCCGCAGATCCGGCTCAAAAACCCGCCGTCCAACTGGCCCAAATCTGCGAAATACGAGGGCATCATCCCTCGGATGTACCGGTCCATCATCAATTCCGAGGAAGGGCTCCTGCACGCCGCGGTGCTCAATCCGATGCTCGTGATGGGCACCTGCCCCGATTGCGGCGGCACGCGGCTGAATCCGAAGGTGTTGACCTGCAAGATCGAAGGGAAAAACATCGCCGAGGCCTGTGCGATGCCCATTTCCCGGCTCAATGCCTGGATCCGGGACCTGGCCGATCCGCTCGCGGTGGACCTGAAAGCGGCCATCGGCGCCAGGCTTACCGCACTGGAGGAGATCGGCCTCGGGTACCTGAGCCTGGACCGGCCCGTCGGGACGCTCTCCGGCGGCGAGGCCCAGCGCTGCAAGATCGCCAAGTACATCAATTCTTCGCTGGCCGATGTCTTGTACATCCTCGACGAGCCCAGCGTGGGCCTGCACAACCGCGATATCGAGCGGATGAAGCGCTCGGTCCAGCGCCTGCGCGACGCCGGCAACACCGTCCTCCTCGTGGAGCACCATCCGGAGATGATCCGGATTGCCGACCACGTCGTGGACCTGGGCCCCGGCCCCGGCATCGACGGCGGCCGCATCGTCTTCGAGGGCTCCTACGACGCCCTCCTCCGCTCCGGCACGGCCACCGGCTCGATGCTCGGCGCCCCCATGCCGTTCAAGGAGCACCCGAGATGGCCGATCAGGTCGGCCATGACGGGCGACGTCATTCCCGGCTCGACCGGGAATCTCTTCCATCTCGAAAACGCCACCCTGCACAACCTCAAGGGCGTTTCCATCGACCTGCCCCTGGGCGTGTTCGGCGTCGTCGCCGGCGTCGCGGGCTCCGGCAAGAGCTCCCTGATGGAATGCTTCCGTCGGGCCTATCCGAATCCGGATGAGATGGTGTACATCAGCCAGGAGAACATCGGCGTGAGCCTGCGGTCCACGCCCGCGACCTACATGGAAGTGGCCGGCGACATCCGCAAGGCCTTCGCCAAAGCCCATAAGATGAAGGAGGAATATTTCACCTTCAACGGCAAGGGCGCCTGCCCTGTGTGCGGCGGCAAGGGCGTCATTGTGTCGGAGATGGCCTTCATGGACGCCATCGAGACGACGTGCGAAGCCTGCGGCGGCCTGCGCTACGCGCCCGAGGCCCTGGCCTATACCGTGACCGGTGCCACCGGCGAGACGCTCAACATCGCCCAGGTCATGGACCTTTCCGTCCGCCTTGCATCGGCCTTCTTCAAGGGAACCGTCATTGAACAGAAACTGCGGCCCCTCGTGGACGTGGGACTGCAGTACCTGCACCTGAACCAGGCGCTTTCCACCCTCTCGGGCGGCGAGCTCCAGCGCTTGAAACTGGCCTCCTACCTGGGCGTGGAAGGGAAAATCTTCATCATCGACGAGCCCACGGACGGCCTCCATACAAAGGACATCCGCCACATCATCCGCCTCTTCGACACCCTCGTGGACCGCGGCAACACCGTCTGGCTCATTGAGCACAACCTGGACGTCATCCGCAGCGCCGACTGGCTTGTCGAGCTCGGTCCCGGCGCCGGCGAGGACGGCGGCCGCGTCCTCTACGCCGGTCCCCCTGCCGGCGTCCGGGACTGTAAGGAGTCGGTGACGAAGGATTATCTGTGATAACGAAAAAGATTACGCAAGCATGCACGAACTGAAATGCCCCAAGTGCGGGAGTGTCTTCACGGTCGACGAGGCCGATTACGCTTCCATCGTCGCCCAGGTCCGCGGGACCGAATTCGACGCCGAGATCCAGCGCCGGCTGGCCGAACTGCATGCGCAGTATCAGGCCGAGCAGAAGGCGAAGGCCGTTTCTGCGCAGCAGGCGTACCAGGCGGAGTTGTTCAAGAAGGACCAGGCCATCCTGGCCAAGGACGGGGAAATCTCCCGCCTCAAAGAACAGGCGGCCGCCCAGGGCGATCGGCAGAAACTGGCCGTCGGGACGGCCGTTGCCGCCAAGAACGAAGAGATCGCGAACTTGAACGCATCCATCCTTCAGCTCCGCTCTTCGGCGCAGCTGGCCGCCAAGGAGGCGGCGCTTCACGAAGACAATATCCGCAAAGAATACGAATCCAAGTTGAGAATGGCGCAGGAGCAGGTCGACTATTACAAGGACCTGAAGACCCGGATGTCTACCAAGATGGTCGGCGAGACCCTGGAGGCGCATTGCAGCAACGTATTCAACGGAGAGATGCGGCCCATGTTCCCGAACGCCTATTTCGAGAAGGACAACGACGCCTCGATGGGCAGCAAGGGCGATTTCATCTTCCGCGATTTCGAGGACGGTACGGAGTACATCTCCATCATGTTCGAAATGAAGAACGAGATGGACGAGACGGCCACCAAGCACAGGAACGAGGACTTCTTCCGCAAACTTGACGCGGACCGCAACATGAAGGGCTGCGAGTATGCCGTACTGGTTTCCCTCCTGGAGCCGGACAGCGAGCTATATAACGGCGGCATCGTCGATGTCTCCTACCGCTACCCCAAGATGTACGTAATCCGTCCGCAGTTTTTCCGGCCGATCATCACCTTGCTGGTCAATGCCGCCAAAAAGACGGTCGGCATCAAGAAGGAACTGGAGATCGCCCGCAGCCAGAGTGTGGACGTGACCCATTTTGAAAGCCAGTTGGACGCCTTCAAGGAGGCCTTCGGCCGCAATTACCGGCTGGCCAGCGAAAAGTTCAAGGCCGCCATCGACGAGATTGACAAGTCCATATCGCACCTCCAGAAAATCAAGGACGCCCTGATCGGCTCCGAAAACAACCTCCGCCTGGCGAACGACAAGGCCGATGCCCTCACCATCAAGAAACTCACCCGGGGCAACGAGACGATGACCCGGAAATTCGCCGAAGCCGCCGAAGCGCGCCAAGCCGCCGATCGTGCCACCGGCCCCGACGACCAGGAACAGCCTTGACGGATGGGAGCCATATCCGTTTTATGTCCCAACTCGGGAATCGGCTCTGGATGGCCTTCCCGTGATGCTTTTTTATGCAAAATGCAGGATGATTGCTTGAAAAGCCCTTCCGGACGCCTGCCATAGAACCCAACAATCGGCCTCTCAGCGCGCTGGGAGGCCTTTTTGGAACTTAAACGTTTAATCTTTTTATAAAACGGCTCTTTTTCCGATGTTTGCGGGAGAAACTGTAAGATTTGTGCGTATGAAGAAAATCCTTGAAGTTCTCCGCTTCGGAGAGAATGACATCCGTTTCCACACCGACATCGATCCGCTCCAGGATCCGGACACCATCCATCAGACGGTTACCGAACTGGCCATGGCCATGATGACCACCCTGTGGGGCGGGAACGAGCAGGCCGTCCTGGCCATGATCCGGGCCCTTGCGATCGCCGACCTCGGCGTCAGCGTGAACCGCCGCCAGATGGTCGGCTTCCTCGACGATGCCTCCGGCATGCTGGAAGCCTCCATCCGCGACGCCCGCCGGGCGTTTGAGCAATCCGGTGGCAAAGTCATGGTCTTCGGCCCCGGCGTCCCTCCGCCCGGGTCGTGGAACTAACCGCTACAGCGCCTCGTTACCCCGGACGAAAACCGGGATGGTCGCCAGGTCGACGGCGGTTTCGATCCACTGGCCGCCTTCGTAGGTGGTGCCGGTCCAGTAGTCGCGCCAGCCGCCCTCGGTGGCGGGGAGATACGTGCGCCAGGTGGTCACGCCCGGGGCAGTGACGGGATGGACGAGATAGGCGGGGCCGAACATGAAGGTGTCGTTCTGCCGCAGGGCCTCCGGGTCGTCCGGGAAGTCAAAGACGAGCGGGCGCATGAGGGTGTAGCCCTCCTTGGATACGCGTTCGGCGCAGTTCAGGATGTAGGGCTCCAGCCGCTTGCGGAGGTCCATGTATGAGGCGATGATCTCGTAGGTCTCGGGGAAATAGTGCCAGGGTTCGGTCTGGCTCATGTAGCCGTGGACCCGCATGAAGGGCAGGAAGGTCGATGTCTGGACCCAGCGGACGAGGCGCTCCTGGTATTCGGCCGAGGTGTACTGGTCGCCGGGACGGAAGAAGCCGCCGGCGTCGAAGGTCCACCAGGGCAGGCCGGAGGCCATTTGGCCGAGGCCGCCCGCGATCTGCCGCCGCAGCGTCTCAAAGTCGTTCCCCACATCGCCGGACCAGGTCACGATGCCATAGCGCTGGGCGCCCGGGAAGGCGCTCCGGGTCAGGATGACGGGCGAGAGCCCTTCGGCGGTCAGCGCCTCGTACATCGTCCGGTTGACCATCAGCGGATACACGTTCCGGTACCATTCGCCCGGAATCTGGTCCTTGCCGATGCGCCGGCCAGCCAGGTCGTCGTTCTCCGGTTCCGTCGCGTCAAACCACCAGGCGTCGATGCCGTAAGGCCGGGCCAGGCTGTCCACGAAGTTCCGGGCATAGAACGCGGCGACATCCGGATTGAAGAAGTCGATCCAGTCCGTCCCCTCGATGTAGCTGCCCCGCTCCTCCAGCCGCTTGCCCAGGTTCGAATTCTTGTCGACCTTGGACCAGACGGAAATCATGAAACGCGTGCCTTGCGCGTGCAGCGTATCGGTCAGGGCCTTCGGGTCGGGATAGTGCTCCCTGTCGAACTCCATCGAGTTCCAGCCGGTGGGTCCCCACCACTGCCAGTCCTGGACGATGACGTCCAGCGGCAGGCCGCGGTCCTTGAATTCACGGGCGTTGGCGATGATCTCCTCCGATGAGTGGTAGCGCTCACGGCAGTGGATGTAACCGAACATCCAGTCCGGCATCTCGGGCACCGGCCCGGTCAGGGTACGGTAGGCGCCGATCACGTCGTCGGCCTTGCCGGCGAACACCGTGTAGTCCAGCGCCGCGGCGACGGGGGAGCGGAAGGTGGTCGCATCCTCGACCTTCTTCCAATAAAGGACCGGCGTGTCGGTGCGGACGCCCTCGACGGCAATCGCGTGCGTTCCGGCAGTCAGGTTGACCAGGGCGGAAGTGGTGGGCGGCAGCCAGGTGTTGGAAACGTCCACGATGGGTTCCCCGTCGATGGCGAGGTAGTGCCGGCGTGCCATCTTCTGGCCAACGTCCAGCAGGAGGGAATAGGTTCCTTCCTCGGGGATGTCGATGCTGCCGGCGAAGGACCGGGAGAAGCGGCGCTCCCGTCGGTTGCCGGCGGTGCCGGTGGCGTTCACCGTCTGGCCCTCGCCGTCCTCGCCGGCTACATCCAGCGCGACGGACTGGTCCGCCGGATTGAAGTCCGTCAGGCCGTAATTGTTCCAAAGCAGGCCGTAGCCCTTGTTGGACAGGACGAACGGCAGGGCGATCTGCGTGTTCACCTGCGTGAGCCGCCGCGAGACGCCCCGGATGTTCAGGAAACCGTCCTGGAACTGGCCTGTCCCGTAGAGGAACTCGTCCTCGGGGGAGGCGAGCCGCAAGGTGGCGGCATAGGTGGGCTCTCCCTGGACGGTGGCTTTGACGAGGCTGTGGCCATTCTCCCGGAAGAGAACGTTGCCATCGGCATCGAAGAAGGTCAGGGCGCCGTTCTCGTAGCGGACGCACATCTTGGCCGTACGCACTTCGACAATCCCGTTTTTCTTGGTGACGTTGAACTTGGGCGTGGCGACTTTCTCCACGTACACCAGTTCATCCAGTGGTTTGTAATCGGCCGGTTCCAGGCGTACCCGGATGGCGTTGTCCACCAGGGGCTGCAAGACCAGCGTCCCTTCGTCCGTCGCAATCCGGACTTCTTTCCGCGCGCAGCCGGCGATGAGCAGCATGCCCGCAAGCAGGATCAGTATTCTTTTCATAATCAGTAGGTTTTCGTAATGGTCAGGACGCCGGCGGAAAGAGGTTCGACATGAAGGGTTACCGCATTGTCCCGGAAGGCGGGCGACGCTTGCTTACGTGCGACGGCATGCTTGTCCTCCATGCTGTTCGCTGCGGTCAGGGAGCCGGGAGCGTAATAATCGTAGGCCGTTCTGGCGATGCCTTTCCAGTCGCCGGAGACCGTCAGGTCACAGGCATTCTCGGTGGGGTTCACCACCTTCACGATGACATCGCGACCGTTCTCAGAGAGGGTGGTGACGACGCTTAAATCGCCGGTATTCCCTTCGTAGTCAAGCCGATAGCGGGAGAAGTGGTCGTACCAGAGTTCGGTCACCTGGTAGTTCGGAGCCACGAACAGGTCCTTGTAGTCGAAGTTGATGAAGGCGTTGTTCCAGTCGGGGGCGTCGGTGCGACGGATGAACAGGGCGGCGGCGCCCATGGCGACGACGTCGCGGGCCTCGCATGTGTTCAGGAAGCCGCCGGCGAAGAGGCCGGTGCGCCAGTCCGTGCTGTTCAGGTTCCATTCGGAGATGAACAGTTTCACGTTCGGATTCGGGCAGGCCGCAATCATCTTTGCGTAGCGGTCGTACTGCTCGCCAAGGCGCTTCGGCCCGGTGGCATAGCCGCCGGCCTGCTCATAGTGATGGAGGCTCAGGTAGTCGAAGTAATTCGCGGACCGCTGCAGGAATTCCTCGTCCTCGCGGAAGCCGCCGCAGGCGATGATCTTGATGGACGGATCCACCTCCCGCATGGCCACGGAGAAATCCCGGACGCATTTTTCATAGCGCTCGATGCCCATCTCCCACATTTCGTTGTCGATCTCCCAATACCTCACGTTGTAGGGCTCCGGATGGCCGTTGGCGGCACGCTTGGCGCCCCATTCGTCCGTGGCGGGGGCGTTGCAATAGCGCACCCAGTTCACGGCGTCGGCCAGGATGGATTCGTACTCCTCGGCCGGGCGCTCGAAATGGACGGATACCACGATCACGGGTTCCGTATTCACTTCCCGGCAGAACTTGATGAATTCATCCGTGCCGAAGCAGTTCTGGTCGTAGTCCATCCACATCCAGTGCGGCCAGCGGTAGCGCTGCTCCTGCGGGCCGATACCCCATTGCCAGTAATACTGGGCGACGTAGCCGCCGCCCGGCCAGCGCAGGCATGTCGGATGCAGGTCCTTCACGGCCTGCAGGATGTCCGGCCGGAAGCCGCCGTTCGCCTGCCCGGTGGCTGTGGACAGGGTCGCCTGGTCCACGAGCAGCGTGCCGCCCGTCGCCAAGATGGCGAAGTCGGCATCGCCGGACAGCCCGCCTGCCGGCAGGGAGATGTCGAACTTCTTCCATGCCGGACCCGGGACGCCGAGCGCCTGCTCCCGCAGGATGCGCCCGTCCCGGACCAGCGCGAAGGAAAGCTTGGCGTCGCCCTTGGCATAGACCGAGCCCACGAACGTCTCGCCGGGCACCACGTTCTGCGGTCCTTGGGCAACGCCCGCCGCAGTCGCCCCGGCGGTAATCTCCTGCGCATAGTCCATATTGATGGCATCACCCTTCACGAGGCGGTACCGGCCCTGGCCAAAGGCCTTCCACTGCGGGGCCACGTCCGGGATCCGGACCGGATCCGGCGTGCCCTCGAACAGGACCTTCTTTCCATCGGCGGAAGTCACGCGGATGTTCCGGTAGAGCGCTTCCGTATAGTTCTCCCACAGGGTAAGGGTGTTCTGCGGACGGCTGTCGGGAACCTTGCAGGAAAGGACCTGCTTGCCATCCCACCAGACACGCACGCGCTGTCCGCGGCAACTGATTTTCAGATGATGCCAGGCGTCCTGGTCCAGTTGGACGGGCAGCGCAGCCTTCGCGGCCATCGGCTCCAGCGTGACGACCTTCCGGGTCCGGGGGCCGAAGGCCACTTCTTTCTCCTGCCGGACCGAAAGGGCGAACTGGGCACCGTCCACGGCCTTCTGCGCCTTGGCCAGCGCTTTCGCCTGATTGTCCGCCTCGATCTGGGCCTGGGTCTGCGCCAGGGTGAACCGCTGCCCTTCGTAGGCCGGGTCATAGAGGCGCAGGTAGTAGGAATCCGACCCGTCCGCCAGGTCCTTGAACGCGAAACGCAGGTCCAGCAGACCGCCGCTCCAGCGGCGGCCGGGCAGGAGATAAGCCCGCCATTTCACGTCCATCTCCAGGTCGTAACTGTCCGTGTCCATCGTTACGACCGGCAGCGGCTGCTCGTAGCGCGTGGGGGAGTGGAGCACGTTTTCCTCGTCCATGAACCATCCGTCGAAATACCCGTCCCGCGGCGGAATGCCGGGATAGTGCTCGGGTTCGAACGACCGCTCATAGATGAGTTCTTGCCACACCCCGTTGTTCGCGGAGAAATAGATGTGCTCGAACAGCTGTCCATACAGCATCGGGTCGATGGTACCCGCCGGTTTCCCGGACTTTACCTGGATGGCCCCCTGCCCCCAGGCCATTCCGCTTACGACGACCGTAATGACGAATAGGAGAAAGCGTTTCATGGCGTTTTAGTACTTTTCACAAATATAGTGATTTCTTGTCATTCCGGACCTTTTTTCGTACCTTGCATCGTATGAGCAAGATTTCTTCCCTCTTGAAGAAGTGGTCCGACAGCTCGCTGGTGCTGCGGATCCTGATTGGCCTGGTGATCGGCGCCGTGCTGGGGTTGTTGTGCCCGCAATGGACGGGAATCGGTATCCTGGGACAGGTGTTCGTGAGTGCGTTGAAAGCCATTGCGCCGGTGCTGGTGGCGCTCCTCGTGGCCTCGTCCATCGCCAAGGCGAAGGGCGGCCTGGGAGCCCGGTTCCGGACGGTCATCACGCTGTATCTGGTGTCCACGCTCTGCGCCGCGGTATTCGCGGTGGTGGCGAGTTTCCTGTTCCCGGTGACGATCAAGCTGCAGGGAGCCGAAGCCGGCGGCAGCGCGCCCGGCGGTCTTTCGGACGTGTTCCTGACGCTCCTCACCAACATGGTGATGAACCCGGTCCAGGCGCTCGCGCAGGCAAACTACATCGGCATCCTGTTCTGGGCCA
>JAEEGG010019356.1_pt1 | contig 13732 bp, 9 predicted proteins | sample 9134161 | NCBI WGS metagenome assembly JAEEGG01 (sample SAMN16246543, study PRJNA631951) | gut metagenome | biome: gut microbiome; feature: rumen; material: CR-attached | host: Bos | place: Iran: Karaj | collected 2018-10 | reverse complement strand
GTTGATATAGCCTTGGACAATTAGCGTCACTACCTCCACTTCACGGTCGGTAAGTGGTGGGTTGAACTGTGAGTTGTGAGGTGAGAGTGACGGGGGCAGGTTATGGCCTCCGGCATGCCCCTGCTGCGCAAGGGCAAGCAGTTGGTGGATGAATGCCGGTTCGGGCTGGTTGGTGCAGAGTGTGTGGTAAGTGGTGAGCGACTCATGATGCGGGGTGAGTACAATGGTCTTCCGCCGATGTTCAGAAAACCAGTTATTTTGTTCTAACACAATGTCCATAGCTACGAAATAGTGGAAGTAGCGTTCCGTATCCGTGGCAAGGAAGGTGCTGAAAGAGCCAAAGGTGTCTATCGTCATGGCGGGCATGGCGTTTTGCAGCAACTGCTGGAGACCAATGGCTGCCAGCGTGTTGGCATCAATAATGGCGATGCTGGGACACGGTGGGTGTGGCATGTCGTCGTTGGGCTTACTGCTTCTGAATGTCGAAGAGGGTGTCGAAACCCGTCATAGAGAATACTTTTTCAATCTCAGGGCTGATGTTTAGGATGGTGATGCTTTTGCCTGCTGCGGCGGCTGATTTGCGGATGCCAAGCAGAATGCGCAGACCAGAACTGCTGATGTAGTCCAACAGGGTACAGTCAATCACGATGTCGTGACTGGTGTTGTTGTTTAGGGGGGCAAGATCTTTGCCAGCCTGTTCTGCTGCAACGGTGTCGAACCGGCCTTCGAGCGTGGCGATGAGTTTGCCTCCTTCTTCGCGAATTGTAATGTTCATCTTATTAAAATAATCATTAATTAATCTATAGTCCTTCCTCCTTCGTCCTTTCTCGAGAAAAGAGCCTACATCATTTTAAGCAACGTCAGCTGATTGACGCCGTTCAAACGCTGGTAAGCCACAGTGTCCATAATCTGACGTACCAGGAAAATACCTAATCCGCCGATGGGACGCTCTTCGATGCTTAGTGTGACATCGGCATCGGCCTGTGCTGTGGGGTCGAAGGGCTGGCCTGTGTCGGTAATGACAAACTTCAGCTGCTGGCCGGTAAACTCGGCGACAATGTCAACTTTACCTGTCTGACCCTCGGGATAGGCATAGAGAATAACATTGGTTACTGCTTCCTCCAGCGCAAGGTTCAGACTCATGGCTACTGACATGTCGATGCCGGCTTGCTCACAGATGTCGCCTACAAACTCCTCGAGTTTGGAGATTTCATCTATCTGATTGACCAAAGTCAGTTTCTTGTGCATAGCGATGTCTTTTTTTCTTTTGTCTGCAAAAGTACATGAAATAGTAAAGAAAAGAAAAAATAAAAAAATAAAAAAGGTTAAATAGTTCTTATGCTCGAAAAAACTCAAGATTCTCTTGGCTTTTTCCCCGCTTAGTCGTACCTTTGTCGCCAATTATGAGGAAATTATTTTATATTATGATAGCTGCCGTATTGCTGATGGCGTGCGGCAAGTCGTATGAAGAAGAGAAGAAGGAGCGTCATGCCACCCAGCAGAAACTTGCTAAGGAGAATGACGAGGCACTGAAAATCGCGGTGCTGCCAACGCTCGACTGTCTTCCCCTCTACGTGGCTAAAGAACTGAATCTGTTTGATACCGCCGTTGTTGACGTGCGCCTGAAGCCGTTTACGGCTCAGATGGACTGTGATACGGCGCTCGTAGGCAGGACGGTGGAGGGTGCTGTGACTGATTTGGTACGCGCAGAACGGCTGGTATCCAAAGGAGCGAAACTGCACTATGTGGCCCAGACGGGTGCCTATTGGCTCCTTTTCACCAATCGTAATGCACGTATCAATCAGCTTAAGCACTTGGAAGACAAAATGGTGGCCATGACCCGCTACTCGGTTACTGACTTGTTGACCGACCGTGCAGTGGATAGTGCAAAGGTGAAGTCAGAATATGTCTTCCGCATTCAGGTAAATGACGTGTTCGTCCGACTGCAAATGCTCCAGAACAACATGATGGATGCCCTCTGGCTGACAGAACCTCAGGCTACTGTAGCACGACTGGCGAAGAACCCCATTTTGCTGGACTCACGTCGCCTGGGGGCGAACTATGGCGTTGTGGCATTTAACTCGCAAAAGATGAAAACCTTTGAGCGTAAGCAACAGCTGGATGCCTTCGTGAAGGGCTACGATGCTGCCTGCGACTCCATCAATAAACACGGTATCAGTTACTACCGTGACCTCGTGGCCCGCTATTGTAACGTGAAGACTGCCGTCGTTGACTCATTGCCCAAGGGTATTACGTTTACACATGCTCGAGGCCCTCTTCAACAGGACATTGAAAAGGTTAATAACTGGTTGAAAACCTCTAAGAAGTAGTCAATGGAACGGAACGATACACTAAAACGTGTTACGGCGGAGCTGGCAAACCGCTATGTAGGCGGCGCGCTGACGGAACTACAGAATTTCTTTGCCGTTTATCCGCGGCCTTCTGCACAGGCGGAGATGGACGTGCTGATCAGCGAGTATCATACCATGAAATGGTACTGGCAGCAAGGGTATGACGACCCGCAGCTGGAATCCAACTACCAGCGGTTACTGCAACGCACATACAGGCTCTATGCGAGTACGTCGCTTTGGCGTCGCATTGCTTCATCGCCCTTTGTATCGACTACATATTCTGCCATCATCATGCACCCAAGGGAGTGGTCGGTGGCCAACATACGTCAGGAGCTGGAGTCATTTGTCAGCGAAATGGCGATGGTGGAGCTTGAACCTGCCAACAAACAGGACCAGCACCGAAGGGAATTGTGTGGAAAACATTTTGAGCAGATGCGGTCGCTCTTCGACTTCCTGTGGACATCGGGGCAATGGACCGACTCCGTATCCTCTGCTTTCCAGCAGCTATTATTGTCGCCGACAATTGATGCTGATGATCAGCAGCTCATCGTGTCGGCTATTACACTGTCACTCATCAATGTGTTTGACATGGCCAAGTTTCGTGTCTTGATAACCGTCTATCGCGATGCTACCGATGAACGAGTGCGCCAACGTGCTCTGGTAGGGTGGGTTTTAGGTCGTAACTATACATTCTCCGGAGTTTTCCCGGAAGAGCTGGAGTTGGTCAATAGCCTGTTGGCTGACCCGAAGGTGATACAGGAACTGACAGAACTTCAGATACAGTTGATTTACTGCATCAATGCCGAGGACGACCACCAGAAGATTCAGTCGGAAATCATGCCGGAACTAATGAATGGTAGCCATTTCCGGGTAACGCGTGATGGTATTGAGGAAATGGAAGAGGATCAGTTGGAGAATATCCTGCATCCCGAGAGAGAGGAGGAACGCATGGAACGCGTAGAGGAAAGTATGCGCAAGATGATAGACATGCAGAAGCATGGTTCTGACATATACTTTGGTGGATTTGCGCAGATGAAGCGCTTTCCCTTTTTTCAACAGATAGTCAATTGGTTTATTCCATTCTCTATCCACCATCCACAGGTTGTGGAGTCGCTGCAGGAAGTGAGAAACAACCGCTTCCTGCAGAAAATGCTGAGCATCGGTCCGTTCTGTGACAGCGACAAGTATTCGTTTGTCTTTGCCTATCATCAGGTGTTGGAACGCATACCTCAGAACATCCGCGAAATGATGCAGAACGGAGAGGCTTCGTTTGTCGAGGTACCCGAAGAAGAGCAACAGTCGGCTGCCTATCTCCGACGTATCTATCTGCAGGACATCTACCGTTTCTTTCGTTTGTTCCCACATGCGGCACATTTTGATCATCCGTTCCTGCCACGTGAAAAGGACCTCGGACATCTCCTCTTCTTTGCCTCACCATTATTCAAGACTACTCCGTTGGCTAAGAACTGGAACAAGATACTTTCTATCTTACTCCGGCTGCAATACTATGACGAGGCCTGCGAGGCTATTGCCAAGATACCAGAAGAACAACGCGACTACGACTCGTACATGATAGAGGCCGTGGCGCTCAAGAAGAGAACACAGAAACCGCACGGAGTCCATAATAACAATCTTCATCTAAGGCTGACTTACATGAAAGCACTGGACGCTAATCCACAGGCTGTTCCTGCCTTGCAGGGACTGGCTCGTATGAGTTTTACGCTGAAAATGTATGACAAGGCCTTGAAAGAATATGACCTCTTGACTAAGTGTGATCCTGAGAAAAGAAGCTATATTCTGAACAAGATGATATGTCTGACAAACCTCGGACGGTATGAGGAAACACTGGACACTCTTTACCGTCTGTCGCTGGAGGATGAGCAGGACAAGAATGTGAAGCGTGTCCTGGCATGGGCATTGACAGGAGTGGGGAAGTACGAGCAGGCACTTTCTCACTATGAGCAGCTGATAGCTGTAGAGGAACCTCTGGCGGAGGACTTCTTGAGCCAGGGCTACTGCCTTTGGTTTGCCGGCAAGAAAGGCGATGCCGTTGCGAGTTTCCGCCGTTACCTGAAGGAAACTGGTGAAACGGCTGCTTACATCATTGAAAACGAAAAGGTATTGCTGGAAAAGAAGGGCATCAAGACTTCTGAGCAGTTGCTGATGCTCGATGCCATCTGTTCTTGAGCCATCGGTAACACCAGGTGAAGCATAGCGGAAGACCAACACCCGCTATGGAATAGAGTATCCAGAACAGATCTTCCTTGGCATAGTCGTGAATCACCATGTGACAGCCAATTTGACGTGGGTCGAGACCGTAGTACCAGATTTTCAGCAAACTGACAACCTTATAGGAGAGGATGTGGAAGACAAATATCGGTAAGGTATTGTCTCCGCAATAGACGAGGAATCGCTTGACGATTCCTTCTTTTTTGTCCAACCATGTGCTGACGTTATACACCATGAGGCAGCCTAAGATGGCAGGCAGGGGCAATGACAGGAACTGCTCAAACGTGGAACGCCAGTTCATGTTGGCAGTCAGGTATGCTGAGAACCACCACACCACAACGGCAAACAGTAGCGTGGTCCACCAGGTGACGCAATACTTGTGTTCCCACTGACGAAACAGAAAACCGCAGCCAAAGAAGAATACGCCCATCAAGTCACGATATCCGCCCTGTACTAACGTGATAATTTTCAGCCCCTCGTAGGTTTTCCAACCGCAAAGTAACAATATCATGACACAGATTGTCAGGGGAATCCATAGCGTGCGGGTCAACGGCTGCTCCTTCAGTCGTGTCTTCGATGCCAGTACATCAAGCCCCTTATATATAAATAGGTATAGGAGACTGGCAACGAGTAGGGCGCGGAAGAACCAGAAGGCACCGTTCAGGAATTGGTCATAGCCTCCCATAGCGGTGATGATGTTCCACAAGCATTGTTCCATCTGCCGCCAAGTGTAGGGATGCGTCACGCCTCCTTGTTCGTTACCATAGACTTCGTTGAGAATGCCTATGTCGAACATCAGGTTATGCAGCAACAGAAAGATAACACTCCACTTCACAAACGGCACGTAGAGTCCTTTGAAGCGCTTGCGGACAAAAGACATCTCATCGTTAAGATAACTTACGGAGAAGAAATAGCCTGCTGCCGCGAAGAACAAGGGCATGTGAAACTCGTAAAGGAAATGGTGCAGCACGTCAGGGCATTCGGCATGGCCGATGACCATGAGGATGATGGCGATAGCCTTGGAAATGCTGATAGTCGTGTTGCGCATAACTGTTTTTATAGCTTCTAAAGTTTTTATAGTTTCTATAGGAAGGGACTTAGCAGATGAGCAAACCAGCCGCGGAACTTCTGCCACGGAGTGCGGAAACGGTCCCACTCTTCGGGCGTCAGATAGACACTCTTCTGCTTGTCGCGATCGAACATCTGGTCCAGCTCACGGGTGGTTTCCGTGTCAACGATGACAGCATTTTCCTCGTAGTCCCAACGCAGGCTTCTGGCATTGAGGTTGGCACTACCGACGGTGCAGAACTTCCCATCGACCATGATGACCTTCGAGTGGTGGAATCCTGGTTGGTAAAGCCAGACGTGGATGCCATGTTTCATCAGTTTGTGGACATTGTAGAACACACAGTCGGGTGTCAATGGAATATCGCTCTTGGCAGAGACCATGATTTCTACCTTCACGCCTCGTTTCACGGCATCCTTCAACGCTTTCTTCAGTTTGCGGTTTAGGGTGAGGTAGGGGTTGATGAGTTTGATGGAGTCCTGTGCGTTATTAATGGCTTCGAGGTAGAAGGTGCGGATGATTCCCGGCGAGGTATGTGGCTCACGGTTGATAATGCCTACTTTCTTGTGACCGGCAGTACTTGTCGTGTCAGGCAGCAGTCCCTCGAAGGCGTATGGCATGTAGGCACGATAGTAGTGGGAACTGCGGATGGTCTCACCAGTCACACGCTTCCACATGCGCAGGAAAATCTGCTGCAGGTCATGAACTGCTCCACCTTCTATTCGGCAATGTATGTCGCGCCATTCGCCCACCTGCTCGGTCCCAACGATGTAATAGTCTGCCACGTTCATGCCTCCTGTATAGGCTATTTGTCCGTCGATGACCACAATCTTCCGGTGGTCACGTGTGAACACATGGTTGACCCAAGGGAAACGTATAGGGTCGAACTCGTATATCTGGATGCTGTCGTTCCATAGCGACTTCAAGTGGCGTTTCTTCAGCGGACGGTTGTTGGAGTCGTTGCCGAATCCGTCGAACAGCGCACGAACCTCAACACCCTCCTTGCGTTTTTCGCGAAGGAGGTCGAAAAGCAGCGAGGCAATGCTGTCGTTACGGAAGTTGAAGTACTCCAGGTGTATGCTAAGTTTGGCCTGTCTGATGGCCTTGAACATATCGTCGAACTTTCCTGCTCCGTTATAGAACAGCGTCACACTATTGTTGTCGGTAAAGTGGATATCGTTCTTGCGCAGCACTTCCACAATGGCACTATCACTAGACTGTGCATGAGCAACGCCCATGCACAGCAGTAAACTCATAATGAAAAGGAGCCTTCGCATCATTCCTTACGATGTCTTAGACGGTACTCAAGCGGCATGATGCCAAATTTGTCCTTGAAGACACTGGCGAAGTTCTCTGCAGTCATGAATCCAACGTTTGCCGCCAACTCGTTCATGTTGATGTTTGTGCGGACGAGCAGTGTGCAGGCATGTTTCAGGCGCAGGTCACGCACCACCTCCGTCGGGGTCTTCGTGGTGATGGCTCTCACTTTATGGAAAAACGGCACGCGTCCCATACCCATGGCATTGGCCAGTTCGTCCAGGCTGATATTGCCTCGGCTCATGTTATGCAGTACATACTGCTCGATGTTTTGCATGAGCTGCTGGTCCATGACGTTGTTCATGGAGTAGTCGCCCAGTGTTTCATTTTCGCCATAGAGGTCGGTTGTAAGTGCCGTTTCGGTCTTGAGCGCAGGCGTATTCTCGATAGGCATGTCTTCTGTCACTGACTTGTTGGCGATGTCTTCGTCGGTGGTGGTCTCCTTCACCTTGTTCTCGCTCTCGTCGAAGTAGAATGTCGAGGTCGTCATGCTGGAGTTCTGACTTTCGAGCATGCGAGTCTCGCCACCCTCGATGACGTTGTGGTCGAGTTCGATAGGAGCAATGCCGAGTACCTTGTTGAAACGCATGACTGCCTCCTGGATATTGAATGGCTTGGCCAGCATGTCGTCGGCTGCCAGTGTAATGTTCTGGTTCTTCATGTCCTGAGGTGTCAGCACGTAGTCGGTCATGAGTATGAACTTGGTCCGTTCTGTGGTAGGTGTAGTCTTGATAATGTTGCAGAGCTCACTACCAGTCATTTCCAGCATGTCCTGTTTACAGATGACCAGGTCAGCCATCATCACTTTGATGTCTTCTGCTGCAACGGCAATGTTGTTGTAGATACGTAGGTCGTAGATGTTCTGCAGTTGTTTCTGTATGAATCCAAGGAACGACTCGTTGTCGTCGATGAATACTACGATGAACTTCTTGGACGTGTTCGTAGCCTCTATCTCACGCGGTTTGATTTCGTAGGTCAGTTCACTCTCTGCTATCTGTGGCAGGCTGACCTCGCCCTTGTCGTTCAGTCCCATGCGCTCGTTGACACTCAACACGGCCTTTGCCTCAGGATTCTCCAGTGTTGACTGCATCTCTGAGATACGTGTGATGACCTGGAGCATCTGGAAGTGCAGGGAGTTCAGCTGCTCCTGGCCTTCAAGGGTTTGCTCCTTCATGGCAAGGTCGCCAATGATACTCGTCATGCGTGCCATTGGCTGTCGCAATTCGTCGCTGGCAATCTTGATTTCCTCGCGCTGCCGCTTCAGTTGGTCAATGACATTCTTCTTGCGTTGCCATATTTCCTTAAGTTTCTTGATGCCGTAGAACCACATGAAGATGACGAGGCCGACAATCAGCACGTAGATGATAATCATCCACCACGACGACCACCATGGGCGCAGAATCTGAATCTCCAACGTTCGTTCCTGGTTGCTGACGGCACCTTCGGCGCTGATAGCTTTCACGTGCAGGATGTATTTTCCGCTGCTCAGGTCGGTAAATGTGACACCGTGACTCAATGCGTCGCCATTGCGCCAGTCGTCGTCCAGTCCTTCCATCCAGTACATGAACTGGAGTTTCTCGCTCTGGTTATAGTTACCTGTCGAGAATTTGATGGTAAACGTGTTCTGGTTGTTGGCCAGCTCAATGCGGTTGCTCTCGTTGAGTGCTTGTGGCAGTGGAACACGTTCCTTATAGACATGGCCGGTCTGTATCTCCTCTTCACCGATGAACAGCTGCGTCAGCATGACGCGTGGCAATGACTCCGTGTCGCCTTTTGTTTGATGGCGCACCCAGTTGATGCCGTAGAGTCCGCCGAAGACCACATTGCCGTCCTTCTTTGTGATGATAGAGCCCACATTGAACTCGTTTGACTGCAGTCCGTCGCTGGTGTCGTAGTTATAGAGTCCGTAGTTGTTTTTGCCTGTCTCGTGATTACGCTGTACGACGACTCGTGTCACACCGTTACTGGTGGTAATCCAGATGTTATGGTTCTTGTCCTCGGCCAGTCCGCTGATGGCATTGTTGGTCAGTCCCTCCTTCTTAGTCAGATAGTCCAGGTCGTCGTCTTCGAGGTTCAGTATGTTCACGCCTTCACGTGTTCCTACCCATATCAGGCCACGTGAGTCCTGGATGACCTGTGTGATATAGTTGCTGGTAAACTGCTTCAGATTGGTGGAGTTACCCGTCAGCAGCTTCTTGTCGGTCGTCGAGAGGTCCAGCATGACCAGTCCCTCGGCAGTACCCACCAGCAGCATGTTGTTCTTGGCATAGAACAGGTCCGTGATGCTGTTCGTGTTCAGTTTGCCATTCTCGCGGGTATAGCTTGAGAAACTGTTCATCGTCGGGTTATATACCTGAAGTCCTCCGTTAGTGGCAATCCAGAGGTTGCCCGTTTTGTCGGCACAGAGTGCGTTGACATGGTCGTCAATCAGCGTCCTCATGCTGTCAGTTGCTGTTGAGTAGATGGTCACCCCACCATTCTTGATGCGTGTCAGTCCGTTCTGTCGTGAGCCCACCCAGATGCTGCCGTCTGGTGTTGTTTCCATACAGGTCGTCTTCTTGCTGGCCAAGGGTCCTTCGTAGCCTACCACACCCTTGTCGCTGGTTCCGTACCACATTTTACCGTTGGCATCCTCGGTCATGCACGACACGTCGCCAAGTAGTTGCGAATCAAACTTATAGATGCTATTGCCGCAGTATGCCACGCCCGATTTCTCGGTACCCACCCACAGCAGGTCGGTATCGTCCACGTAGAGGCTCTGAATGCCGACAATCTCCGTAATCCATTGCAGGTCGTTCAGGTTACGTGGCTGAACAGAAGTCAGCTCATGGTTGGTAGTGGTGGTATGGATGAGTCCGTTACGGTCCGTACCAATCCACACATTTCCCTGTCTGTCGCCCGTGACGCTGTTTACGGCATGGTCAACGCCGATGCCACTCAGCCCCAGCTGGTCGCCGAAGTTGGTGTTCCACTCGTTGGTGTTCTTGTTGTAGATGAAGAGTGTGCCCTGTCCGTATAGCCAGATATTCTCCTGCTGGTCGGCAAAGGCTTTCAGGCTCTTTGTCTTGCGGATGTGCTGGTTAGCGATGTAGTCTGTCTGCCAAACGGTCTGCACCTGGTGCATCACGTCACAGCATACCATGCGTCCGTCGTCATATACCATGATGGCTCCGTCCCTGCAGTCGGTGATGGAGCAGATGTTCCCCTGTGGCACGCCGTGTGAGTCGTTTGTGTATCCGAATTCGTGCAGCAGCTGCTGTTGCATGTTGTAGGCCACGACACCCTTGTTGGGTATTGCTGCCCATAGGTTCTTGTGACGGTCGATAAAGATAATTTTCGGCTCGCCTTCAATACCCATTCTGCCGAGCACTTGTTTCATGTCGCGCTCAAATGTTTCCGTCTGTGGGTGGTAGATGCAATAGCCTGATGCCGTTTCAATCCACAGGTTTCCGTCCAACGCTTCCTGTACGCTGAGAATGTAGCTGTCGGGCAGGGTAGAGCCGTCCTGTGAATTACTCTGGTAGTTTTTGAAGACATACCCATCGTAGCGGTATAGTCCGGCTGGTGTGCCAAACCATACGAATCCACGAGAGTCCTTCAGAATACAGTTGACTTGACTGCTTGTCAGTCCCTGTTTGGCATCGAGTGTCTTAAACAGGAAAAGTCCAGTGGCTGCCATCGGTAGTAGGATGGCCAGTATCAATAATAATTTCTTGATTCCTTTCATATTTGTCATATCTCTTCTATCTTCTTCTAACTTCCTCTAACTTCTTCTAACTTCCTCCAACTTCCTCTAACTTCCTCTAACTTCCTCCGTCTTACACCATGCAGGCATAGTGATCGACCACTCCTAAGAGTTGGTTGTCAGGACTGACTACGAGCACGGTGTGTACTTTATATTGGTTCATGATGCGCTGAATCTCGGTAATCTTGGTCTGAGGTGTCACAGTCTTTGGCGTAGTGGTCATGATGTCGCTCACGGTACGGTCGAAGAATTCCGCCTGCCATTTCTCCATAGCTCGGCGTATGTCTCCGTCGGTGATGAGTCCAACAATCTTGTCGTCGCGCAGAGCCACACCCAGTCCGAGTTTGCCCTTGCTTACCAGGATGATGGCTTCGCCCAAGTGCATTTCTGGTGGAACAATAGGCATGTTCTCTGTCAGCATGACGTCCTGGGCGGTGGTTAGCAGTCGTTTGCCCAATTCTCCTCCGGGGTGGAACTGTGCGAAGTCCTGCGGTTTGAAGTTACGCTTCTCAATGAGTGCCACAGCCAGCGCGTCGCCCATAGCCAGTGTGGCTGTTGTGCTACTGGTGGGAGCCAGGTTCAGGGGACACGCCTCTTTCCTGACGTTGATGTTGATGTGGCATGTTGAGTATTTGGCCAGCAGCGACTGCGGGTTGCCGCTCATGCCGATGATGGGAATCTGCATGTGCAGCACCATGGGTATGAATCTCAGCAGTTCGTCCGTCTGTCCTGAGTTGCTGATGGCCACCACCACGTCATCCTTGGTCATCACGCCGAGGTCGCCGTGATAGACGTCCAGCGGATTGATGAAGAACGATGGCGTTCCCGTCGATGAGAACGTGGCTGCCATCTTGGCACCGATGTGCCCACTCTTGCCCACACCGGTAACAATGACCTTGCCCTTGCACTGGTATATCATCTCGACGGCCTTGTCAAACTGCTCGTCAATCTGTGGGATGAGTTCCAGCAGCGCCTCGGCCTCGTCCTTGATGCATTGTATGGCGTATTCTCTTGTTGTCATAACTATTTACTCTCAACTCTCCACTCTAAACTCTAAACTCTAAACTCTCAACTAATGCCTCCAGTTTCTCCAGTTCCAGCATGTTAGCAGCATCGCTGAGCCCCTTGTCCGGGTCGGGGTGTACCTCGAAGAACCATCCGTTGGCTCCGAAGGCCTTGGCGGCCAGTGCCATTGCAGGTACGAACCTGCGGTCGCCGCCTGTCTTTCCGTCAGCACCTCCTGGGCGTTGTACGCTGTGGGTGCAGTCCATGATGACGGTGTCGGTTATCTGTAGCATGTCGGGAATGTTTCGGAAGTCCACCACGAGGTTGTTGTATCCGAACATGTTGCCACGTTCCGTTAACCATACCTCGCGGGCGCCGGCCTCATGTGCTTTCTCCACGGGGTAGCGCATGTCGGTACCGCTGAGGAACTGTGCTTTCTTAATGTTCACTACGGCACCCGTCTTGGCGGCAGCCACTAACAGGTCGGTCTGCCTGCACAGGAATGCAGGAATCTGCAGCACGTCAACCACCTCGCCGGCGGGCTTTGCCTGCCAGCTTTCGTGGATGTCGGTGAGCAGTCGCAGTCCATACTTTGACTTGACGTCAGCCAGCATCTGCAACCCCTTGTCCAGTCCGGGGCCGCGAAACGAGCGTATCGACGTGCGGTTCGCCTTGTCGAACGACGCTTTGAAGATGATGTCCGTGCCCACTTTTTTGTTGATTTCCACCAACTTAGCCGCTACTGTGTCCAGCAGTTCAGCCGACTCTATGACGCACGGGCCAGCTATAAATGTACTTTTCATTTATCAGATATCTAGCTATTTCGGTAGCAAAGATAAGGAAAAATCTGCAAACTCTCTTAATTTTAATCAAGAATTTAACTCAAAAATTGTTTTTCGTACCGAAAAAGTGATTCATGTCATGTATTTCTCTCTATCTTTGCAGCCGATTTAAGGATAACGCCAGCGCTGTGGCGACTGGTAAATGTATAACAAATTATTATTAAACCCAAATCGGTCGTTAGGGCCAATTCTCTTTAGTAATATCAAACCTTTCTGTTGTCCTCCAAAGTCCCAAGAATGCTTGTCGTTGGTTCATAGTTCTCACGAGACGTAAAACATTCTTATCGTCTTTCTTTTCAAGATAGGCGGGGATGTTGAGTATCTTGTACCTGATGGTCTTGAGGAAATGACTTTGCTTGGAATTAATGATGGCATGTCTGAAGAGGCTGATGAAGTTGTATGCCATAATGATGAAAGAGTCGCAGGCTTCCGTCGCCCAGAAGTCCTTTGATGAGAATTTGTCGGCAGAGAAGTCGTATTTGATCTCCTTGATTCTGTTCTCCGAGTCTGCGCGTCCGCGATAGAGGTCGTATACGGCTTTGGCTGGCAGTGTTTGCGAGGTAATGAAACAACTGTACCGGTAATTCCCCAGCTCTGCCACGTCAGGGAAAAGTTCCATTTGCTTGGGCTTCGTGATTTTCTTGATCTTCTTACCTGCGGCCTTGGGACGTTTGTCTACTTCCTGTCTCACCATAATGATGCGGCGTGGTTTCTCCCAGTCCTGCGCCTGATAGGTACTCTCTGCAATATGCAACCCATCGGCCACTTCCGTCCACTTTGCCTGCGATGCCAGTTGTATCTTGATACTGTTGTTGAAGCGGCAGGCCACAATGTATGGCAGGCACTTCTTCTCCAAACGGTCGAAGATGTCACCGCTGAAGAAGCCGCTGTCCATGCGTACAAGGCCGACCTTCTTTCCATGAAGCCTTTCAAGGGTATTGTCAAGGAATGCCAGGTAGTTTGTCGATGCGGACGTGTTGCCAGGACGAAGCCAGTAGTTGGCAATCATCCGAAGGTCGGCTACGAAAGCCAGCAGCGGATGGTGGGACTTGCGGCCGGGGCGCTTGGGATTGTAGCCTACTGCCGCACCTTCCTGGTCACCGCAACGCTCCATCACCGTTGAGTCGAAGTCAAGCGTGTAGTTGTCGAAACACAGTTCCGAAAAGAACCATCCATA
>JAEEGG010019353.1_pt1 | contig 13732 bp, 11 predicted proteins | sample 9134161 | NCBI WGS metagenome assembly JAEEGG01 (sample SAMN16246543, study PRJNA631951) | gut metagenome | biome: gut microbiome; feature: rumen; material: CR-attached | host: Bos | place: Iran: Karaj | collected 2018-10 | reverse complement strand
GTACCTGTAACCTTCCGTCTTCAGTAATTTTTAAAGATGAACGCATTCAACAAATTACACATATTAGTTGGATTCACTCTAATGTTAGGCTTGCTCCACGCATGTGGGAGCAAGCCTAATCCTGAAATGGAGGAGGCCTATCAGAAAGCCGCCAGCTGTCTGGCTGCCGACGAGAGCTTCTACCCCATTATCGACGAAGCGCTCTACTATTTCCAGAACCAGACGCTCGACTCCATCACGCCCCTCTATATCAACGAGCAGGAAGCCGTGCAGAAACTGATGAAGCTGGAAACCTGGCTGGCGTTCACCACACGTGACTTCACAGCCAACGAAAGAAAAAGCCTGCAGGACCGCAAGTATCTGCCAAGGGCCATCCCCATCGCCTACGACGGACTTGCCATCATTGTCAACAATGCCAACCCGGACACCTGCATCACCGTGAAGGACTTCCGCCGTATCCTCTTGGGCGAGATGACCAAATGGAACGAGCTGAACCCGAAATCAGGCATGGGCGACATCGACGTCGTCTTCGACAATCCCCTGTCGAGCACCGTCCGCTGGTGTGTGGACTCCATCCTCGGCGGTCAGGAATTCAAAAACCCCAACATCGGCGCCGTGAAGACCAGCGCCGCTGTGATCGACTATGTTGAGAACCACCAGAATGCCCTTGGCATCATCGGCAGCAACTGGCTCAACGACAAACGTGACACCACAAATGTCACCTTCAAGAAGAATATTACCGTGATGGGCGTCTCCCGGCTCGACTCCGCCACCAAGGCCAACAGCTGGAAGCCCTATCAGTTCTACTTATATAATGGCAACTATCCGCTCATCCGCACCATCTATGCCCTGCTCAACGAGCCCAGAAGCGGTGTGCCCTCAAGCTTCGCACACTTCTGTCAGTTACCTAAGGGGCAGAAGATCATCCTGCGCTACGGACTGCTGCCAAGAACAGCCAACATGAACGTCAGAGAAGTGATTGTAAACAGAGAATAGTGAAAAGTGAATAGTGAAAAACAGAAACTGATTAAACTATTTGAGTTTTCTAACGTCATAAAGAACGAGAGATAATTAACAAGATGTATAACTTATAAAAAACGAGAGAATTATGAAAACGATCAAATATTTAGTAATGGGTGTGCTGCTGGCAGGTTTCAGCACCACCGCAATGGCACAGGAGGCAGAGCTCAACGCAGCCCTGCAGGCCATCAAGAACAATGCAGCCGACAAGGCTGATGTAGTGAAAACCGCTCAGAAGAAGAACAAGAAGAACCCCGAGGCTCTCGTAGCCATCGGACGTGCCTTCTACGAGGCTCAGGATACGGCTCAGGCCCGTAACTTTGCCAATCTGGCCGACGAGGCAGCAAAGCACAAGTGCGCTCCTGCCTTCATTCTTCTGGGTGACATCGAGGCTTACGCCAACGAGGGCGGTAAGGCTGCCGGTTACTACAACCAGGCTACCTACACCGATCCTAAGGATCCTACCGGTTATTACAAGTATGCACTCGTTTACCGCAAGATCTCTCCGAAGGGTGCCGTACAGAAGCTGGCTGACCTGAAGTCACAGCGTCCCGACATCGAGGTTGACGCCCTCTCTGGTCACATCTACTACCTCTCCAACGAGTTCGAGAAGGCCCGTGAGGCATACGGCAAGGTGCCCGTAGGCAAGATGGAGAAGAACGACATCGTGGAGTACGCTATGGCTTCTTACTTCCTCGGCAAGCACGCTGAAGGTCTTGAGAGAGTGAAGGCCGGTCTGACCAAAGAGCCCCGCAACGCCGCTATGAACCGTCTGGCTATGTTCTTCAACACTGAGTTGGGTAACTTCGACGACGCCGTGAAGTATGGCGACGCCCTCTTCAACCAGTCAGACAGCGCTAAGTTCTCTTATCTGGACTACGCTTATCTCGGCAACGCCTTCAACGGACTGAAGCAGGCCGACAAGGCTATCGAGCAGTACAACCTGGCTCTGCAGTCAGAGTTCGACAACAAGGCCAAGCGCGCCGGTGTCGTCAAGCAGCTCTCTGACGCTTACGCTGAGAAGGAAGACTACATCAACGCCATCGAGCGCTATAAGGAGTATCTGGAAGGCATCGAGAAGGCCACCGCTACTGATCTGGCCGCCCTCGGAAGCCTCTACACCCAGCACGCCAGCAAGCTGACCGATCCTGCTGCCAAGAAGGAAGCCTTCACACAGGCTGACAATGTGTATGCCGGTCTGGCAGAGAAGTACGAGAATGCTGTGGAATACGCCAACTTCATGCGTGCCCGTGTGAACGCCCAGATGGATCCCGACTCTAAGCAGGGTCTCGCTAAGCCCTACTACGACAAGCTCATCGAGCTCATCGCCCCGAAGGCTGAGAAGGACAATTCCGACAAGGCTCGTCTGATTGAGGCTTACCGCTACAACATCGCTTACTTCTTCATCGTGAAGGAAGACAAGGCTCAGGCTAAGGATTATGCCAACAAGCTCATCGCCATCGATCCCGACAACGAAGTAGCTAAGCAGATTCTCGGAGTAAAATAAGAAAACAACAAACCAAAAATAATCCCCCGCCTTTTGGCGAGGGATATTTTTTTGATAACTGCTGTTTGTTTAGCCCAGGCTGATAGCCTCAGAAGGACAAACACTTGCGCAGGTGCCACACTCGGTGCACAGATCGGGATCGATAGAATACTTCTCACCCTCAGAAATTGCCTCAACGGGGCACTCACCCTGACATGTACCGCAAGCGATGCAGTCGTCACCAATTACATAAGCCATAATCGTTACAAATTTAAAGTGTTAATACTATAAATACCTTAATTAGGTGATGCAAAGGTACGAAATATTTTTGATATCTACCAAATTTTAGGTAGCCAATTTCACCTAAAAGCCTTAATTTATACAGTGTCGAAATAGTGAAGGATATAATAAAAGGCACCGTTTTCACGTTATAGTATAGAAAAGAGGTAAGAGGTGAGAGGTAAGAGGTAAGAGAAATGTTTATAAGACATATAGTAACATTATTGCTGATGATGGGCTGCCTGACGGCAACGGCCCAGGAGAGAAAAGTGCAGTACAAGCCGTATATCGACTTGCGCCCGCTGCACCTAGGTATTCTCGTGGGATTGAACCTGCAGGATATGGAGTTGGAGAACGTTGGCCCGCAGACCATCCTACAGGAAGACGGCACAACAAAGACACAGACGATTGTCTGCGACGACGACAAATGGAACGCGGGTTTCTCGGTAGGCGTATTGGCCGACCTGAGGCTCTCGCAGCACCTGAACCTGCGCTTCACGCCCACCATGCACTTCGGCGCCAAACACCTGACCTTCTTCAATATGACGGAACTGACGGAAGAGGGTCGATTGATGGAACAGACGCAGGACATGAAGAGCACGTATATCTCTTTCCCCGTGGGTCTGAAGTTCTCGGCAGAGCGCTGGAACAACTACCGCCCCTACGTGATTGCCGGCGTGAACCAGTTGGTGAACCTGACCAGCAAGAATCAGGATTTCCTGCAGCTGAAGCGTACCGATACGATGGTGGAAATCGGACTGGGTTGCGACCTCTATCTGCCCTTCTTCAAGCTGATTCCGGAACTGAAGTTCTGCTACAGTCTGACGAATGCCCTCGATAAGGGTCATGCCGACGAACTGCAGGACACCAACAAGCGGATGTATGCCAACGCCGTGAGGAGTGCGCAGACCAAGATGATTGTTTTGACCTTCTATTTCGAGTAGAAACTGTTAAAAAAGCATAATTACCTGACTGATTATGCGTTACGCAAATGATATTCGGATAAAAAGTAGTACCTTTGCACCCGCTTTCGGCGTAACCGATGGAGGGAAGTAACGAGTTGCCCGTCTATGTTGCGTTGGAACGATACAGCAAACAAGTAAAAAAATAAAAAGATGGATTTAATTAAAGTTGCTGAAGAAGCATTTGCAACCGGCAAAAAGTTCCCAGAGTTCAAGGCTGGTGACACGATTACTGTCGCTTACAAAATTATCGAGGGTTCCAAGGAGCGTATCCAGCTCTATCGTGGCGTGGTCATCAAGATTTGTGGTCATGGTGACAAGAAGCGTTTCACCGTTCGTAAGATGTCAGGCACTGTAGGTGTTGAGCGTATCTTCCCCATTGAGTCACCGAACATCGACTCAATCGAGATCAACAAGATCGGTAAGGTACGTCGCGCTAAGCTGTACTACCTGCGCAAGCTCACAGGTAAGGCTGCCCGCATCAAGGAGAAGCGTCGTCCTGTTAGCGCAGAGTAATCCGCACGATGAACAAGATAAAAGAGATCTCGATGACGGGGTCTCTTTTTTTTCTAACAACAATAGCTTATGAAAGAATTAGCCCTTAAGTACGGATGCAATCCGAACCAGAAGCCCTCACGGATCTTTATGACGGAGGGAGAGTTACCCATTGAAGTGATCAACGGCCGTCCTGGTTACATCAATTTCCTCGACGCCTTTAATGCCTGGCAGTTGGTGAAGGAGCTGAAGGCTGCTACCAGTCTGCCCGCAGCTGCCTCGTTCAAGCATGTGAGTCCTGCCGGTGCTGCCGTCGGTCTGCCCCTGAGCGACACGCTGAAGAAAATCTATTTCGTAGACGATGTGAAGGATCTCGACGCATCGCCTATCGCCTGCGCCTACGCCAGAGCCCGTGGTGCCGACCGTATGTCGAGCTACGGTGACTTCGTGGCCCTCTCTGACACCTGCGACGCCACAACAGCCAAGCTGCTGAAGCGTGAGGTGAGCGACGGTGTGATTGCTCCCGACTATACGCCTGAGGCCATCGAGATTCTGAAGGACAAGCGCAAGGGCACCTATAATGTGATTAAGATCGACCCGAGCTACAAGCCCGCTCCCATCGAGACGAAGCAATGTTTCGGCATCACTTTCGAACAGGGTCGCAACGAGATCAAGCTCGACGACGATGCCCTCTTCGAGAATATGCCCACACAGAACAAGACCTTCACACCTGAGGCCAAGCGCGACCTGATCATTGCCCTGATTACGCTGAAGTACACGCAGTCGAACTCCGTCTGCTACGTGAAGGACGGTCAGGCCATCGGTATCGGTGCCGGTCAGCAGAGCCGTATCCACTGTACCCGTCTGGCTGGTAACAAGGCAGACATCTGGTGGCTGCGCCAGCATCCGAAGGTGATGAACCTGCCGTTTATCGACAACATCCGCCGTGCTGACCGCGACAACACCATCGACGTGTATATCTCTGAGGACGAGCATGACGACGTGCTGCGCGACGGTGCTTGGCAGCAGTTCTTCAAGACAAAGCCCGAGGTGCTGACGATGGAAGAGAAGAAAGCGTGGATTGCCCAGAATACGAAGGTGGCCTTGGGCTCGGATGCCTTCTTCCCCTTCGGCGACAATATCGAGCGCGCGCATAAGAGCGGTGTGGAGTTTATTGCCCAGGCTGGCGGCAGCGTGCGTGACGACAATGTGATTGAGACTTGCGATAAATATGGTATCGCGATGGCGTTCACAGGCGTCAGACTGTTCCATCATTAAAAGAAATGGACGATTTTCAGCATATCCTCGAGAACGGCATCAACTTCGGGAGAGGAGGTGATAAGCCGAAGGATGATGGCAAGGTGAAGACCAAAGCCAAGAAGAAGCAGTATATTACCGGCGCTCATGGCAGCGGTTCAGCCCGTCAGAAAGCCAAGTATCGTGAACAGCGTGCCAACCGGCACAAGAAATAAGAAGAATCCCTCACTGCAACTGCGGCGAGGGATTTACTTTTTCACAGGGATAGACAGGACAAACCGGCAACCCGTAGTGTAGGTCTTATCGAGCATCACCTCTGCACCTATCGACTTGGCCAGATGAAGACAGATGGGAAGGCCCAGTCCGATACCCTCCTTGAAGTTACCACTACCCTTCTCGAACAAATTGAAGATGCGCTCCTGGTCTTCCTCAGGAATACCGATACCCGTATCAGTAACCATCAGCTTCAGCAGATGATTCTCTGCGTCGTAAACGCTACGGAGCTCGATATAACCCTCTTCGGTAAACTTCTCGGCATTGTTCAGCAGATGTATGAGGATACGGGAGATGGTTGCGCTGTGAGAACGGAAGACGAAATCGTCGGTGACCTTCGCCATATACCGCATCTCGACGCCCTTGTTTACCTTCGCCACCATTAACCGCAGCACCTTGCGACACAGCTGATTGACCCACACATCCTCCATCTCGGAGTCCGGACGCAGGTTGTTTTCGCTCTCACTCTTCGACAACTCCAGCATCTCGTTGACGATAGAGGTGATGAGTTCCACATTATTCGTGATGCGCTCCTGCATGTCACTCTTTTCTTCTTCGCCTAATTCCATTTCCGGACTACAGAGTATTTCGGAGAAACCGGCCACCGCATTCAGGGGCGTGCGGATCTCGTGACTCATGTTCCTGATGAAGGCCGACTTCATGCGGTCAGACTCTTCTGCATGCGCCAAGGCTTCCTGCAGGGTCTTATTGCGGGCCCAGATGATGCGTACCAGACGGCGGCGACCCATGACGTAGATGATTACGAAGGCAATCACCACACCGATGAGCCAGTTCATGAGGTTCTTGGCCTTCTTCTTATAGACTTCGGCATCATTCTGCGACTGCATGAGCAAACGCTCCATCGACATATAGCCGAAGTTTGCTCCCTGCGAGAGGCTGTTGATGGAATCCATATCGATGTAGCGATGCGTCATTGCCTTAAAGCTCTCGTTGACGTCGCCCTTCAAAGTCAACACACGGACGGCTACTAACGAGCTGTCAACATAGAGGTTACCCCGTTGCAGGCGAGCCAGAGCACCGTCGAAATCCTTATCGAACGACAGCTTGGCTACCGCCATCATATTATCATAGCGACGGCTGAAGTCGGGATCGCCCGCAGCACGCAGCTGCTCGTATTCATCATACTGACGGTAGAAAGCATCGGAATCGCCCTTGATGAAATACACATACCCCTTCATGGCGGCAGACATCGACTGATATTCTATATTCTGTAGTTCCTTTGCCAGCTTTTCTGACTTATCGAGCCACCCGAGTGCTGATGAGGGCTTCTTCAAAGACAGCATCTCTGCCAGATTCAGATAGGTACGCATGGTGAATTTGGGATCGCGATCGCCCACTTCATTCAACGCCTGGGTAAAGAAGAGCTCCGCCTGACGGGAAGCATGACTGGTGTAATAAATATCGCCCATCAGACCTAATGGCAGATAGTAATAATCGGAAGCCTTGTCGTCGTGTACCTCTTTTTCCAGATTCTGTGCATACTCCATCGCCTGGACGAGCTGCCCGTGACGCAAAGCATAGAAACCTTCATTACACTTCAGTTTGTAATAGAGATTCATGTCGCCCTGTTTCTTCAGATAGTCCGCGTAATCCTTGGTATAGCTGTAGAACTCAGAGGCGTTTCCGGAAGCCATCAGATGATGGAACTTATCATAACGCTCCTTGTCTTCTCCAGTCAAGTCGGAAACGAGCTTGTCTGCATAAGCGATATCCACACAAACCATCAACAGTATGGCGGTCAGGATCAGATGTAAATATGATCTTAGGTTTTTGGCCATATTTTGTGTGGCAAAGATAACAAATATTCCGTAATATTACTAAAAAACGGCGACAGAATTAACACAATTTATGTTAATTCTGTCGCCGGAATGGCTCTTTTTATGGAAAAAACGATTAGAAGCTCAAGTCTTTACCACGATAGAAAGCGATGAGTGCCTTCTGGTAGATGTTCTCGTAGCGGGCCTGCACGAGGTCGGACTCAGCCTTGAGATAGTTGTTCTTCGACTCGTTAAACTCGGTGATGGTGGCCTTGCCGTTCTCGTACTTCGCCTGAGTGAGGTGGAATGCATCGTTGGCGGTAGCGACGGCCTGCTGCGAGGCTTCCTCTTTCGCCTGGGCATTCAGGGCGTTATAGTAAACCTGCTGGATTTCCTTATACAAGGTCTTCTTCGTATTGTCGAGTGCAAGCTGCTGGTTCTCCTGCTCGATACGGGCAGAGCGGATCTGGTTGCGCGTCGAGAAGCGGTTGAAGATAGGCACGTTCAGATTCAGACCGATATACTGCGAGAAGTTGTTCTTCAGCTGGGTGCCGAAACCGTCGGCCTTGAAGCCGGAGGTGGTGTAATAGTTCGTACCGAGACCACCGCTCAAAGAGAGCGTGGGATAGTTGCCAGCCTGGGCAATCTTGATGCTGTGCTCAGTGCCTTTCAGCTTCAGCTGCTGAGAGATGATCTCGGGCTTGATGCCAAGGGCATCGGCGTAGATGGCGTCGGGGGTGGGGAGAGAATTAGGATTTCCTAGATTATCTAGATTATCTAGATCATCTAGATTAGGGCGGACGATGGTGAAGCCTTCGGGCGATGGGAGCTCGAGGAGCTGCGAGAGGGTCAGAAGGGCCACACGGGTATTGTTATCGGCCTGGGTGGCGGTCAGATGACTGTTGGCAAGAGTGGCCTTCTGCTGCGAGAGCTCGGCCTCAGAGGCTTTGCCGTTATTCACGAATGCCTGCAAACGGGCTACCTGCATAGAATCGATTCCTATCTGACGATGGGCCACATCGGCAATCTCCATATCATAGAGTATCTGCACGTATGCCTGAGCTACCTGCATGCGGATATCGTTCTTCGCCTTTTCAAGATCGGCGGTAGCGGCCTCGAGGTTCAGCTGGTTGAGCTTGATCTGATTGGGAATCTGGAAACCGGTGAAGATGGGCACGCTGGTACCGAGCGAGAAACTCGTCGACGAGGTGTTGGTGTTCGAGTAGGTATTATCTGCTGTCAGACCGCGACCGAAGCTGAAGTTCTGGCCTACGGAGCCGCTGAGATCCGGCAGACGGGAGTTCTTGGCTGTCGAGAGTTGTATCTCCTGCTGGCGGCACTGATTCTCCTGCTGCTTGATGCTGATGTTATTCGCTACAGCGTAGTCGCAGCATTCGCGGAGGCTCCATTGGCGCTGCTGAGCAGCAGCGGGGAGAGGGAGGGTTATTAGGGCGATTAGGACTTTCGGGAAAATCCTGAACCGGGAGGATATAATTGATATCTGTTTCATAATTAATTACGTATTTACAGGAGGGGAAGAAGTTACTTAGTGTCTTCGTCAGTGATGATCTCGGGGCCGCGCACCTTGTCCTTGGTGGTGATGCCCTTCTTGATTTCGATGTTCACACCGTCGGAGAGACCGGTCTCAACGTAGGTGCGATCATAGGTTTTCTCCTTGCCCTCGCCCTTGATGACGTAGACGAAGGTAGAGTCGCCCGAGAATTCGATAGCACTTTCAGGAACCGTGAGCACATTATCAGCTTTCGCCAGCACGATCTCAGCGTTAGCGCTGTAGCCCGAACGGATCTTGCCGCCCTCGCTGAGCATCACAGCTGCCTTGATCTCAAACTGGTTGGCACCGTTAGACTCTACGGCCTTCGGAGAGATATACTCTAAAGCTGCATCGAACTTCAGGTCCTGCAGGGCGCCGATGGTAATCTTCATATTCATGCCGTTGACCAGCTGACCGACTTCTGTCTCATCGATGTTTCCACGGAAGATCAGGTTGTTCATATTAGCAACGGTGGCAATCGTAGTACCCTCGTTCATTGTGTTCACCTGGATGACGGAGTAACCCACCTTCACCGGGATGTTGAGGATAATACCACTGATGGTAGAACGAATCAGCGTAGAAGAGGCTTTGGCGTTAGCTTTCGAGAAACCGTCTCTTACTACCTGCAGAGCATCTTCAGCAGCCAGTTTCTCGTGCTTGGCCTGCTGGAGGGCAATGCGGCTCTTGTCGAACTCATCGTCGCTGACGAGCTTCTGTTCGTGCAGGTTCTCGATACGCCTGAAGTCGGTCTCCGACTGCTTCAGGTTGATCTCAGACAGACGTACGCGCATCTCGGCACTCGACAGCTGGCCCATTTCTGGCACCACTTTCACCTTAGCAATCACGTCGCCCGCATTCACATAGTCGCCTGGCTCCTTATAGAGTTCGGAGATGATACCAGAGATCTGCGGTTTGATGTTGACCTCGTTACGGGGTTCGATCTTACCGGTGATGATGGTGGTCTTCTGGATACTGTCCTGTTTCGGAGTGAACTCGTTGTAGACCACTTCCTTGGGTTGGCTCTTCTGCCAGAGGAACACGAAGGTTCCGATGAAAATCAGGGCTATTATAGCCGCGATGATCAGTTTGCTGTACTTTTTCATAATTATTTTGTTTATTATATTTTTGCAATAAGTTATTTCTTTGCATCGGACTTTACGGACTTTCTCGAACTTCTTTATGTCCACATTATCAATCAGTCCGCGTCAGTCCGAGTTTGTCCGCTGCCAATTATTCATCGCGCATAGCGTCGACGGGCTTGATGCTCATAGCGCGGGCGGCGGGAGCGAGGCCTGCGAGGACACCGAGAGAGCTGACCACGAAGGCGCAGAAGATCGCCGTCCAGAAGCCCACCTGGAAGTGGGTCTCGATGATGCCGTCCTCAGTGTTATACATCTCCAGCATCTGAAGGATCATCACACCAAAAAGGATGCCGCTCATGCCCGCAACCAACGTCAGCACAATACTCTCGGAAATGATCTGCGAGAGAATCATCTTGGGTGTGGCTCCGATGGCACGACGGATACCTATCTCTGTGGTTCGCTCGCGCACGGTGACCATCATGATGTTCGAAACGCCAATGGCGCCCGCAAGCAAGGTTCCAAGACCGATAAGCCAGATAAGGACGTTGACCCCCTTGAAGAGATTGTTGATCATCTGGAACATCAGCTCGGTATTGAATACGAACACGCCCTGTTCGTCAGTAGGATCGACGTAATGCGCTCTGGCGATGGTCTCGCGGATGCGCGGGGTGATCTTCGACATGATGACACCCGGGCGACCTGTGGCTGCGATGATGTCAATGGCGTTACCGCGATTAAAGGCAGCTTGCATCATCGTGATGGGAATGGTGACTTTCTCTTCCGAACGTCCGCCAATACTGATATTGCCTGAGCTGTAGTCGACACCTACCACTTCGTAATAGGTAGAGTCGATGCGGATCTTCTTACCGCAGGGATCGCCACCCTCCTTGAAGAGGTCTTTGTAGACTTTCTTTCCGATGACACACACCTTACGATGTTCCTGGATATCCATATCGTTGAGGTAACGGCCGTAATACATCTTAGGGGCAATGATAGCCGTCAGCTCGGGTACTGTGCCCTGAATCCTTGGCGTCGTCTTCTGGTCGCCGTAATAGGCGGTGTTTCCCCCACCCCAGCCCGAGAAAAGAATCGGAGCGGCGGCATTCAGTTCGGGCACCTTCTGCTTCAGGCGCTCGATATCCTTATAATCCATCGTCCACCAGCGGCCCTTGCGGAATCCCTTATAGGCCTTCGTGGTCTGATCAGCACCGACGATGACGGTATTCTGTGCAAAGCCGTCGAAGTTCTTATAGAGCATCTCCTTCAGTCCTTGTCCGCCGCCCATCAGGGCCACAAGCATGAACACGCCCCAGAACACGCCGAAGCCGGTGAGGAACGAACGCGACTTATTACGCGTCAGCGTGTCGATGATTTCTCTGTATGAATCAATATCTATTCGCATAATACTTTATTTTTCCGAGTTTGTCCGATGCCTTAATCAGCGCGGAGCGCTTCGATCGGTCTGATGCGCGAGGCCTTGTAGGCGGGGATAAGTCCTGCGATGGTACCAGCGATGATCATCACCATTGTGGCCTCAAAGCAGACATCCAGTCCTACGGTAGGATCGACAAACAATTTGATTTTCTCTACACCCAAGTCGGTCACCTCGTGACCTAAGGTGGCGTCCATATACTCATTGGCGAAGATGCCCAACAGCATACCCACGTAACCAAAGAAGGTGGTGATGATCACACTCTCGATGATAATGAGCTTCAAGATGCTCCAGGGTTTGGCGCCGATGGCTTTGCGGATTCCGAACTCATGCGTGCGTTCCTTCACGGTAATGAGCATGATGTTGCTGACGCCCACGATACCCGACAGCAGCGTGAACAAACCCACCACCCAGAGGAACGTGTGGATGATTGCGATACCCTGCTCCATCTGCATGCTTTGGGTAAAAGCATTCCAAATCCAAATACTACGCTCGTCTTCAGGATGCGCCTGGTGGTTGCCGTTCAGACGACGACGATAGGCTTTCTCGAAATCCTCGTTAGCCTTCTCTGTGGGCAGTCCGTGAAAGGTAAATTCCAAGTGGCCCAGATCGTTGGAGTTCGCACCATAGATATCCTTGATCGTAGAATAAGCCGAATAAGCCTGGTTCTCACCATCGCCTGAGCTCTTATAGATGCCCACAACCTTGAACGAGAGGTCGCGCACCTTCACGTATTTGCCCACGAGCGTCTTATAGTCCTTAGGCTCTAACTCCTTAGCCTGACGATCGTTGATTACCAGCACCTTGCGACGTTCCTTCTGGTCGATCTCATTGATATAACGGCCGTACATCAAGGGACGCTTCACAATCTTTGCATGGATGGGATAGACACCCGTGATGCTCAGGTTCATATAGTTCTCGCCGTTGGTCACGATAGAACTCATGCTGTAGGTGGCGCCCACATCGTCGATATTCGCCTTGAAATCGGACTCTGTGGCAGCCAGATCTTTCGTATTGAGGTTGATCCAACGGCCTTCGCTCAGTCCGGCGTAGGGCTTCGACGTCATACCGCCATAGACCTCCATCGAGTTACTGAGGAAGTCGCCGCTCATCTTCATCGTCGCGTTGATGAGACCGTTTCCGGCTCCTAACAGCACGATGATCATGAAGATGCCCCACGCCACAGCGAAGCCCGTGAGCGTCGTACGGAGTTTGTTCCTCCGCGCCGTCTGCCATATTTCAGTTATTATATCTCGCATATACTTTCCTTTAGTGGTATCTATTTCTCCCCCTGAGTAGGGGGAGTCAGAGGGGGTCTGAACGACTGCAGAAGTTCGCGCGATCAGACCACCCCTAACCCCTCCTACTCAGGAGGGGAATGAAGTTACTTCATGACTCCTCCCATTCCAAACGGACTTGAATCGTGGCTGAGGTTCTCTTCGATCTGGCCGATGACGCCATCCTTGATGTGAATAATCTTGTTGGTCTCATTGGCTACACCGCTCTCGTGCGTCACCACAACGATGGTCATATTCTCTTCCTGATTCAGCTGCTTGAGCAACTGCATCACCTCCACAGATGTCTTCGAATCCAATGCGCCCGTAGGCTCGTCGGCCAGAATGATCTGTGGACGGGTGATGAGTGCTCTGGCAATTGCCACACGTTGCTTCTGTCCTCCCGACAGTTCGTTGGGGTAATGCTCCGCCCAATCTAGAAGACCTAGACGGTCTAGATAATCTAAAGCCATCTGATGACGCTTACGACGAGATACCCCTTGATAAAATAATGGCAACTCAACGTTTTCCACGGCTGTTTTGAAAGAGATGAGATTAAAACTCTGGAAGATAAAGCCTATCATCTTGTTGCGATACTCTGCAGCCTTCCGTTCTGAGAGATTCCAGATGGGTACGCCAGCCAGTTCGTAGGTGCCGGAATCGTAGTTGTCGAGAATACCTAATATATTCAGTAAGGTACTCTTGCCTGATCCTGAGGCACCCATGATGGAGACGAACTCTCCTTTCGCAATGTCGAGTGAGATGCCCTTCAGCACATGTAGCGGCTGGGCGCCGAAATAGGTCTTGTTGATGTCTTGTAAATGTATCATGAAAATAATCTT
>JAEEGG010019352.1_pt1 | contig 13733 bp, 10 predicted proteins | sample 9134161 | NCBI WGS metagenome assembly JAEEGG01 (sample SAMN16246543, study PRJNA631951) | gut metagenome | biome: gut microbiome; feature: rumen; material: CR-attached | host: Bos | place: Iran: Karaj | collected 2018-10 | reverse complement strand
ATACCAGAAGGAGAACATGCGTTGTGCCTGTTTCGCCTCGGCAGTCTTCGCGCTGAATACCGGCTCCAGAGTATAGGGATCATAGCCTGTGTACCACATCTCGGTGCTGATGGTCATGGGCGTTGGCGTGAAGTCCTGCACTTGCTCCAGATGGAAATCCATTTGTTTCGTCTTGACAGCCAATTCAGCCATGTCAGCCTCATGGCAACCAGGGTGACTGCTGATGAAATAAGGGATAATTTGCTGTCGCAGTTGCTCCTCTTTATTGATACGGTCGAAAACCCGCTTAAATTGCTCAAACAGCCTGAACGAAGGCTTCCTCATCAAGTAAAGCACAGCGTCTGATGTATGCTCGGGGGCTACCTTCAGGCGCCCGCTCACATGTCGGCATATCAGTTCGCGCGTATAGCGTCGGGCTGCCGCATTCACAGCCTCGTCCTTGCTCTCGTGCAATAACAGGTCATACCGCACACCGCTGCCGATAAAACTCTTCTTGATTTCCGGCAGTGCGTCAACGGCATGATAGATGTCAAGCAGAGCACTATGATCGGTATTCAGGTTGGGGCAAATCTGCGGATGGATGCACGAAGGCCTCTTACAGTGTTCGCAAGCTTTCTCATTACGGCCGTGCATGCCGTACATATTGGCCGACGGGCCGCCCAAATCCGACAAGTAGCCTTTGAAATCAGGCAAAGCGGCCACTTTTTTCACCTCGCGCAAGATGCTCTCCTTGCTGCGGCAACTGATAAATTTGCCCTGATGAGCGCTGATGGTGCAAAAAGCGCAACCTCCGAAGCAACCGCGATGGATATTCACCGAATGCTTAATCATGTCGAAGGCGGGTATGCGCTTGTTCTTGTATTTGGGATGCGGCAGACGAGTGAAGGGCAGGTCGAACGAGGCGTCAAGTTCCTCTGTGGTCATAGGTGGATAAGGAGGATTAACAACGGCATACATGTTTCCCACCTGCTGTATGAGCCGTTGTGCGTGCATCTTGTTCGACTCTTCTTCGATATGGCGATAGTTCTCTGCCTCCGCCTTCTTGTTTTGCAGACACTCCTCATGGGAGTGCAGCACGATGTCGTCGCTCACGATGCCGCCCGGAATATCTTCCTTTCGTGCGAGGAATACCGTTTGCGGCAGGTCTCTCAGGTCGCTCACCTTCTTGCCCGCATCAAGTTCCTCGGCAATACGGATGATAGTTTTCTCGCCCATACCGTAACTCAGCAGGTCGGCACCGCTGTCACAAAGGATGCATCGGCGCAGTCGGTCTTGCCAGTAGTCGTAATGGGTGAGTCGTCTCATAGAAGCCTCTATGCCGCCCAGAATTACCGGGACATCGGGATAGAGTTGCTTCAGAATCTTTGTATAGACGATAGTGGGGTATTCTGGTCGGCAGTCGTGTCTGCCGTCAGGACTGTATGCATCCTCCGAGCGCAGTCTTCTGTTGGCTGTGTATTTGTTCACCATAGAGTCCATGCACCCTGGTGAGATGCCGAAGAACAGTCGCGGTCGCCCCAGTTTCTTAAAGTCGCGGAAGTCACCGTGCCAGTCGGGTTGTGGAACAATGGCCACACGATAACCCTTGCTCTGCAGCACACGCCCTATAACAGCCGCCCCAAAGGAAGGGTGGTCGACATAAGCGTCGCCAGAGAACAGAATGACGTCGGCTTCTTCCCACCCCAGCAGTTGCATCTCTTTCTTAGTGGTGGGAAGGAAATCGGTGAGTTGCGGCATTCTTATGCTTGCTCGGTATCTTTATTCTTGGTGTATTCGATGTAGAGCAGCACGAGGTTGTGAAGCCCCAGCGCCTTCATGTTAGGGTTGTAGATGACGTCGAGACAAAGGTCGAGCAGTCTTTTGTCTGCTGCCTGTTGTGACTCCAGGATGGAGCGCACGTTAAGTTTCAACTTGTCGAGCACAGCCTCGTCGATGAAGCCGTTGCTGTCTATCAGGTTCTTCAGCAGAGAGTATTCCTCTATAGTCTGCAGATGTTCCTCTGTCACCTCGATGCTTCTTGTGCCAGAAGCGTTCGCTTGTATTTTCATTTATTATAGATGTTAAGATGTTTGCTGTTTGTTTGTCGTGAGCGCTTAGTCTTTCATCAGGAACGAGAGTATGCCTCTCATCACAGCCTGACGCTTGCTGTAAGACGTGATGCACTCGAAGGGGAATCCCATCACGAAAGTCTTGTAGTCGCGTCCATCGTATGCCACGCTGGCGCTGCGTCCGTCGCCATAGAGCAAAGCGCAGAAGGCAGAGCCAACAGGGTGGAGCACATCGGGTGATGTGGCAGCATAATGCTCTTCGTTGATGGTGCGGTAGATGTCGAAGGTGGTACCCATTCCGTCGATGTTCGAGTAGAATCGCGATGGAGTCTCGCCGAAGTTGTTTATCTTCAAGACATCGTTGAGGAACTCGCGTTCGCTGTCTGAACGCATGTCTGAGCCAACGTAAGAGCCACTCACGAGCAGACGGCCTCCGCTACTGGTGTATTTCTTCAGAGCGCGCTGCATCTTCGGACTGAACGACTTATATGATACGAGCGAGTGACCGTCATTCTTCTCCAATCCTAAAATGAGGTCAACGCAGTAGTAGTCTTCGAGATTTACCTCGCCGTTCTCCACAGCTGTGCTTGAGCAACTCACCACGTTATACTTTCCAGTTGCCATGATGGCCTCAGCATGTGTGGCGGGATAGTTGAAATCGTTGCCTGCTATGAATTTTCCCTGCAGTTCGTTACCGCTAAATCCTAATCCTGTGGAACTAATGACGCCAATGGTGCTCTTGCTGAAAGCCGTCTGTGCTCCGCACCATCCTGCTGTAGGACCATATGTCACGCCTGGGTCTGCGTTAATGTCGAATCCTTGTTCGCTTGCAGTCTCATAGATGGCAGGCGATGAGAGACGATGGAATCCGTTGACAACCATAACCGTGCGCGATGCACCTTCGTGGCATACTGCCGACAGTTGTTCTGTTGGGAAACTCTCGCCGCCCTTGTTCACAGCCGTGACGCGGAAGTTGTAGAGAATGTCTGGCTGCAGTTCCATCTGGCATGAATTGCCTCTCACGGGCTGTCCGTTGTCAAAGTCGCCGCCAGCCGTTGAAGTGTAGAGAATGTATGACGTCGGTTTTGCTGATGATTCCTGCGGGTCGTACACGGGCTGCCAACTCAGTTTCACCTTATTCGGTCCCACGAAGCGCACGCTGAAGTCGGTTGGTGCCAGCGGCTGGACAACATACGAGGTGTTGTGCATGTTGGAGACAAAGCGCAGGATTGTCTTATATATAGAACGCGCGAATGTGAAACGGAAGTTAGGGTCTTGTCCGTAGATCATGTCGGGGAAACTCTGGTGCGAAAGAGTCTCAAGTATTGCCGACGGCACTTCAGGTATACGGCTTTCAGAGTAGTTGCGGTCGTAGAGTTTGCGGGCTGTCCATGAGCCGAAGGCATAACTCAGGTCGCGCTGAGAGTCGTAGAGTAGGGAAGTGGCGAAGGTCTTCGAGTGGTCTCTTGAAATGCCTGAGTTAAGCACTCCGTCGTGGAAGTCGGTGGTGCAGATAGAAAGTGTTCCATATACCGAAGAGCAGTCGTTGTGGTAGCCAGCATCGCTATGTACCGCAAGCGACAGTTCGAGCGGCACCTTTAGTCCCTGCATGTTAGGAACGTAACATGAACCGCCAGCCACCCAGTTGGTCATTCTTGAACGTGTGTTTATGTCGTCTGTATAGTCGTCTTGCCCCTCTTTCGCATTATAAACCGATTCTGGCGCGCCCGACCATTGTGCGTTATATCGAGAACCCTCAAGACATCTTGGCAGTCCGCTTGTCTTGCCCTCGCGCTGTATGATTCCTGTACCGCCGCCAAAACGCACGGCGTCAGAAGTCACCACGCCGTTCTTGTCGCTCACGTTGGTAACAACGAGGCAGTTGCGTTGTGAACAACCCTCGCCAAACGAGAAGGTTCCAAGATAAACCCATGTTCCTCCGCCCATCTTCTGGTTGACGTGGAACACAGTCTTGCTGCCCTTGTGGTAAACGATATATTCGGCATCGTCAACACTATTGTTAAGTGTGGCGTAACTTACATAAACAGCATACCTTCCCTCTTTACGGATGTTAGGCATGTAAGTGATGTAACTCTTGTTCTTCTGGTTTGCTGTCTGCGCCATTCTTACCGTACCGTCGTCGAAGGGGTTCTCGCCGTTGATGTAAGAGCTGTTGCGCTGGGCAAATCCCCTTACACCTGCATTCTGCCATGAGCGATGGTTGTTGGTCTCGGTGTAAGATTGGCTTGGGCGGTCGTCATTGTCTATTATTACCTCGTTGCGTTGCCAGTCTCTTTCTCTTGACGAGAAGACGGTGGCGCCGGCATTCTCAAGCATCGGTATGAGGTAAGGTATAACTATTGTCTGGGTGAAGAGGTCCTCTGTGGTGCAGAAGAGCTCAGGTCTTTGCCATTTCCATCTTCCCTTGCCTCTGTCATAATATCTTCCGTGACTTGGCGTTACCGAGAGGTGACGGTTGTAAAGTCCGTTGCTTATCTCGATGGGTTTCGACATGTTCTTAACCCAAGGTTCGCCCACATATTCCACTCCCCAGTTGCTGTTCTTGCGGGTATATTCACGCTTGGATGCCCCGATGGGGTTTTCTGTTTCTGGTGGAACATTCTTGCTGATGTCCACTTTCGGTTTTGTGTCTATGATTTTCTTGTGGGAACTGCACGCCGCAAGCATGGCGACAGCTGTGATGGCAATAAGATATTGTTTCTTAATCATAATTCTCCTATACTGAAAAGTTCGGGCTTCTTTCCTTTGAAGTCCTTATAATATAGTTTTATTTCGCGCATCTGGGCATCCAAGTCCCCGTTGGCAATAATGGTCTTGGTGCATTGAATCAGTTTCTTCTGATAGTCAACACCATAGAGCAGTATAGGTATGTCTGCCTTCTGCGCAATGAAATAGAATCCTTTTTTCCATTCGGGGTTTCTCGAGCGTGTGCCCTCTGGTGTGATGCAAAGGCTGAAGGTCTTAGCGTTCCTTGCCGTTTCAGCAAGGTTGTCGGTAAGACTTGACTTTTGGTCACGCCAAACGGGTACTCCTCCTATTTTCCGGAAGAATACGCCCAGCGGCCCTACAAACCATTCTTTCTTCATCATGAAATTGGTCTTCATCCCCTCGGCACGCATGTATAGCTGTCCTATGATGAAGTCCCAGTTGCTGGTATGTGGTGCAAGGCACACTATATACTTGTCGGGGTGGCTTTCGGTAACATCCTTTTTCCACCCCATTTGCTTATATAATAGCCAACTGCAAAACTTTTTTATCATTTCCGGTTATCCTAAATTGCAAATCTGATCTACTATCTCGTTGGCGCTCTTGTCGAAGTCGGCAATCAGTCTCTTGTAATATTCCTTAGGAGCCATGCCTGGTTCGGGATGTGAGATGCGCCTTACAAAGTCGCTATTGACGTTGATGATAGAAGTTAGAATTGAATCTACTGTGTCGTCGTCGGCCTTTCCGTTGTACAACGAATATGCTATGCACTCTGCAAAGAGAGACTCGCAGATGCTGTTTATAGCCTTTTTCAGATTCCTCTTGTTTGTCATAATAATGTGCTCCTTTCCGTGTTTATTTATCTATTCATTGTAATATCAATATTGCAAATATACTCATTTTTTGAATACCGCAAGCATTTTAGCGGAAAAAAAATCTTAAAAAAGATATTTTCGATGGTTTTTCTTTCTCTGTGTCGCAAAAAATGACTATTTTTGCATTCAAATTTCTAATTAGTGGGATACTAAAAACAATAAATAATTTAAGGTTAATCATAAGTAAAATGAAAAAAAGTGCATTGCAGCAGGCGCGTGCTGCTTATCAGCCCAAATTGCCGAAAGGTCTCAAGGGCTTTGTAAAGGTAAAAGAAGGTGCTCTTACCGAAAGTGTTGACAATCAGGAGGAAATCAAGGCTCTCTTCCCTAACACTTACGGAATGCCGCTCATCGAGTTCGAGCAGAGCGATGTCGCAAACCAGGCAAAGATGAATGTGGGTGTGATTCTCTCTGGAGGTCAGGCTCCTGGTGGACACAATGTAATCACAGGTCTTTTTGACACTATCAAGAGACTCAATCCTGAGAACAAGCTCTACGGCTTCATCCTGGGTCCTGGCGGACTTGTTGACCATAACTATATGGAGATTACAGCCGACTTCATCGAGGACTACCGCAATACTGGCGGTTTCGACATGATTGGCTCAGGCCGTACAAAGCTGGAGAAGGAAGAGCAGTTTGAGAAGGGTCTCGAGATTATCCGCGAGCTCGGTATCAACGCAGTTGTTATCATCGGCGGCGACGACTCTAACACCAACGCATGCGTTCTCGCTGAGTACTATGCAGCAAAGAAGACTGGCGTTCAGGTTATCGGCGTGCCTAAGACCATCGACGGCGACCTCAAGAACGACCAGATTGAGACATCGTTCGGCTTCGATACCGCATGTAAGACATACTCAGAGCTTATCGGCAACATCGAGCGCGACTGTAACTCAGCACGCAAATACTGGCACTTCATCAAGGTTATGGGACGCTCAGCATCTCATATCGCTCTTGAGTGCGCACTCCAGACACAGCCAAACATCTGTCTCATCAGCGAGGAGGTAGAGGCAAAGGAAATGTCGCTTGACGATATCGTTGACTATATCGCAAATGCTGTGGCAGAACGTGCTGCCGCCGGTAACAACTTCGGTACCGTAATCATCCCTGAGGGAGTCATCGAGTTCATTCCTGCTATCAAGAAACTTATTGCTCAGCTGAATGACGTGCTGGCTATGCCTGAGGCTAAGGAAATCAGCCGTGACGAGCAGGTTGACTTCGCAAAGAGTCATCTCACAGAAGAGAATCTGGCCGTGTTCAATTCTCTGCCTGTTGGTGTTGCACGCCAGTTGGCACTCGACCGCGACCCACACGGCAACGTTCAGGTTTCGCTCATCGAGACAGAGAAGCTGCTTTCAACGATGGTTGCCCAGAAGCTCGAGAAGATGAAGAAGGCAGGCAAGTATGTTGGCAAGTTCGGAACACAGCATCACTTCTTCGGATACGAGGGACGTTGTGCCGCTCCTTCTAACTTCGATGCCGACTACTGCTATGCTCTCGGCACAAGCGCAGCCCAGCTGATCGCTAACGGCAAGACTGGTTATATGGCAATCGTTAAGAACACTACTGCTCCTGCAGACGAGTGGGTTGCAGGTGGTGTGCCCATCACTATGATGATGAACATGGAGCGTCGCAACGGTAAGATGAAGCCGGTTATCCGCAAGGCTCTCGTTGAGCTTGACGGCGCACCTTTCAAGACATTTGTGGCTCATCGCGACGAGTGGGCAAAGAATACATGCTTCACCTATCCTGGTCCTATCCAGTACTGGGGACCGACAGAGGTGTGCGACCAGCCTACTATGACTCTCGCACTCGAGAAGGGTAAGATGTAATAACGTCTCTTATCGTTTGTGATTGGGAAACATATCTCTTAGGTTTCGAAAGATGCCTTTTCGTAATGCGAAAGGTGCTCTTTTGTAACGTGAAAGATGCCATTTCGGAAGTCGAAAGATATACTTTTCATGTTTGAGACCTACGCTTTGTGATTCCCAATCACAAACTTTTAAAAAACAAAAGTTATGGCTGCCAGGCATCACCACCATAGAAGCAGGAAGAAATCCATCTTCAGCAAACTACCTTCATGGACATGGTGGTTTGGCGGTTTTATTATTGTCATCGCCTACATAGCGGCATTCTACTATTTCTTTATCAGTCCTTACAGTTTCCGATGGCGTGCCATCTATGGCGATGCAAATTATCCCGAAGGTTACGAGATACATGGAATAGATATCAGCCACTATCAAGGGCGCATCAACTGGAAAGACCTTCAGGAAGCCACAATACAGGGACATCCCGTGCGTTTCGTCATTATGAAAGGCACAGAGGGCTCATCGCGGATAGACAAGACTTTCGCCAACAATTTCTATAATGCCCGCGAACACGGCTTCGTGCGTGGCGTTTATCATTTCTGGAGCAACAAGTCAACACCCCGAGAGCAGGCGCAGTTCTTCCTGAAGAACGTGAATCTGATAGAAGGAGACCTCCCTCCCGTGCTTGATGTGGAGCACAAGCCGAAGAATGTTTCGGTGGAGGATTTCCAAAGAGACGTGCTCACATGGCTGCACATCGTGGAGGACAAGTATCATGTGAAGCCTATAATCTACACATACTACAAGTTCAAGACAGAGTATCTCGACGCCCCTGTCTTTGACGACTATCCCTACTGGATAGCCCATTACTATGTGGAAAAGGTGGAGTATAAAGGTCCGTGGAAGTTCTGGCAACATACCGATGCCGGCAAGTTGCCCGGAATAAAGGGGAATGTGGACCTTGACATTTACAACGGAAGCTACTACGACCTGCAGAAACTAACCATCGACTAGCAGGGGTGCGACTTCAGCATTATCATCGCCCAGCCGTTCTCGGTTTTCTTTCCTTCGTATAACAACCCCAGAGTGCTTGCTTTCTCAACGAGCAGCGGAATGTCGTCTTCATAGAATCCGCTAAGTATCAGCATGCCGCCTGATGCCAGCACGTCCTTGAAGTACGGCATGTCGTTGAGCAGGATGTTTCTGTTGATGTTTGCTATAATAATATTGAATATACCGGAAATGTGGGTCAAGACGTGAGCGTCGCCATGCAGCACCTCAATATCGTCTCTAACGCCGTTGAGTTCTGCGTTGTGTTCTGTGTTTTTCACGCTCCATTCATCGATGTCGTAGCCTGTGACGTGAGAAGCGCCTAACTTAGCCGCAACGATAGACAGTATGCCGGTGCCGCAACCGCAGTCGAGCACGCTTTTGCCTTTTATCTCTACCTCGAACAACGTTTTCACTATCATTCTCGTGGTCTCGTGATTGCCAGTGCCGAAGGCTAGTTTCGCGTCAATTGTCACATCCATTGCGTCGCCTGCGTTATCGGGCAGGTGTGTGGTGTCGTGTATCACGCATAGATCGTCAATATAGATTGGTTCAAAGCCTTCCTTCTCCCATGTCTCGTTCCAGTTCTTGTATTCCGCCTCCTTGAACGAGTAGGCAGTCTTGATGCCCTCGATGGGGAAGTCCTTAAGGCATTCGTCAAGAATCTCTTTATGGAACATGTTGTCGAGAATGTAGCCGTTCATGCCTTCTTCTGTCTCTACGAAACTCTCGAAGCCTATCTCTCCCGCCAGCGATGCCGCGATGTCGCGTGCCGCAGTCATCATCTGCTCGTCTTCGATGGCGCTGTTGTCTTGGTTCTTGAAGGTGAAAACCACTTCTATGTATTTCATAATCCTCTATTTAAGTAGTGAAACGTTAAATTTCGAGTGCAAATTTACAAAAAATAGGGAAAAACCTATTATCGTTTAGGGTTTTTCCGTATATTTGCAAATAAAATCAAATTATTTTTGCACTTGAAATATAGTGCACATTATAATTTAACTCTAAAACGCAATATGGAAATGAAGAAGTTGATATTATTAACAGTCTTTGCAGGCATGTTGCCAATAGCAATGCAAGCTCAAGACGACGACCTCTACTTCACCCCGAAGAAGAGTGCCGACAAGACAAGTACTCAACAATCTGCTTCCCAGAGAAGTGAAACTCCTTATTATAGTGGTTCGTCAAGAGACGTTGATGAGTATAACAGACGTCCGATGCACAGCTATTATGAGACAATAGGCACCGACTCCCTGGGTAATGATATCATTGAGTTCCATTCTGGAGCCGAGGACAGCACCAAAGTCTTCAAAGCGCCCGACTATGACGACGAGAGCGACTACGCATACAGCCGTCGTATGAGCCGTTTCGATGATTTCTACTGGTACGACCCTTGGTTCGACGGTTACTATGGCTTCTATGGCTATAGCCCTTATCGCTTCTATCGCTGGTACCCCGGATGGTATGGCTACTCCAGCTGGTACAGTTGGTACGACCCGTTCTGGTATGACTGGTACTATCCTTATGGCCCGTATTATAACGGATGGTATAGCGGCTGGTATAGCGGCTGGTATGGCGGTCCTTGGTACGGCGGATGGTACGGACGTACACACTATCGCGACTATGGCGGCAACTATCATGGCAACAACCGTAGTGGCGGCATCGCAGGGCGCGGTACCGGCAGTCGCAGGGGCGGTCATAATGGTTACGGCACAGGCAGAAGAACTGTGAGCAGCAGCAGCGGCAGCGATGGCAGCAATGGCTCTCGCGGCGGTTCATACACACCACGTCGTTCTTCTTCTTCGTCGACTACAAATACTGGCTCTTTCGGCGGTGGCGGCTCACGCGGTGGCGGCGGCTCATATAGCGGCGGTTCACGCAGCGGTGGCGGCGGCGGAGGTTCCTTCGGTGGCGGTTCACGCGGCGGTGGCGGTGGCGGCGGTCACTTCGGAGGTCGCAGGTAAACACTTTCGTGATGGGAGATAGATGGAGGTAGAAGGAGATAGAGGACATCACCTCAATTCATTTAGCCCGCTCGACCCCGTAGGGGGCGCTTTGCTTGCAAAGAACATCTATCACCCATTACCCAAAATAAAGTATACAAATAAAAAACTATAACAGCTATGAAGAAATTATTTTATGTGTCTTTCGCACTTGTTTTGTCTCTGCCAGCAATGGCGCAGGAGACTTATGAGAATGCTAACATCGCAACCCAAGACCTCAACGGAACTGCACGTTACGTCGGTATGGGTGGAGCGATGGACGCTCTTGGCGCAGACCTCTCTACAATGTCATCTAACCCTGCCGGCATCGGCCTCTTCCGTCGCTCTTCTGTAGCGGCTACCGCAGGCTTCATGTCGCAGCAGGATGCTAAGAAGTTCGACTTCGGCAACACCTCACATGCCAGCTTCGACCAGATTGGTTTTGTGTATAGCGCCGCTTCTGGCAGGTCTTCATTCATCAATGTGGGCTTCAACTATCACAAGAGCCGCGACTTCAACTATATCCTGAAGGCGTCTAACACGTTGAAGGGTGCTTCGCAGAACAAGCTGTCTTTTATCAAACAGGCAGACGAGTTGTTCTATCCTGAAGGAAATCTCGACGATGGCATCAATGGCTACGATTCAAGGGGCAACGAGGCTTCGACATTCACCCAGGTGGACTATCTCTACTACAACGCTCTGCTCACACAAGAGATACCGGAGGATGGCAAGACGGTGCTCGACTTCAACCCATACGATGCCACAGCGTTCAATATGGACCGTGCCAACAAGGGATATATCGGCGAGTATGACTTCAACATTAGCGGAAACATCAACGACCGCGTATATCTGGGTATCACCTTCGGCGTTTATGATGTTCACTACAAGGGCTACAGCGAGTACACCGAGAACTTCGCAGGCGGCAACGTATCTATTGCTGACGAGCGCACCATCACAGGTAACGGTTTCGACGTTAAGGCAGGTGTCATCGTACGTCCTATCGAGAACTCTCCGTTCCGCATCGGTCTGTCGGTATCTTCTCCAACATTCTACAGCCTGACAACAGAGAATGTCACACGTCTCGACAATGGCTTAACGTATGGAGAATATGATGCTTACCATTCTTCTGAGGCATACGACTTCAGAATCAACACTCCTTGGAAGTTCGGTTTGTCACTCGGCCACACCATAGGCAACTATCTCGCCCTTGGCGCTTCTTACGAATATGCCGACTACAGCGCTCTCGACAGCCGCATCATCGACGGCGATGGATACGACTGGTGGACCGACTCTTACTATGAGTCAAGTTCTTCTGACAAGGAGATGAACGACGCTACGTCTTACTCGCTGAAGGGCGTGAGCACCATCAAGCTTGGAGCTGAGTACAAGCCATCGCCAGAACTCGCCATCCGCTTGGGTTACAATTATGTGTCTCCTATGTATAACGACAATGGATTTAAGGACGGGTCAGTATGGTCGCCAGGTTCTTGGTATGCTTCTGCTACCGACTACACCAACTGGAAGTCAACCAACCGCATCACCTGCGGCGTAGGCTATCAGATAGACAAGTTCACCATCGACCTCGCTTACCAGTACAGCGTACAGAACGGCGACTTCTATCCATTCATGTCTTACGATAGCTCAAAGACATTCGTCAATAGCGTTACAGGCGAGACCATGAGCTTCAACAATGTTTGCGATGTAACAGAGGTTAGCAACAAGCGCCATCAGGTGTTACTCACCCTCGGCTACAGATTCTAAGATTCGTGAGTTCATAAACAATAAAGAGCAGTCAAAAATGACTGCTCTTTTCTTATGTGATATTTTGAGGTTCGGTAGGGGCTTCAGCCTCCCCTCGGGGAGGTAGGGAAGGGGTTACCCCTCAGTATACTGCTCCTTATCGTCAATAATGGTGTCCACGTCCTTCATCTCGTCCTCGTCGAACCATTGGAGCATCTTGTTCTTCGCCTTCTGGCGTGCCTCGTCAGACACGAGCGACCACACCTTCTTCAGCACGTAAACCAGCACCGCCATATCGTCGGCAAGGCCCACGATGGGTATTGCGTCGGGCATCACGTCGAGCGGACTGATAAGATATCCCAGAGCGCCTATAATGATTGCCTTGTCCTTACGAGACACCTTGTCGCTCTGCACGGTATAGTAGAGTAGGAGAGAGCCATAAACAAGTTTGCTTCCCGCTCTTTTTGCTATGCGCTGAATCTTGTCGACGAAGTCTCCGCTGGAGAACTTGTCGGAGTATGACATAAAATCAGGTAATTCCATTTCTGACGTTTAGTTTACAGGTTCATAAATTTAAAGGAGGAAAGAAGGATAGCGGAGGAGGGAGAACACCTCTTGCCGCTATTTCTTACTCCACGAATCTCTCTCTCCTCACCTCACTCTTCCTTTAAAAATCGAAAGCAGTGTTCCTATAAGCCGGGTTCTGTTTCGTACGGCACAAGTGCCGCAGATGCCTGTCATTTATCTAATATGCAAGTCACCCTGCATCTTAAGCGTTCTACCCTCCATCGGAGTTAGTCGGGCGGGCAACCCTCAGACGATGGTTTACATGAACTTGCAGCCTCCAGTAAGCACAGCGCAGTCGGTCACCCGAAGCCTGGTGGTCTCTTACACCGCCTTCTCACCCTTGCCGTGCTTCGTAAATACACTACAGAAACGTTGGCGGTTGTTTTCTTCTGCTCTAACCTGCTGTCGCCAGCACCTTCTATTTTCGGAAGTGGAGCACCCTATGCTGCCCGGACTTTCCTCTTATACATTATTATATATAAGCGACAGAGCCGGAACGCTGCTTTCGACTGCAAAAGTAGCAGATTTTTTCTAAACGAACAAATAAAAAATGTTATTTTTGCACATCAACATATAAATGTGCACATTTACTATCATGGTGTGCATTACTTTGTAATTCATAATTAATAATTCATAATTCATAATTCATCGCTCGACCCGCAGGGGCGCTTTTATAAAGCGGAGCGACTAAAAGAATTCATCGCTCGACCCGTAGGGGCGCTTTCTTAATGCGTAATGCGTAATGCATAATTCATAATTTGGTGGCTGATGTGTTACAATTCCTCCTCCTAGTAGGGGGAGGTCAGGAGGGGATTGTCTCGAGAATAGAGGTCGGTTAATCAATCCCCCTCAACTCCCCCTTCTTGAGACCCTTCGGGAACAAGCGCCCCTAACGGGTCGAGCGGCCAAGAGGGAGAAATGTCCCCCAAAATCGAGCAG
>JAEEGG010019350.1_pt1 | contig 13733 bp, 8 predicted proteins | sample 9134161 | NCBI WGS metagenome assembly JAEEGG01 (sample SAMN16246543, study PRJNA631951) | gut metagenome | biome: gut microbiome; feature: rumen; material: CR-attached | host: Bos | place: Iran: Karaj | collected 2018-10 | reverse complement strand
CCCAGGCCAAGCACATCACGCTGCAGAGCAACGAGGCCGTGGAGGACGGCTATTTCTCACGCTCGGCCACGACGACCGGTGCTACAGGCATCAGGATTCATGCCGACGAGGAGGTGGAAATCGATGCCTCACAGTCGGTGGAGAACCGCAAGGAAGACATTGAGAACCGTCTGAGTGAGGTGAAGCAACAGGCCTTTGACCTGAGTAGCCAGACCCTCACCACCATGGCGAAAATCACCGGCAACGTCGCTGCCATGGAAGTGATGCTGCAGGGGCAGGACCTCATCAACTTCGACGAGTTCCTGATGCGCGTCACCGTGACCATTCTCGACGATCTGTCAGAGGCGTTCAAAAGCCAGTTGCCCACGGCTTACGATGCCTTGGAGAATGCCATCTCCCTGATGACCAGGCTTGCAGAGGCCAACCGCAGGCAGAAGGCCCTCGAGGAGGAGAAGAAACTGGTGGAGGAGGCAACCGAACATTTCAAGGAGGAAGTGACAGGTGCCCACCTCACGGTGACTGCCGAGCAGATGTCGTTTGCATCGAAGGACGGCGACAATAACATCCGTGAGAACTCAGCGGCATCCATCAGCGTACAGACGGGCAAGCTGAACATCACCAGCTATAAGAAGGACGGCTCGCTGATCGACGACAGTTATGTGCGTATCGCCTCCCACGATGTGGAGATCAGCACCGTGAATCCCCAGCTGAAGGAGGAAGGCAAGCTCGACGGTGACTATGTGACCGATGGCAGTGTACAGATCAATTCGAAGAACGTGTCGGTGACGGCCGTCGACTATTCCATCAGCGATGGCAAGTACGAGGTGAAGGAGCAGACCAAGGATAGCAGTTTCAGTGTGCGCTCAGAAAACATCAGCATGCTCTCTTACGACACCGAGGGCAATACGACGGGCTCCTGGTACGTGGCGGCACAGAATATGGGACAGGGCTCGTTCGACAAGGACGGCAACGCCACGGGAACGCTGAACCTCTCTGCCGAGAAGATGCAACTGGCATCCCTCGACAAAGACGCCAAGGCTTCCGGACAGGTGATGATCAATGCCAAGGATGTCTTCGTGAAGTCGGTGGATGTGGACCGTGATTCTGGCAGCGACAAGGGGTTGGCAGAAGGCGGCAACATGGTGATGCTGGCAGAGAAGATGTTCGTGGGTCGCACCGACGACAAGACGCTCACCAAGGAACTGCAGATCTCAGCCGAGAAGGCAGGCATCTATGCCAAGGAAACCGCTGAGATTCAGCAGGATGGCGGCAAGGCTCTGGTACAGCTCGACGGCGGCAACATGGCCGTGAAGGGCTCGAAGGCAGAATTCTTCGGCGACAACACCGTGAACGGCAAGACCGAGTTCAAGGCTGATGTCAAGGCGCCGAAGCTGGTGGCTGACAATCTGGAGGCCAAGTCGTCGTTCAAGAGTTCGAACATTAGCGACGGCATCTCCGTTCCCGGGGCACCCTCTTCAGCCCAGCTCAACGCGAAGCTGAAGGAGAACGATGCACCAAAGCAGAAGTAAAAGGTAAAAAAGTAAAAAGGTAAAAAGTTATGAGAAGATCTATAAAAATAATAATAGGTGAGCTCGATGGCAAGCTCACAGGCCATGCTGCCTTGCTGAACTACCGTTATATGAACCTCTGCATCAAGGCTGAGCCGATGTCGATATTGTCGATCATTGTTACCGACATAGAGGGTAATACATTCAATATTGAGGAAGTGGCCGACTGCATACAGCGCGACGAATTCTCGTTCGCGTTCGTGCCAAAAGAGATGGAGATGCTGCCGTTCATCCAGAAAGGCATCGCAGAGACGCATCCCGAATTCAAGCAGGAGGTGATCAAACCCCAGGATGATGAGCATTTCTTCTACCCCGACACGTCTGAATATGACCAGGAGAGGCATATCATCTGCACGATGCCCGAGGTTGACAAGAACCGCTACGACCTCCTGAAACAGTCCGTCAAGGCACTTTACGACGAACGTATGGTAGAGATGGAGAAAGTTAAGGCCGAATATACGAAGACGATAGCAGACAAGACAGCAGGTCTGCCGAAGGACGAGGCCGACGAGGCAAAGGACAAAATGGAAGCCTTGTGCAAACAGTATTCCGACCTCTGTAAGCAGTACCGTGACACTAAGGAGCAGGAGATCGAGGAGGCCTACAAGCAATGGCAGGTCAGTCAGGCCGAGGAAAGACTGAACCGCCGACAAGGCATGAAGGATCAATGAGCAGGTAAAACTATAACTTGACCCCGATGGTGGCGAGGAACCATCGGCCCTGCTGCGGGATGAGATTGGTATTCATGCCGCTACGGTTATAATGAGTGCCCAGCAGGTTGTGGATATTCAGGCCGAGGGTGACAGGGCCGAACATATATTCGCCTCCGACGTTCAGGATGCAACGGGCAGGCATCTCCTTACAATTGACAATCTTTCCTGCATAATCGACTGCGGTCTCCCAGGCGGCGGCGGCCTTCTCTTCCCAGCTAGGGATCAGGTTGTAGAAAGCGTAATCAAGGTAATAGGTTTGGCTCAGGGCGTATTGTTCAAGGTCAATGTTATAGGATGTCTGAAGACCTTCAAAGAACACATGCGTATGAAGCCTCAATTGAGGCGTTGCCTGCCAACCAATTACAAGGTTCGAGAGGATGGCTGGTGTGTTGTTGTTGTCATCAATGTCATTAGGATAGTAAGGTATCAATTTTTCAGGCAGACTGAGATCTGGGAGGTTTGACTTGAAGGTGTGGGTCCAGGTGAAGTTCCAGTCGGCGGTAAACTTTGACTGTTTGTAAGCAGCCATCAGTTCCACACCACCAGTCTTGTTCTGGCCGGCGTTACTGTAATCGAGAATGTTGGTCATGATAAGGTCCTCAGCGTGGTTGTAGAAGCCGTTGACCTCGAACGTCAGTCCCTTTATCCAGTTGTTACCGGCAAAGGATAATTGGAAGGAGTGGGCGCGCTCAGGCAAGAGGGTGGCGGAGCTGTTACTTTCACCTATGAGATCTGCCAGGATATTGGCCTGGCGGTAGATGTAGGGGGCATCGACAAAGGACTTAGAATAACTCAGCCTGACGTTCCACCTGGGGTGCTGTAGGATGAAGGCTGCTCGGGGCGACAACTCACGCACATTAGTGTCATCGTGGCGGTTCTTATAGTCGAAGCGCATGCCTGCATTGGCTATGAGTGAAAAGCGACTGGCGAAAAGTGTAAAATTCCACTGGTGCTTCAACTGGAGATAAACATTGGCCCTATCCTCGCTGCCTTTTCCTGCTTTTTGTATCTGTGTGTTCTCAGGGAATGACTCTTCAAAGTTGTAACCTATCTGGTAGTGGATGTCGTCGAGTTGGAAGTGGCCGTACTCTGCTCCAAAACTGATGTTGCCTTTATGGTTATCGCCGAATGTGTAGGCATGATTGCCCTTCAACTGAAAACCATAGTTTTGCTCCTGGCCGTTGACGTAGCGCGAGAGTCCTCCACAGCTGTCGAACGCCTGTATCATGTAGTTGGGCAACGGGAGTGCCAGGGTCAGCACGTCCGTGTGCTCGTCGCTAAGGACCTGATAGCGCGTCAGGTCTGCCTTGTCGTAGGTGGCACCGACTTTGAACTGAGAGTTGTGAATTGAAAATTGATAACTGAGGTCGGCATGTTGTGAACTGGTGCTGAAGCACGGTGACAGGCCATTGTAAGTGCGGTACCGGTCGTGGTCGTACGACAAGGCGAGCAAACCCATGGTGAAGGGGGCGACCACCTGCGAGAAATGGGTGTCGTACATGAACTGCAGACCCTTATAGCCCAGCTGCACGCCAAAATCGTAGTTGGGGCGATTGCCGATGCGCCTAATCCAGATATGGTCATAAGGCATGCTTCCCCTTGTCTGGTCTTCGGGTGTTTCGCGCTGTTCACCGCTGTTACGATAGACACTGCCCCAAAAGAGAAGGTCGACGTCGAAATAACGCTTGCCAAAGAGGGCATCGGCCTTGATCTGGCCATAGTTGCCCACTCCCGCCTTCGCCAGAATACCATCGACATCTGCACCTTGCTTGGTGATGATGTTAACCACACCTGTCAGAGCCACGTCACCGTAGAGCGAAGAGGCAGGTCCGCGTAGTACCTCTATCTGCTTCACATTCTCCAAGGAGATGCTGAAGTCGGGGGCGGCGGTGTTGGTGGCATAGCTGTTCAGACGGTGCCCGTTGAGCATGATGAGGATTTTCTCCTGGGTGGTGCTGTAGATACCACGCATGGCGATGTTGATGTCATCGTTACAGTCGATGAGATTCATGCCCGGCACATAAGCTGCCAGTACCTCCTGCAGGTTCTGTCCTCCACAGTTACGGATCATCTCTTCGGTAATCAGCGTGGTGGGCACCGGTGCCTCGGCCAGACTCTCAGTCTGACTGGAAGCGGTGGTGATGGTGGCAGTCATGCCTGCCTTGATATTGTTGACAATGCCGACGAATGTTGAAGGATCGCTGGCCATCGGACTGTAATACGGGTTCAGGTCTAGCAGCTTGGTGGTATACTGCTCGGCCTGGCGGACATCGTATTCATCCAGACAAATGAGGGCGATGAGCCGCAGCGCATTCTGACGCAAGTTACCTTGAAAGGCACTGAGATTCTGCAACAGCACTTCCCGCGCCTCATCAACGCGTCCTATTTTGTAATCATTCTCTGCCTGAGCATATACCTCACGCATCTTCGCTTCGTTCTGTGCAAGGGTCGGGCAGGCAAAGAGGGCAACCAGATATAAAAATATGTATATGCTTTTTCTCATTTCCTGATGGGTATTGTGAAGGTGAAGGTGGATCCCTTGCCCTCGGTTGAGGTGAAGGACACCTTGCCTCCAAGTTTCTTCTCAATGATGTCACGCGTGATACTCATGCCAAGACCTGTACCCTCACCGACGGGTTTTGTGGTGAAGAAGTTCTCAAACAGGCGCTCTTTCACCTCGTCGGTCATTCCCTCACCGTTGTCGGAAATGGTGATGTACAATACTTGTTCTTCCATCCTGACAGCAACATCTATATGCGGTTTGTAGTCTTCTCCCACCGATAAGCTTTTACGCCAGACAGTATAGCAGGCATTACTCATAACGTTCAACACGGCACGACTCAGATCCTGTGGAATGACCATCATCATCGGCAAGTCTTCCTGATACTGTTCACGGATAGTAACATTGAACCCCGGATAATTGGCACGCATGGCATGGTACGACAACCAAACATACTCCTTGACAATGCGGCAAACGTCGGATGCCACGAACTCATCATCCTTACCACGAGACACAAGCAGAATGCCCTGGATGATATCGACTGCACGTTCACCGTTTATATTGATCTCATTCATGAATTTTTTCAGGTTGGTCACAATATAATTGAGATCATTGTACTCGGCCTCAGACAGGGGCTGACCGTTGGCTATCGGTCCTTGAAGGATATCGGAAAAATCATCCACCAACTCGCTGGCCATCTTTGAGAAATTAATGACAAAGTTCAACGGGTTTTTTATCTCATGGGCAATACCGGCGCTCAACAATCCAAGCGACGCCAGTTTCTCCTGTTTTTGCAGTTGCTGTCTTAATTGTTCTATCTTTGTCATATCGTCTGCAGTATTGGTAAAGTGATGGTAAACTCCGTGTATTCATTCTTAACCGATGTCACGCTGATGTCGCCCTTATGGTTCTGGATGATCTCACGGCTCAGGTAGAGGCCTACGCCAGCTGCCTCGTCAGTGGTCTTCGTCGTGAAGAACGGGTCGAATATCTTGCCGATGATCTTCTCTTCGATGCCGATGCCGTTGTCACGGATCTTCAGGATACAATGCCCGTCGGTTACAGTAGCAGTGAGCGACACCTCGGGGGTGTATGATATCTTCTGCGCTTTTCTGACGACGGCATAGACGGCATTGCCCAGGAGGTTTATAATGGTTTTGCTAAGCATGTCAGGATTGCCGTGAATAGGTATAGATGGTAAATTCCCAACAACAGGAGTGGACAGGGAGAACACAGTTTGGATATGGTATTGTGCTATCTCCTTGGCGAACTCTTGACTAAGCATCTCCTCACTCTGTTGGAGTACGGGCAGCAAGTCCATGTCCACGTAGCCGCCGGTACGGTCCTTCAGCACTTCCTCCATAGCCTTCAGCGTACGGGTGGTGTTCTGACCGTACTGGTCTATATTCTGTAGTACTTCCTTCAGATGGTCAAACACATCCAGAGTATCCTCATAGTCTTCCTTTTTGATACCGTCCTTATTGTTGTCGATGTTCTCCTTAATGTCTTGCGACAGATCGTTAGCCATCTTAGAGAAATAGATGATAAAGTTCATCGGATTCAGGATGCGGTCGATTAGTCCCTCAGTCAATTTTCCCACCGAAGCCATCTTCTCCTGACGAATCAGCTCGTGCTGGGCATTGCGAAGGTCGGCGGTGCGCTCCTCAACAATCTGCTCCAACTTGATCTTGTCCTTCTGGAGCTTCCTCAGACGGTAACGGAACATCAGCCATACCAGGCAAGCGAAACCAATGAAGTAGAGTACCACCATATACCATCGCAACAGCAACGGATAGGCAATGCTAAAGTTGACTGATGCCACCTCTGACAGTTCGCCATTGGCCAATTTGGCCTGTACGCTGAGAGTGAACGAGCCGTAGGGTAGACTCAGAAACGCCACGTCCTGCTTCTCACTCCAAGCGCTCCACTGCCCCATATTGCTAAATAGGCTCTTATTGCTCAGCCTGTAGCGATACAAAGTCTTTCCTGTCAGCGGGGCATAGTCGAGGGCATAGAAGAAATGCAGATACCCCTCGTCGCTGTCTAACTTCTGCAGCATCTTAGGCATATCGCCATAGCCGCCCCAAAGTACACTATCGCTGCCCAGGACAATAGAACAGAAACGGATTGTGCGGCAGTCAGAAAGCTTCTCAAGCTCTTTTTTGCCTGTATCAATGACGGCGAGTATCTCATTACCGCCAATCCATACTTGACTGCCATGCAGGTATTGAGCCTGGACCTCTATGTCGTTCACAGGCGTCAACAGATGACCGGGCAGTTCAGCAACAGGCTCTTTTTCCGGGCCTGGCGCGATACCCTTGATTTCATCATGAACGGTCTTTAGCCACAGACCTCCTCGTCCGTCTTTCCGAATCATCCTCACCAAGGGGAAATCATCCACCTTCGTACGCTGTCTGAAGCCAGACTGATATACATACACGCCGTCAGGCTCTCCTGCATAGACCTTGTCACCATCCACCAACAGAGCTGTGGTGGCATAAGATGTCTGCCTACTGACACTGCCACTGACTGCAACCTTGTAGATACCGCTGGAGGTGGCAGCCAACAGTCCGTCATGACTCGGACACAATTCCCAACAGATATTGTTGATCTCGGCCATGCGCCTGTAACGCCATGAGTCAACCACATAGAGTCCGTTGGTATCCCCGACGTAGATCTTTCCGTTAAAGGCAGTAATGGTATGAACCCTGCCCGTGAGTCCGTCCTTCGGTAGGAAATAGCTATATACCGACGGCAGTTCGATGGCAAAGATTCCATTACCCGTAGCGCCCCAGAGCACACCGTGTCTGTCGTAGGCCACATATGACACTTGGTTGGAGCAGAGACCGTTGTCCTCGGTGATTGTATAGATGTCGCGACCGTCGTTGTCGGCTATAATCAAGCCGCCGTTCCTCTTCACTTTCACCTGAAGTCTGCCGTCCAGTTTCTCCGTCTGGGTGATATCTTCCAAGACGACATTCTCAGCATCAGTCAGCATAGCCTCCAACGATATGATGTCGGATTCCACGCCTGGTTGGAATTTGGCTTTGGTCTTCTTTTTCAACGATATGATGGGGGCAGACGTATTTTCCCTGCCCTTCACTTCGTAGATATTATTGCCCGCCACAAACTGCAGAGACTCTCCTTCTTCAAATATTTCCATCACCTCGCCACTGAACAGGCCTTCTTCGCCAAACTGTTGCAAAAACAGTTCCCCGTTAGCCTGCTTCTGTAGACGAGCCATAAAATTGTAGCCACCCACCCAGACGGTATTCCGGCTATCGCGATAGATGACCGTGACGCGCCTGTTGTTAGATGTATGGATGATGCGCCACTGGGCACGATCATAATAGAGAAGCCCCTCAAAGTTGGCGACGAACACCGTACCGTCCTCACCAATCTCGATGTCATAGTTACGGTTGTGCCCACCATACTCTGCCGCCGTGAAGTTACGAATAAGAGGAAGCCCCTGCGCCCTTGCGGGTAAAGGTAAAAAGGTAAAAAGGTAAAAAGGTAAAAGGGTAAAAAAGATTTTTACCTTTCCAATAATCCCTATAGGATAATCCTGTTTATTCATCTTATTTTTTCACTTTCTTACCTTTTTACTCTTTTACCTTTCTATACGGTATTCCCTTCCCCACATAATAGTTCCACTCTTCTTGGGTGAAGTTGCGCTTTACGTTCTGGCGAAGACGCTGGGCTATCTTCGGCAGGGATACGAGATATTGTGATACGGTGCCGTTTTTCTCCCCCGTCCAGATGTAGTCCTTCTTGGCGCTGAAAATAATGTCCATGAGCCAGCTGTCAGCCTGGAACAGCGTGACAGCCTTCATCTGGCTGTTATAGTCAATGGACCAGAAAAGCAACTTCCCATCGTAACTGGAGGAATAGAGTCGCTTGCCGTTGAATTCCATCTCCGTCACACGCGAGAGGTGTTCAACGAGCTTATACGTCTTACCGTTACCCGCTGTCAGCCAGATGGTGCCGTCGGCCATGCCGTAGGCTGTCAGATGATCATGCTTGCTGCTTGCAAAGGCTGTGACCTGACCTTGCACGGGCACTTTCTCATTGCTGATGTCATCGAGGCTGTTGACGAGATGCATACGACCACGGTTGTCGAAGAGCAGAGGTTTGTCGTCACGTCGCCCGATACTAGTGACATGGAAATCGAGGCAGCGCGTGGCGATAACTTTATCGGTGACGAGGTCAAACAGGGCGACGCTGTTCTCTCCAATGATCAGCAGTTGGTGTCCATTATTGATGGGCTGCAGACTGAAAGGCCTGTCTACATGCTCAATATAAATGACCTTTGTCTGGTTCCTGCCGATAATCATCAGATGACCGGTGTAACTGATAGCGTACGCCTGGCCATTATTGGCAGCATAAACATCCCTGAAACAATAGTTCCTGTCTCTTATCTGCCGCTGTGCCGTCAACTGCCCGTCTTGAAAAGTATGAATAAAGAACTCACCGTTATCACTCACCGTCAGCAGATTGCCGCTCTTTGGCTGAATATCCATTCGTGTGATCTTGCTGTCGTGGACACTCCAGCTGCGCCGTCCGCCAGCCGATTGTGTCAAGGCCTGGAACACGGCAGGGGTATAGAGATTGCCGCCATAGTCGTTCGTATAAAGATAGGAAGCGTAGGCAAGCATATTGCCTAACTCTGTATCACCACTGCGGTAGATGGCATACGACTGAGAGCCAAGGGTTCGTCCCAGTGAGATGCAGTTCAGTGTGTCGGCCACCAGCTTGGCATGCTCAGCCTCAAGCCGCCGTTGCTCCGCCATCCGATACGACGCCTTCGCCTCCCCCGCCGAAATCTCTGCCGCCGCCTGGGCCTGAAGGGCTATCCGGCGCTCGGCTTCCGAACGCAGAGTGGCAGCCTGTGCAATTTCCGACTGACGGATGGCCTCACGGCTACGTTCCTCAGAAAGGGTCTGCTGGCCATAGGCAATCTCCTCCATTTGTTCGCTGACATCTCTGTCTATCTCTGACTGTTTCTCTCGCTCACGAAGCGCACGGAGTTCTGTCTCCAGTTCATTGATACGTTCACCGTCACCACGATGCATGTAATATAATACCGCCGTTAATCCTATCAACAGCACCGCACCTATGCATCCTATGATGACAACTTTCTTCACTTTCTCTTCAACACTAACAACGTAATATCATCGCTTTGCTCGGTATCCCCCACAAAGTCAGTAATACCGGCCTTGATGGCTTCGATAATCTCCTGACTACTTTTTTCAGCCACGCCACTGAGAATATTATTCAGTCGGTCTGTGCCGAACGCCCTATGGGTTGAGCCCTTGGCTTCTGTCACGCCATCGGTAAACATCACCAGCGTGTCGCCATGGTCCAATTGTAAAGTCTTGTCCGCATACACCTCTTCTTCAAAAACACCCACCATATACTGTCCGTCCGTCGGCAATTGTTCGATAGTGCCGCCAGCCCTCACGATGTGGGGTGGGTTGTGTCCTGCATTGCTATATGTAACGAGGCCGGTCTTCGTATTGAAAATAGCATAGAACACAGTGACAAACATATAGTTGACCGTCGAGTTTACCAACAGCCGATTCGACTCTGTCAGACAATCTGCAGCACTGACTCCCTGCATACCCTTCGAATGGATGATAGTGCGGCTCACGGCCATGAACAGCGCGGCAGGAATGCCCTTACCGCACACATCGGCTATCACCAAGGCAATATGGTCATCGTCAATGCGGAAGAAGTCGTAGAAGTCACCGCCGACATCCTTCGCCGCCGACATTGAGGCATAGATGTCCAGTTTGTCGCTATCCTCCGGGAAGGGCGGAAACACCATTGGCAGAAAGGACTGTTGAATCTCTTTGGCAGAGACCAGGTCTTGTTTCAGCAATTCCAGCTGCGTGTGCTCCTTTTGCGATTCATGCACATAGTGTATCTGCCCAATGGCTTTCTCGATAGTCCGAGCCAGGTCATCCATATCGATGGGCTTCGTAGCGAAATCAAAGGCACCGTTGTTCATCGCCTGACGGATGTTCATCATGTCGCCGTACGCACTTACCATGATGACACGCATGGCAGGATTGTGCATCTCGTTCACCTTGGCCAGCAGCGTTAGACCGTCCATCTCCGGCATATTGATATCGCAGAGGATAATCTCAATGTCGGGGGTGTTAGCCAGGACGGCAAGGGCCTCAAGACCGTTGCGGGCGAAGAAGAACTCATACTCTCCACTGCGGATCTTGCGTCTGAAATGATGTCTCATCATCAACTCAACAGGCGCCTCATCATCAACACTCAAAATCTTTATTGTCGCCATTCAATCTTCTCCTAATTTCATCTGATAGCACACCACGTCGTTGTTGGTGGCGAAGTAGTCGAGTTCCTTTTGCCTGATATGAGCCAGTTTCTGGTTTAATTCGTCGCCAGCCTTCGCATTGTCCTCACGCTCTTTTATACGATTATCATTAACAAAACTAATGAAGCGGGTTAAACCCGTGATCTCGAATACTTCGTATATCTCATTCGCACAATTCTTGAATACGATTTCCGGCTTCTTGCCCAATTCACGCCTGGCAAAGATGATACAACGTATACCGGCGCTGGAGATAAACACCAACTCGGTGGCATCGAACACGACCTTCCGAATGTCCTGGCCCCGATAGCTGCTCAGCAATTGCTGCATGGCCGGAGCATTCCCAATCGCCAACTCACCCCCCAGGATAACAGTCAGCGTCGTTCCGTCCAAATTGATAGTAAAATCCTCTTCCATATTTATTCAATTTAATTATTATCTGTCAATTGAAGCATTTGTTAGTTCATTCAGATAGTACCCCCTTACAAGGGGGACTAACTATAATTTTACAAGCGGATATGTCAAGACTACAGCCGCGACACCCGTGATGGTAACGAGGATGGTAAGAGGAATACCGATGCGCATGTAGTCAGTAAAACGGTAGCCGCCAGGACCATAGACCAGCATGTTGGGCGACGCGGCAATGGGTGTGGCGTACGAGGCATTGGCAGCAATCATGAGTGCAAGGAGGAAGGGTGCGGGTTCGTAGCCCGCGTGTTCTGCCGCTTGAAACATGATGGGGAAAAACATGGCGGTTACAGCCACATTCTCCACTAATTGGGTAATCAGCATGGCCGCCAAGCACACACCAAGCATGATCAAGATGGGATGCCCGCCCACCATGTTAATCACAGCCAATGCTGTGGCCTGTGCTATCCCCGTCTTCGATATCGCCATTCCCAATACTATCGATCCGGCTAGACTCATCAGCGCACGCCAACTAATGGAATCCATGGCCTGGTTGATGGTGCAGCAGCGGAACATCAACATAGCCAAAGCTGCCAGCACTGTACCATGTAGTAACGATACCACGTTCAAGGCCGTGAGAATCATCATCGCCGTCATGATCAGCGATGCGACAATGGCGTTAGGACTGACTTTAACCACCTCCTCGTAATCGGAGAATTGCAACATGGATGTAAGGTTGCCGGCAAAGACATTTGCCTTGCGGGGACATTCGAAGAGCAATGTGTCGCCCGCCTGTAACGGCACTTCGCGAGGAGGCGCCTCAATGCGTTTGCCACGACGTGCTACTGCCACCAATATCAGATTATAGTCCTGCTCAAGCGCGCTTTTGGCAATGGTTTTACCGATAAGCCTACTGTCGAAGTTGACAAAGGCTATGCATAACTTGTAATTCTTGTTGATCTCGTCCATCGATCGGATGTGATGGTCGGAGACCACCAGATCATGCGTCTCCTTCAACTCCAGGATTTCGTCAATCTGACCAGTATAGAGCAGTCTGTCGCCGCCCACTACATACTCATCCTCGCTGAGGAGCGACGGCTCGTGGTCGTAATGTTGGATATTTATCAAGTTACCGCCTTTCACGTGGAACAGACCCGCCTCACCCAGTGTCTTGCAGATATTCGGGTTGTCGGAGGGCACCAGTAGTTCTACCGTGTAATCAAGTGCCGTCTCAAAGGCCGCCGTGGGTGACGTACGCGCTGGCAGCCAACGACGCACGGCTACGATGAACAGGATACCGACTAAGAGGCACGCCGCTCCCGGCACGAATATGGAAAACATATTCATCGCCCTGCCCGTGGCACTCTCATAGAGATCGGCCACCACGATGTTTGTCGACGTACCAATCAGAGTACACACACCGCCCATCTGCACGGCATACACCATCGGAAGGTACAGCTTCGACGGTGCCATGTCAAGTTTTTTCGCCCACCGTTTCAGCACATTGCCGAATAACATGGTCAGCATCGTGTTGCTGACAAAGGCACTCAGAGCTGCTGCCGGCACCATCATACGCAGCAGAGCCACAGAATAGCGGTCAGGCAATCCGAACACATGCCTCATCATCCATTGCAGCACACCAGTATAACGCAAGCCCGCCATTACCACAGTCAACACGCCCGTAACGACCACAGTTCCAGCACTGAAGCCCGAGCACATCTCCTTGGCATCGAGAACGCCCGTGGCAAACAGCACCCCAATAGCGATGAGCATGACGGCATCGGCTCTCACTTTCGTTATCAGCATCACAACGATAACTCCCATCACCGTGGCGATGGTTATCCAGGCATCTATGCTGAAGCCCCACAATAGGATGTTGTCATTGAGCAATCCCATTTTCAGCCTCCATCATTAATTCGATTACAAAGATACATGTTTTTCCACAACAAATCATAAAGCGCGAGTATTTTAACATATTTTATGCTCGTCACTTAATGAGGTATAGAAAAAAGCGTCATAGAAGGGCATGCTGAGGGGAATCAGCTTGTTCTCATAAATGTTTTGCATATTATTTGGCAATACTTAGTTAATTTTTAATTATATGACTCATTTTAAACTACATAGCGCATATCGGACTGAGCAACTGCCCCTCTTTGGAGCATGTCTCGGACCATAAATATGAGCCATCAAAAACGGTGGTA
>JAEEGG010019344.1_pt1 | contig 13737 bp, 6 predicted proteins | sample 9134161 | NCBI WGS metagenome assembly JAEEGG01 (sample SAMN16246543, study PRJNA631951) | gut metagenome | biome: gut microbiome; feature: rumen; material: CR-attached | host: Bos | place: Iran: Karaj | collected 2018-10 | reverse complement strand
ATATACGTTTCATCAATGTTTCAGTTTATTCTGGGTGCAAAGGTACGCAGTTTTCAGAAAATACCTTTTTCAAAGAGTTACATTTACTTTTGTGTGCGTATCATCGTCCCCTAACAAGCACTTTTTTACCTTGTTTTTGAGTTTATTTAAAATTCTTTTGTATCTTTGCATCCAGAAACATCAATTACCTGGAACAGTATATGAGACAGACAAAAATTTGGATATTCCTGATGGTGATGGCAGGCATTCTGATGACAGCCTGCAACAATGAGGAGCAGAACGGACAGATGAGTGAAGCCGACAAATTGATTGAGAGCACTCAGAAGACCAAGAACTACCCTGAACTGCTGAAGGTGGTTGACAGTTTAGAAACCACCGGCAGCATCACCCCCACCAAAGCATACTATTGGCGAGGCTATGCCTGCGACAAGATGAAACGACAGCGCCTGGCTGAGTTCTATTGGAAAGCATCGCTCGATGCTGCTGAAAACGCAACCAGCAGCGACGAGATGGCTTACTATGCCAAGTCGGCCAGTCGTCTGGCTAACATGCTATCCGTAAGAGGCGACTATCAAGAGGGATTAGACCTCACCGTACCTGTAGCCAACAAACTGGAAGAACTGCACTGCGACAGTACCAGCGACTACCTGAACATACTTATATATATAGGTTGCTGTCAGGAGGGCTTAGGCACAGCCAATGGTAATAGCGATGGTTTTAATAAGGCTTACCAGCGGCATAAGGAAAACATAGAGACCTTCCACAACGATGTGGTCTATAAAGATGGAATCACCGGTCTCATCAATATTACCTATAATTATATATATGCAAAGAAATGGCAGGAGGCCCTGACATGGACCACCCGCTTTGGACAGATACTGAGCGAATATGAACAGCGACCTGATGCCGATGCCGACTTTATCGACCGACAGCTGGCCCGCTACGATATCTACCAGGCGCTTGCCCTACTAGGTTTAGGTCAAACCGAAGAAGCTGCCAAAGCCTACGAAAAGTTCCAGAGTACCCGTTACAGTAACACACCTAAGGGACGTATCGACGCTAACGACTATCTGACAGCCGCTAACCGCTGGGATGAGGCTGCCGAACACTATCGTAGTCTGGATGCGATGATGGGCGAAACGCCGCAGAATTACTCGTTGGAGAATATCGAGAACCTGGTGCTGAAGAAATACCGCACAAACCTGCAAGCTGGGCGACGCGACTCAGCCATTCAGGTAGCACTCAGTATCAGTAACGCATTAGGTCAGGCGATTGCCAAGTCGAAGAAGATAGAAAATGAAGAGCAGGCTGTGATTGTAAAGACCGTAGAGAAAATGACAGAGCAGGAAGCTAAGAAGAATCGCAAATATCAGTTTATGATAGCTTTCGGTATAGCCATCGTCATACTCTGTCTAATAGCCTATGCACTCATCCGACGCCGTATGGCCCATCAGCTACAGGCTGCCTACGAGGATCTGAAATACGACTACGACCGCATGGAAGCCGATACGGCAGTGAAAGAACGCGAAGCCTCAGAATTCCGTATCGCCCAGAATATACAACGTGTGATTGCACCTCGACTGTTACCAAAGTATAAGTCGTTCGACCTATGGAGCGCCATAAAAATGGGCCAGATGGAAGGTGGTGGTGTGATGGACTACTGTGTACGCGACGGCAAACTGTTCTTCTGTGTAGGAGAATCAGGCGTAGAAGGTGTCAAAGCATCATTGCTCACAACCATCGTCAAAGCACAGTTCCGTACAGCAGCCACTTTCGAATCGCAGCCCGACAAGATTATGTCGGCTATCAACAACGCATTGGCACAGAAAGAAAACAAGGGTATCGATATACGTCTGTTTATTGGTGTACTCGACATATATAATGGAAAGCTATACTTCTGTAATGCCAGTCATGCAGCTCCACTGTTGGTAAGCAACGAGTTGCACCACCTGCCTGTAGAACAGAACGTGGCCATAGGCGAGGAACCCAACTATGCCTACGAGGCACAGGAGATGACGATGCTGCCTGGCACCATGATATTCCTGAATACCGAAGGACTTATTAAGGTAAAGAATGCCGAGCACCGTGTGTTTAACGAGAAACGTATGTTAGGATCGGCACTGCAGGCCATGAAGCTGGATCCACGACCAAAGCCCTTTATCGAGAACATGCTGGATGCCGTACACCGCTTTGCCGGCGACTTCGAACAGCGTGATGATATGGCCATGTTGGCCATCCGTTTCAAGGGTGCAACCAAACTGGAGCAGAAAGCCGACGAGGACTTAGAGCCCGAGGTTGAACCCGAAGTAGAAACAACCGTTGCACCAGAGCAACCAGAGCCCACAATTGCTACCGAGCCCATACCTGAGCCACAGGTATTCGAAGAGCCCAAGGTTTACGACGAACCAGAGTACTACGACGAGCCCGACGTAATCATCGAAGATGCCGAGGCAACAGAGATACAATAGATAAACATTTTGCAAAAACATATTCAAAAGGTGCTGCGCAACACAACGCAGCACCTTTTAATGTTATTAGAAGTTTAAAAATGGTAAACGTTTAATGAGGCGATAGTATTAAAAAGTAACCAGAACTTTATCAAATGTTACATTTTTGGACAATTTGACAATTTTACAAACTCTACGTTACAAAAAATAAACTAAATGAGTTAAATTTATAATATATTTGCAACCGAAAATTGAAACCTAAAAGTACGAATTCAGCCAAATAACATATTCAATTATCTAACTAATTAAATTAATTATGTGGAATTTTAAATCAATCCAAAAGCCGTTAATGGCACTGTTCCTGCTCTGTTTGTTCCCACTGGGAGCGCTGGCTCAGAGCTTGATCAAGGGAACGGTGAAAGATGTATCTGGCGACCCGATCATTGGTGCTAGTGTAAAAGTACAGGGATCAAAATCGGGCGTCATTACGGATTTCGATGGTAACTTCAGTGTTCCAGCAGAGAACAACGCTACACTGGTTATCAGCTACATTGGTTACACAACCGAAACAGTAAAGGTTAGTGGCCGCAACAATCTCTCTATTACTCTTAGAGAAGACGCACAGACTCTGAATGACATCGTGGTCATCGGTTATGGTGTTCAGAAGAAGTCAGACTTGACCGGTTCTGTAGCATCAGTAAAGGCCGAGGACCTGAAGAACCGTTCAACCACTGATGCAGCTGCTGCTTTGCAGGGTAAGGCTGCCGGTGTACAGATTCTGAACAGTTCTGGTAAGCCAGGTCAGGGTGCTTCAATCCGCGTACGTGGTTATTCTTCTAACTCAAGCAACATTGGTCCTCTGTTGATCGTTGACGGTCTGCAGGTATCAAGCATCCAGTACCTCGATCCTTCAATGATTGAGTCTATGGAGGTGCTGAAGGACGCTGCTTCGGCTGCCATCTACGGTGCTGAGGCTGGTAACGGTGTTGTTCTGATTACCACTAAGAGCGGTGCAAAGAGCAAGGGTCAGGGTTCTATCACTTACGAGGCTAAGTTCACCAACCAGGGTCTTGGTCACGTTGGTAAGCTCCTGAACGCTTCTCAGTTCAAGGATTGGATGACCATGCAGCTGGGTGCTGAGCGCGTAAACGCTGATTTGGCTGATGCTCAGAGCCTGTACGGTTGGAATCCCAACACTGATACAGATTGGATGAAAGAATATTTCGAGAACACATGGGCACAGCAGCACACTCTGACTTTCCAGGGTGGTAACGACCGTGGTTCTTACTTCCTGAGCACAAGCTATGTAAATCAGGATGGTATCGTAAAGGGCAACAAGGATAAATATGAGCGTCTGACTGCTCAGATCAACGCCGACTATAAGATCAAGGATTGGTTGCAGATTGGCACAAACACTGCTATCGAGAAGTGGTCTTCACGCGGTGTATCTGAGAACGGTTACGGTTCTTCGTTCGAGATGTTGCTTCTGTTGGATCCTCTGACTCCAATGTATTGGACCTCTCGCAACCAGATGCTGGGTGAGTATGCATCATACTACGATGCTATTCAGGCTGGAAACTCTAATTACACCCTCTTTGGTGACGAGAACGGTTACTATGCAACCTCTTACTTCAACCAGCGTCTTGCCGGTGCTAACCCATTCTCTCAGCGCGACCGTGCTGAAGGCAGAAACGAGGGTGTAAACGTAAATGGAACTGTATTCATGAACGTTACTCCTATCAAGCAGGTGACATTCACTTCTCGCCTCGGTTATCGTTTGTCATTCAACAACACTTCTGACTGGCAGTATCCTTACTACCTGAACGGACAGACCAAGGGAGACAACTACACCATCAGCGGTGCAAGCAACAACTCTACCTGGTACCAGTGGGAAAACTTCATCAACTACAACCAGGACTTCGGTAAGCACAATGTAGGTGCCATGGCCGGTATGTCATTCCGCCAGTACAACTCTAACGGCGTAAGCGCAAACGCTTCTGGTCCCGACATCCTGAAGGCTTACGAGCCAAACTTCCGCTATCTGAACTGTGTAAACGGTAACGATGATACTGTTAAGAGCTTCAGCGGTCAGCCTAACATGACTCGCGCACTCTCTTACTTCGGTCGTGTTCTCTATAGCTACGACAACCGTTACAGCTTGCAGGGTAACTTCCGTGCTGACGCATTCGACTCTTCTAAGCTGTCTAAGGACAACCGTTGGGGTTACTTCTTCTCTGGTTCTGCAGGTTGGACATTCTCTAACGAGAAGTTCTTCAAGGACAATGTTGATTCAAGCATCATGTCGTTCGGTAAGATCCGCGCATCTTGGGGTACTAACGGTAACGTAAACGTACTGAACAACTACGCTTACACCGCAGGTATCAACACCAACGGTCAGTGGTATCAGTATGGCGCAACAAACGCTGCTTCTTACGGTTCAATGCCTAACGGTATTGCTAACCCCGACCTGACATGGGAAAAGTCACAGCAGTTCGACCTCGGTGCTGACTTCCGTTTCTTCAACGATCGTCTGGCCCTCGGTATCGACTGGTATAAGAAGAAGACTAAGGACCTGCTCGTATCAGCTCCTGCTATGCCTGAGTCAGGTGTATCTTCTCTGACTATCAACGCCGGTGAGGTAGAGAACAGCGGTCTTGAGGTTGAGCTCTCTTGGAAGGACAACATTGGTGACTTCAGATACAGCATCTCTGGTAACTTCGCTACTCTGCACAATGAGGTAACTTACCTCGATCCTTCTATCGAGCGTATCTCTGGTGCTACTGTTGAGGGTGCAAGCCCTGAGGTTGTACGCTGCTACTTCGAGCAGGGTCAGCCAGTATGGTACATGCGCGGTTATAAGTACGCTGGTCGTGCTGCCGACGGTACTGCTCAGTACTACACCAAGGATGGTAACATCACCAACGACCCACAGGCTGAGGATATGACCAACGTTGGTTCTGGTCTGCCTTCTCTGACCTACGGTATCACTCTGAATGCTGAGTATAAGGGCTTCGACCTGACCATCTTCGGTGCTGGTGAGGCTGGTAACGATATCTACTACGGTCTGTATCGTACAGGTTACAACAACATCGCTAAGGGTATCTACGATGACTTCAAGACTGACAAGATGCCAACTGCAGCCTCAGTTGCTGGTAGCGGTACATTCTGGCGTTCTTCTGCTATGGTTTACAGCGGTTCATTCTTCAAGCTGAAGCAGATTCAGCTGGGTTACACCCTGCCTACCAACCTGACCAAGAAGGTTTATATGCAGAACGTACGTGCTTACGTATCTCTTGACGACTTCTTCACATTCACCAAGTATCCTGGTCTCGATCCAGAAACCTGCACACAGGAGTACAACTGCCCAGGTCTCGACAAGGGTGTTTATCCTAACATGCGCAAGCTCGTTCTTGGTTTAAGTGTTACATTCTAATCCAATAAATTTAAATACCGAATATAAATATGAAAAAAATATTTTTATCTGTAGCTGTGCTCACTGCAGGCATGATGTTTACATCATGTAATCAGGATCTGCTCGACATCGAGCAGAAGGCTACCAGCAGCACTGAGAACTTCTATAAAACAGATGCCGATGCCGAGTCTGCCGTTACAGCCATGTATGCTACATACATTGGTGAGATTGGTGGTACTGAGGGTATTTGGAATGCCTATATCATGGGTTTGAACTACTCTGCTGACGATGTATTCGCAGCTGGTGGTGATATCAACGACCACGCTGACTTCCGTATTCTGAATGAGATGCGTTACGACCCAAGCTCTGGTCCAATCGGAACTCTTTACAACCACATCTATAAGTCTATCTACTCTGCCAACCTGGTTATCAACTATTTCGGCGAGACAGCTGATACACCAGCTAAGAGAAAGGCTGTAGCTGAGGCAAAGGTAATGCGTGCTTGGGCTCACATGCTGGCTGCACAGGTTTACTATCAGCCACCTATCGTTGACCATCTGATTACTACCGACAAGCCAACCAACGCTGAGTCACAGAAGGCTATCTTCGACTTCTGCGTGAAGGATTGTGAAGAGGCTATGGGCGACCTGCCTGAGCGTCAGGGTCCAAACGACAAGGAAGGTGCTTGGCGTGTAACTAAGGGCTTTGCACAGTTCGTTGCCGGTAAGGCTGCTCTGTTCGCTGGTGATAACGCTAAGGCTGCCAGCCTGCTGAAGCCACTGGTAGAGTCTTCAAACTATGCACTGGTTCCCGGTGAGCGTTTCCGCGACCTGTTCCACGTAGAGGGTGATGGCTGCGAGGAGAAGATCTTCGAGTTCAACTATACCACTAACACCGCTATCGGTGGTACATGGGGTGGTAGCATTCAGCGTGGCCGCTGGATGGTTGCCAACGTACTGAACTGGCGTGGTGATGATATCCAGGGTGGTGGTAAGAGCCCACTGATCTGCTCAACCGGTGGTTGGGGCGGTGGTTCTATCAACCAGGACTTCGCTCACAAGATGCTTGATAATGATGGCGACAGCTATCGTCGTAAGGCTACATTCCTGACCTCTGACGAGTTCTTCTATGATGAGACTCTTTGCGGTTGGAAGAGTGACGCAACCAAAAAGACACGTGCCGAGAAGGAGTTTGACCCAGATCGTGGTATCACTAAGTCTGCAGGTTCATTCTCTCGTAGCGACGTGATGGAGGTAAAGATGATGTGCCATCCTAATGATGTTGACCTCTCTGTAGGTGACAACTGTAACAACACTAACCTGTGTATTGCTCGTCTGGGTGAGGCTTATCTGCTCTACGCTGAGGCTTGCCTGGCATCTGGCAACAGCTCAGAAGCTCTGAAGTATGTGAACAAGATTCAGCAGCGTGCTGGCTCAAAGACCATCTCTTCATCAGTTGATCTGCAGACCATCCAGGACGAGAAGGAGTATGAGCTCTGGTTCGAGGGTTGCCGTTGGTTCGACATCGTACGTTGGGGTATCGCTAAGCAGTGCTACGACAAGGTGCTCGACAACATTCCTCTGCAGTGGGATGAGTACTTCCAGTCAGGTGGCAGCAAGCCTCACAAGCTGGTTTACAAGATTCACCATCCATTTGCTGATGCTGGTATCAAGCTGGAGTTCGTAGCTGGTAAGAATGAGTACTGGCCAATTCCACAGACCGTTATCGAAATCAACGATCAGATGCATCAGGTACGTGGTTGGGCTAACAACTAAATCAAATCGGATGTTTAACAAATGAATTATAGTAGTTAGTATTAGACACATTGTTTTGGTATTTCGAAGGTGCTGCGTCGCGAGACGCGGCACCTTTTTTATGACAAAAGCAACATTTGCTTGAATATTAAAAGAAATTAACAAGAATGATATAAATCAAAAAGAATTTGTTACAAGAAATAAAGTGAGATAATCGTTTTTTGTCGTATATTTGCACCATGTTACGATAAGAGTGACATGAGTGATAGTCAACCATAAACCTTTTACCACTATCCCGAAGCTTCTCTTACCAATCATAAGAATCTGACCATACGACTATACAGATTAATACTAAAAAAGACTTGTTTTGGTTTTATTTGTAAGATGCTGCGTTGTGACAACGCGGCATCTTTACGAAGAGGAATGTTACATTCTGTTTTGCATTTGTAACATATATATAAAAAAAAGTAATCATAGATTAAACGTTTCCCAAATAAAACACTCAAATAACTGAATTCTAACGATTAAACGTATTACTATACATTATCTATAATAAATAACAAACCATTGCCAATGAAGAAAATTTGTATTTCTTTACTGATGTCTGTGCCTCTGGTATCATTAGCACAGAATCCGGTAATCCGCGACCAATTCTCGGCAGACCCGACGGCTCGCGTATTCAACAACAAAGTGTATCTCTATCCATCGCACGACATCATGCCACCCGCTGGTCAGCGACAGGACTGGTTCTGCATGGAAGACTACCACGTGTTCTCATCCGAGAATCTGACCGATTGGACAGACCACGGTGTGATTGTTACCCAGAACAAAGTGCCCTGGGTACGTCCTAACTCCTACTCGATGTGGGCGCCCGACTGTGTGTACAGAAATGGCAAGTACTATTTCTACTTCCCATCTGCCCCTGCTGAGGGTAAAGGATTTGGATTTGGCATCGGCGTAGCCATTGCCGACAATCCTGAGGGACCATTCATTCCTGAGCCAGAGCCCATCAAAGGCATCAGCGGTATCGACCCCTGTGTGCTCCAGGCTTCGGACGGTAATGCTTACATTTTCTGGGGTGCTGGCCGCTGCGCAAAACTCAAGCCTAACATGAAGGAGCTGGCTGACGACACACCAACAGAAAAGGTAAAGTTTGGCGAGCGTGAGTTTGAAATGAAAGGCGTAAACTGTCTGAAGGGACTGCCAAGCCGTCAGGCCGAAGGTCCATTCGCTTTCGAATATAACGGCAACTATTATCTGACCTATCCTTATGTAAGAGAGAATACCGAAGTACTCGGTTATGCTATGAGTAAGAACCCAATGGGTCCCTACGAGTACAAAGGCTTGATTATGGCCGAGCATGCCAACGGCTGCTGGACCAACCATCACAGTATTATCAACTACAAAGGCCAATGGTACCTGTTCTATCACCACAACGATTTCTCACCACGTGACGACAAGCGTCGCTCGGTATGTATCGAGAAGCTATACTTCAACCCCGATGGTACTATTCTGGAGGTGAAGCCAACCATGCGTGGTGCAGGTATCAATGAGGCTACCGAAAAGATTGAGATCGACCGCTATAGCGAGGCCAGCAACGATGTTACAACATCGCTGATCGACACCGTGAATACTTTCCGTAGCTTCCAGGCAACACTCCCCGTAAAGGGCAGCTGGATTAAGTATAACGATGTAAACTTCGACTGTCTGACCGAGGGTTATCTGATTGTAAATGCCAAGGCTGCCGGCAACACCACACTCTATGTACGTGAGAAGGCCGCCAATGGTAAGATTATCGCCAAGATCGACATGACCGTGAAGCCCGAGAGTCCTGCTGGCGCACCAGCTATGTTCCGTCGCGACTTCAGTAACCAGTGGCTCACACTGACAGCCCCATTAGAGTACATGCCTAAGGGTGTTACCGACTTGGTAATTACCTGTGAGGGCGATGCTGGAGTAAGCGTAGACTGGATTCAGTTCAAGAACCGTCCTAAGTACTTCTCAGCTGTTACAACACCTTCGGCTCAGCCCGATAATGAGGGATTCATCCGCCGTTGGTTGCTCCTAGAGCCTATCGACAAACCAAATAGCGGCAACACCGTATTCACCGACTCATATCTGCGCGAGCACTTTAACACAACGTATTTCAAGGGCCAGCAGACTATCGTTCCAAAGAACGGTCAAAAGGTAAAGGCAGAATACAAGAAGGTAGAGGTTGCTCCTGGTTTCGGCCGTGGTTTCGGACAGCAGGAGCCTGCAGAGCCAAAGGTAACAACCGTTAAGCAGACGCTGACCTGGCACGCTCTCGACAGTGAGAACATGAACGTAAAACTGTTCCGTTTTGCTGAGAAATGGGGACAGCAGGTTTACGGCGTACTCTTCTGGGCAGTAACCATCATCGACTGCGACGAGGATATCGAGAACGTACGCTTGGCCGTAGGTTCTAACTCAGCCTCAATGTGGTGGCTCAATGGCGAGGAAGCACTGCTGCTCTCTGGCGACCGCCGTATGGTAAAGGACGACGCTATGTCGCCACGTCTGACTCTGAAGAAAGGACGTAACATTCTGCGCGGTGCCGTTATCAACGGCCCAGGTATGAGCGACTTCTGCGTTCGCTTCCTCGACGAGAAAGGTAATCCTGTAACTAACTATACAATCAAAGCACAATAAAAATGAAAAGACTACATACACTTCTGGCGGCACTTGCTGTAACAGCAGCCGCTAATGCGCAGATTGGCGCTCCTTATATTCACGACCCCTCGACACTCGCTGAGTGTGATGGCAAATATTACACCTTTGGCACTGGTGGCGGCGGTATCATTACCGACGACGGCTGGAGCTGGCATAGCGGAGCCGACCGTCCTGGTGGCGGCGCAGCCCCCGACGTACTGAAGATTGGCGACCGTTACCTCTGCATCTATGGTGCAACAGGTGGTGGTTTAGGCGGCGGACACGCAGGCCGTATCCTCACCATGTGGAACAAGACTCTCGATCCAAAATCGCCCGACTTCAAGTGGAGTGAGGCCGTAGAGGTTTGTGCCTCTGACGGTATGGAAGATCAGGACGCCATCGACCCAGGATTGCTGTTAGATCCTACTACTGGTCGCCTGTGGGTAAGCTATGGTACCTATTTCGGAACTATCCGACTGATTGAGCTTGATCCTAAGACTGGTTTCCGCAAGAAGGGTAACAAGGAGAAAGATATCGCTATCGACTGCGAGGCCAGCGACCTGATGTACCGCGATGGTTGGTACTATCTGCTGGGTACCCACGGTACTTGCTGCGACGGTGTGAACTCTACCTATAACATTGTAGTAGGTCGCTCACGTAGCGTAGAAGGCCCTTATCTCGACAATGTTGGTCGTGATATGTACCATGGTGGCGGTAAGATGGTGATTGCAGCTGAAGACCGCGCCTGCGGCGCCGGTCACTTCGGACGCTTCATTGTTGACGAAGGCGTTGAGGTCATGTCATTCCACTGGGAGGCAGATTTCGAGCAGAGCGGTCGTTCGGTATTGGCCGTACGTCCTATCGTTTGGAAGAACGGCTGGCCAGTTGCCGGCGACAACTTCAAGGGCGGTAACTTCTGGATTGAGTCGGAGCGCCGTGGTTATGCACTGGAACTCACCGTTGACTTTATACGTATGAAGCAGGAGCGCCAGGGTTGGTTCAACCGCAACCAGATGGAGCAGCCAGTGAAGCCTATCGCCAACCAGACCCTCGCTGAGGTAATCGACACATGGCCAAAGGGCGACATCCCTGCTCGCATCTGCGACTACATGAACCGTCCTCACCAGCGCTGGACTATCACTCCAGTTGACTCTGCCGGCGGTTATCTGAGCAATCCTTATTTTAAGATTACTATCGAAGGAACCGAGCGTGCTCTGGCAGCTACTGCCAATAAGGAAGTAACAACCGTTGCCGCTTACACTGGTGCCGACGAGCAGCTCTGGCGTATTGAGCAGCTGACAGACGGTACATACCGTATCATGCCTAAGGCCATTCCTGGCCAGGAGGGTGTGAACAAGGAATTCTGCCTGTACTCTGCTGGCGACTCAACACCTACACTCGCTAAATACGATTTCAATACAGACAACTGTAAGTGGAATTTCAAAAAGCGCTAAACACAAAAATCCCCTCCTTCGCTTCGATGGAGGGGATTTACTATTTTAGAATTCAAGAATCAGCGACTGACGCGACTTTAGCTCCATATTCTTCGATAAATCATAATAGCGATTAGTCAGGATATCCTTAGCCTTTGATGTCTTCCCGATAACTTCGGCATAACGCTCAACTTCAAGTATAGCTGGCTGCGATGTACCATTCAGGATGGTAAGCGCTGTTTTACCCTGATACTGACGGGCAATCACGTAGATACCATTAAACGGTGTGAACTGAATCTGCTTACCCTTGATAATCACATCGTTACCCTGACGCCAGTGCAGCAGACGAGAGAGCCAGGTAAACATAGCCTGTTCGCTCTGCGTACGACCTTCCTTTGTAAAGCAGTTATGTGTATCGCCGGGGAATCCGCCAGGGAAATCCTTACGTACATTACCATCCGTTTTCTCCTTTGTACCGTTCATCAACACCTCAGTACCATAATACAGCTGAGGAATACGATTTACAGTAAGCAACAATGCCAGCGCCTGCTTCAGGGCGAGGGTATCTTTGCCATTGCCCAGATAGCGGTCGGTATCGTGGTTCTCGATAAAGGCCATCACACTCGATGGGTTTGGATAGAGATAATCGTAAACAAACGAGTTATAGATGCGATTAAATCCCTTCCACCAGCCATCAGTCTCCTCGAATCTGGCCTGAGTCAATTTGTCGAAGAACGAGAAGTCCATCACTGTCTTGAGATAGCTGTTCTTTTCCGAGAGTTTTGAATCCTTCTGCCAAGCAGCGGTGTAGGCCGGTTCGGTCACCCACGTTTCGCCAACGGTATTAAAGTTAGGATACTCCTCGTTGAGTTCCTTCAGCCACTGTGCCATGGCATCGGCATAGGCATAAGGATAGGTATCCATACGAATGCCATCGATACCTACGGTCTCAATCCACCAGATAGAATTCTGGATGAGATAACGCATCAGATGAGGGTTATGCTGGTTGAGATCAGGCATAGAGGGCACAAACCAACCTTCTACGGTCTCTTTCAAATCAATCTCCGAAGCATAGGGATCAACTACTGGGGTGAGTTTATACGATGTTTGAAGATAAGCGCTCTTAGCGGGCGCTGAACCATCGGCATTAGCAGTAAAACCAGTCATCGGATCGCGCCCGCTCTGTTTCTCGTTCAGCCATTCGGGGGTGTTCAACCAGTCTTTGGTTGGCATATCCTTGGTCCAGGGATGCTCAAAACCGCTGTGGTTAAAAATCATATCCATCACAATCTTCAAGCCCTTCTGGTGAGCCTCATCACAAAGACGCTTGTAATCCTCGTTAGAACCGAAGCGAGGGTCCACCTTATAATAATTGGTGGTAGCATAGCCGTGATAGGTTGCGAAATCGTTCTTGGTGTCGGGCGAATCATTCTCGAGTACAGGAGTAAACCAAAGTGCTGTTACACCCAACTCCTTAAAGTAGTCGAGATGTTCGCGGATACCATTCAGGTCGCCACCATGACGCAGACTAGGCTTGGTGCGATCCTCAACATAGTTGAGCATACCCTTAATCTTTGAAGGATGGTTGGCACCTTGTGCAAAACGGTCGGGCATCAACATGTAGAGCACATCGGCATTGGTAAAGCCCATACGCTTATCGCCACTCATCTCACGCTGTTTAAGTTGATACTGCACCTTGGTCTTACCAAAGTTCAACACCATCGTGCCTGACTGTGCATCACGCAGATTCATGTAAACCAACAAGTAGTTGGGCGAATCAAGTCGGACGATACTGTCGATGACTGCACCTGGATAATCGGTTGTTACACTTGCAACATCACGGATACCTTGTCCGTACACCATCAGCTGTACCTGAGGATTCTTCAAGCCTACATACCAGTCGGTGGGTTCGATACGGTCAATCACTTGTTTCTTTGCTGCACTCATCGTTAAAACGTTTGCCATCAGAATGGCGGTTACTAATAAAATCCGTTTCATTTTTGTTCTTAGTTTATTCTCAT
>JAEEGG010019342.1_pt1 | contig 13740 bp, 14 predicted proteins | sample 9134161 | NCBI WGS metagenome assembly JAEEGG01 (sample SAMN16246543, study PRJNA631951) | gut metagenome | biome: gut microbiome; feature: rumen; material: CR-attached | host: Bos | place: Iran: Karaj | collected 2018-10 | reverse complement strand
TAGAGAGCTGCTGTTCATCCGATAAACAGGAAGCATCAAACAATTCTTTTTTTGGTTGTTTGAAGTTTGCGTGGGGACTTGAAGCTGAGATAGTTTCGGGTCCCTCTTTTTTATCGTTTGCGGGCTATCACGTAGATGATTACAGGCGCGCCGATAAGTGGAGTTACAGCATTAAGAGGTATCACCCCACTCTCGCCTGGCAGATAACATATCAGGTTACACACCAGCGCCACTACCGATCCGCAAAGCAGTGTGGCAGGCAGCAGTTGGCGATGGTTATCAGTGGTTAGCAGCAGGCGTGCGATGTGAGGAACTGCCAGTCCGATAAAAGCCACAGGACCGCAGAATGCAGTAGTGATAGCAGTAAGCAGACCAGTTACTATCAACAGCCAGTTGCGCACACGCAGTATGTTCACGCCCAGATTCTCAGCATATCTGTCGCCCAGCATCAGTGCGTTAAGGGGCTTTATCAGCAATAAAGCACCCAATAGTCCAGCCAACGTAACTATCACAAACACAGGCATATTATCCATCGACACACCACCAAACGAACCCATTCCCCATACCATATACGACTTTACGCCCTCATCGGTAGCAAAGAAGTTTAGCAGCGAAATGGCCGAGTTGCTGATGTAGCCTATCATTATACCTATTATTAATAGCATCACGCTGTTGCGCACCAGGGTTGAGAAAAAGAAGATGATGGCCATCACCATCATAGCTCCCACGAATGCCGCCAGGAGTATGGCTGCAAAGCCAGTGATGCTGACAGAGCCAACAGACAGTCCGCCGCCTAGAAACAGCATAACCAGCGCCACCCCCAGTCCGGCACCACTATTTACACCAAACACACTAGGACCAGCCAGCGGATTGCGAAAAGCCGTCTGCAGCATCAGTCCGCTCACAGCCAGAGCCGCACCACACAGCGTGGCCGTAATGGCCTGCGGCAATCGCGACTCTAATACGATGAACTGCCACGAAGCTTTTGCGGTTTGATCGCCCAAAAGTATGCTCACCACATCGCCCGTAGGAATCGAAACCGACCCCAAAAGCAGATTGAGCGCAAACAGCACCAGAACCACCGCTCCCAATCCTATGCAGTACACTGTTCCTCTGTTCATGGCTGCAAAGATAATACTTTCTGTCTAATTATCATACAATAATGTGTAAAATTTAATTTTATTGTGCCAGTCCTCCTACTGCAGGACTGCAGTCCTCTAACTAAAAGACTGGAGTCCTTTAGGTGGAGGACTCCAGTCATTGGTAATAAGTACTGAACCTACTATTAATCTATCCAGTTCAGTTTCTTAATATAAGCATCAAATTTCAGTTCTTCGTGGCCGATTGCCTTTAGTGCAGCCTCAACATCTTTAATATCGCTGGGCGAACAAAGTCGCTCGCCCTTGCGACGCTCGAAGTAGGGATTGCGCCCAAACTTGCCCTGAAGTCGATAGCGAAATGTATCGTACTGACCAGGCAGCATGTATTTCTGCATATTGGTAAATCCCTTGCCATACACCTGAGGCTCATCGCTGCGATAGAACTCGCAATCGCCCGCCGGCTTTGCGAACTTGGGATTCACTATCGTTACACCCCTGTAATCATCAGGCAGAGCCTGCATCGCCAACTGGCGAAGACAGTGATCGGCCAGCTTGCAATCCGACTGTATGCAATGCAGAAAACAGCCAGGAACATCATTGTAATTTATCTTATTCATAATTATAATAGTTTTTTCGTTAAACCTCTCATCCTCTCACTCTATTGGGCTGAAAGCCGCAAAAACACAGGAGGTGCAGAGGCGTGAGAGGTTTCAGCAACCTCTCACTGTACCTCTCACTCAACCTCTCACTTTTTCTCCTCATGCAGCTTTGACAGGCACTACATCGTAGAACTTAACATGCCCTCGCTCAGAGTGACTGAATCCCAGGTCCTTCATCGCATATCCCAGATGAACCTTGGTGCTGATATCCTTCTTTACAGAGGGGAACTCCTTGGTTATCAGCTCCAGCATCTGAGTGCAGTTCATAGCCTGGGGCTTCTCGCCTTCCTTAGGTTTGCGGAAACAGGCCTCAACTATCTCAGCGATGTCCTTCTGGTCGGCATAGTTCAGGTTTATCTCCTGGATACGAGCCACCTGATCATTGTTGAACCAGTAAGGTGCCTTCAGCACATCCACCTCATACACTATCTGAGCGTAAAGCTGCTGATAATCTATCTCACCAGAATTGTCGATATACTGGCCTTCTGGAATCTCGATGCAGATGTATCGACGGCTACCTGTGACGTCCGACAGAGGATGACGATTGTTGGTGGTAGCCACAAACGATGCATATCGAGGACGATCCTGCTGAGTGCAGCCATAGATGGTACGTCCGTTTACCTTACTCTTCGACAGAGTCTGCTTCAGGGCCGCCTGCTGACTGGGACGTATAGCCTCAAGCTCGTCGAGGTTTACTAGCAGATTGTTGGTCAGCGCCATCTCCTTGTCGAACTTGTTGCTGAGATTCAGATGGTCCAGATAGTATTCGCGCAGTTCAGGAGGCAGCAGTCGGGCCAGGAAGGTAGACTTGCCACAACCCTGAGCACCAATTAGCGTAGGCACGCATTCGTTACCATGCAGCATATCCATCTGTCGCCAATGCGCAACGGCCGAGCGGCACCAGATGAAGAGGAAATCCATCTGTTCGCTGCTGATGCCAGGCAGTCGGCTGAACAGCTTTGCCAGATGATTCTGTCCGTCCCACTTGGGCAGACTGTCAAGATACTCCCAGATAGGATTATACATAGGAGTTTCATCAGAGAAAATCACCTCGACGATGTCCGTTTTGGGACTACCCTTGGTGATCTGTTCCTGCTTAGCCTTCTGAACTATGCTGTTCATCGACTCAGGAGTTAGAACTCGCCAAACACGCTGATTATCAGCCTGTTCAGGATTCAGAATTACATACTCTACCTTGCCGTTAAGAACGTTTCGACGGAACTGGTAGTTGTCCTTGAGGAACTGCGCTACAGCGAGACAGCCCTGCTGAGAGCCTCCTAGAGACTCCCCGTTAATTGTCATTTTCTTCATTCTTATAATATAGTTCGTTAATGTAATATCTAGTCGAAGATTCTGTGCACTTTTCATACTCGCGTATGTTTTTCAAGTGTGCGCTTTCTCGATTCGGAGTGCAAAGTTACATAATAAAACTTTGCATTCCAAATATTTTCCCCTAAAAGAACGTTAATTTATGTAATTGTTAAAAACGGATGAGAGGTTATTGAGAGGTTGAGTGAGAGGTTGCCCCAACCTCTCATGCTCCAAATCCCCAGTGTTTATGCGGGTTTCAACCCATTCGAGTGAGAGGTTGAGAGGTTTTGATGAAATTCCTATTTGGGCAATTTTGATTTTCCTTTCTGCATCAGTTTTTCGTCTTTTGCCACTTTACGTTCAACCTTCTTTATATCCTCTGCAGGGGCCAAATTCTCAGGTTTTATACCACGTTGTCCAAGCATACCACGAACGCTACGATTATTCTGCACGTGTTCTGCGGTAATGCTGGTTTCGCCATGAAGATCCTTTTGTTCTACGTTGTAGTTAGTCATTTCTGTAGCCAAATTCTTGGCTGCAATAGTAAGCGTAGGAAGATAATCGGCCAAAGCACCACTTTTTATACCCAGTCGTTTTTTCATCTGGTCTGTAGAGAGTCCTCCAAACAAAGCGCTATCACCTTTTGAACGGATTCTGCCAAACCCTTTATCATCAACCCCTCGCTGGTAGATGTTTCTGCTAAGCTGTTTTTCTGATGCACGCAGACGTTCACGAGTATTTAAACGTGCTATTTGATTTAATCGTTCTTCTATTAACTCTGCCTTACGTGTCTGTATGGCAAAATAGCTTTGAGCAAAAGCAATCTCCTCCTTCTTCGGATCGCCATTTTGGGCAATCAAGTAGCAAGCATATCGAGTAAGCATGAAGTCTTGTACATCACGCTGTGCACCTTTAGCTAAAGCTATCATTTTCGTGACCTCACGAAAATGATCATCCACGCTGACTCCCAAGGTCTTACACGATTCTATAGCTCGGCCAATAGCCACAACAAAATTCTCCCATTTTCTAAATATCCGTATCGTTTATAGTTTTTTAATTTCGATGCAAAGATAATACTTTTCTACCTAATAGTATAATAAACATCCAAAATGTTACATCTGCATAATGTTAAAAATCACTTTTTCTACATAAAACTTGGAAGTTTCAGATTAATTCTCTATCTTTGCCAACGGATAGAGTTTCGGCTCTTTTCCAGGACATATTGAAATACGAAGCGTTATGCTCGACTTGCTGATGGAAATGTGAGAAACTTCTATTAGATGCAAGGACAGTATGAACGGTTCGCGCGTATGGCGTGGACTGGTTACTGCATCTACATCTAAGGGCAATTCTCACAGCCTCCATCAGAAGACGTGGTAATACAGCTCCACGCTTCTAACATTAAAATGCTCTTGTGGTAGCTGGAGGGTGATAGGAGGATAATATGGGTACTTTTCTAATAGTTATCACAATTGTATTCTTTATTATGTTCTTTTTGTCATGGACTCAAAAAGGAAATGACGCAAAAGATGGTTTGTGGAGTGGCGGTTTTTGTGCAATCATTTTACTTGTGGGAGCATTTATGCTTTTATGCACCATTAGCGAATTGAAAAGTTGTTCTTCTCATAGTCCTTCCTCCGAATATTATGATGCACCAAGAAAATAAAAAAGTAATGGAATGGCAATAAAACAATCTGTACGAGACAAATTAATAATACACTCAGCGGGTAAATGTGCAAAGTGTCAAAGGGATTTACTTGTAGAGGGGAAAAAGATATGCAATGTTGGTGAAGTTTGCCATATTATAAGTAAGCAAAAATCAGGTCCAAGATACCAGCAAGGTCTTGAAGATTATGACTGCTACGATAATTTGATTGTTCTTTGTGCTAATTGTCACAAAGAAGTGGACACAAATGTTGAGGAATATACAATTGATAAACTTAAAGAAATAAAATCCTCACATGACAGAGCCAATCCAGAAAAACTAAAAATCAAAAAGAATAAAACGCTAATCTTTTCCAAGAGGGAATCTGGTCAAGAACTGGGTCGTTTAATATGGGGATGCCATTGCTACAGTATCTCATATGAAAGCTTAAAAGGAGAAGGGATAAACATAATCTATGAATTAGATTATTATATTCAAAACATATTGAACCTACAAGAATATATGACTATCAATGACAAGAAAGATACATATAATGACCTGCAAAAATATTTGCATAATTTAAAAAAGTTTGGGTATTCTGTTTATGCAGAAAAAACTACTTGTCTGATTGATGTAATGAAAGTTCTCAAATTAATGATACTAATAGTCAAGACATCATCAACAAAGGACATATGCTTTAAAATCGTTTAGTAAATAGTGTATAAGTTCAATGAAATATAAATAACAGAGCAAGAATCATGAAGAAAATTAAAATTCAAATTGTTACTTTTATAGCTATAGTGACTGGTTATATTGGGCTTGTGTATGCAGGATTTAGCATCTATGATGATAAAATGCACAAAGAATCTATGAGAAAATTATACGAAATAATGGATAATGACAGGTACTTCCATTATGAATCTATGGAAGAAAGAGTCAAAGCTTATGCCAACGAACCTTTATTGGGGAAGTTTGAATTCGTTAATATGGGTGGTTGGTATGAAATTAAAAATTGGCCTTGGGTTATAAGTTATATTGAACGTGGATATAAAGGTGAAATCAAGCACTATACTATGGTCCCTACTGCCGTGACCATTCAATCATGGATGAATTCGGTTGACAAGGACTATATTATTGATTGCTTAAATACGGCTTATAATAATTGTGTTAATGAAAGTGGAGATAGCCCAGTTGCATCTTATAATGAAATGGATGCCATTTGCAAAAAATTTACAGAAAGAGCTAAAAATAGTCTTTATTTTGTCAAATGGAACTATATGCCAAATGAATATTTGAATGAAATAAAATGGATTAAGGTTGGCTTTTCATCAGTCAAGGTAGAAATAAAATGTTCTGGTATTAATGAATTGACAAGAATATATTCTTTTGAAGATACCCGTAATAATTATTTGCTAATAGGGGTACTTGTTATAGCCATTGTCGGTCTATTTGTTATCGGCTCTTCTTACTCTGAATACTATTCAAATCAAAAGAAACTAAAATCGACTTTACACTACAGACTTTTAACAGCATGTAACCCGTCTAATTTTATAAAACCATATAACAAAGAAATAATTGATATAGCAAATTCTATTTATCAGCAAATATTATCAACTTCACCAATAGATCACGTTAAACTAAAGAACTTACGTTCAAAAGCGACAAAAGAACTTGGAATCTCTTTTATTAATACTAAAGAATTAAATGAATACAAACAAAAATGCAACCCAAGTCGTTTTATGAATCCGTACAATCCAAACAAAGTTGACCAATCAAATGAATTTCTTTCGAGACTTTCATCTGATAATCTCACTATAGATGAATTCGAAGAATTAAAGGAAAAAATCGATAAATTGTAAAGTACTTATATAATTAAGAAAATGGGGAAAAAAATATTATCAATATTATTTGCATTATGTGGAAGCGTTTCTTTTGCTCAGAACATAAATCCTGCAGAAATCAGCAAATTCTCTATAGAGGGTTCAAGAAAGCAGGTTAAATTAGCAAAAGAATATTCTGAAAAATACGCTCTTAATTATAGGGGTGAATTAGAGATTGTCACAATTAAAGAATATCCTGGCAAAACAAAGCATGACCTATGGGTAAAAATTCAAAATTGGATTCTTTCTTCATCATCTAATTCTCAATCATCTGTACAATTAATGGATGAAACATTGGGCATTATTATTGAAAGATGTTTTATTCCAGAAATTGCAAAGAGGTCTATGGGAGACAATTCATACAAAGTAAGCATAAGACCAATGTTGAAATTCGAATTTAAAGATGGAAGAATCCGTTTTACATTCTCTCTTCAAAATTACGAAGTTCTTAAAAAAAATGATGATGGAGGATATGGATTATTACTTAGTGGAGGTGTTGTTATAACAGGAAATGGGGTAGCTAAAGACAATATGATTTGGAAATTAACAGAATGCTACCCATTTAAAGAGAATTATAATGAAGAGGTAGAGAATGACATTTTCAGACCTAAGGTCACATCTTCAAGAGCATACATTAACACTATTGCGTGCTACAAAGTTTTGTTAGATCAAATGGATGAAGTTATTAATAAAGTAGATGAAGATAATGATGATTCTAATTGGTAAATATATGAAAAAGAAGATAATGCTATTGATGGCTATTACCTTTTTTATCATACTAGGGTGTGATAAAAAAACAAATAATTTTTATCAAGATTATATTGTGGATCACTATTCTGATACAATATGTGGACAACACATCATAACAACAGTATGTCACAACAAAGATAACACGGCTTTATCCGTTAGTACTATAACATTAGGAATAGTAGATTCTATTGACAATACATCAGATTTAAAGAAATATCTAGAATAAATCTTAAAATGTATAATCAGAGTGGCGGCTTCTCTGATCATCTTGAGAATAGGTAATTAACATTGACTCGTTTAGGGGTTATATAGATTCTGCCAGATTAGGTAGCTTGGCGTAAGTATCATTTATGGTACCCATGAAGTTTGTATTGCTTAGACTATCCAACAAATCTTGTTTGGTGCCGGAACAGACTATTATCGTTGCTTTGTAGTTAGAGCCGAAAGAATAATCATTTATCTCCTCCCCATAATATTTTCGCACCATGCTTCCATTGCGGCAAGTTGGAAAACTTCTATCCTATGTTATCTAACCCCCTCGAATTCGAGGGGGTATTGGGGTGAGCTATTATTTCATATACTCTCGCTTAAACCACATTTTGAAAACAGGGTCTTCGAGATATAATATATATGGTACACAAGTTTGTGGACCACAAAGTTGTGTACCGTTATGTTTTTTTGCTTTTAAGAGCTTTTTTTCCTATACCCCTATTATTTCTTTGGTATCCTAAGATATGACTTCAGGGCTTTTACGTAGGTCTCGAAGGCTTGGTGACCTTTGGGGGTGATGCGGCAGATGGTGCACGGACGCTTGCCCTTAAAGGTCTTTTCTACATCGATGTAACCTGCCTCTGAGAGCTTGTCCACCTGCACACTCAGGTTGCCCGCCGTGGCTCCCGTTTGCTCCTTGATGTATGGGAACTCGGCCTCGTCGGCACTGATGAGCAGCGACATCACGGCCAGTCGCAACTCAGAGTGTAATAGTGGATCTAACGGCTGAAACGGCATAGGCTTACTTCTTGTTTCGGATAATCATCCAGCCTGGGAGCGTCAGGCCGATGAAGGTGAATACTGCCATCATAAGGTTGGGCGTGATGGTGTAGAGAGCGGGTAGGTCAGTTCTGGCGGCTAATGTATCTGTAACGCGAAATGCCTCCCAGAAGAATCCGCCTAAACCGCCAATAATGCCGCACCATACCATCCATTTACTCTTTAGTATGTAGCCATTGATGGTGACAGCCATGCCCATCAGTAGCAGGATGATGCGAACGGGATTGATGCGATTCTGAAAATAAACCTGCATGTTATCTGCCACTTGAGCATCGTAGAACATCAGATTGTTGAACAGGATAGACAGCACGAAAAACGCAACCACAAAGATTCCGAAAGTCTGCCAGGTTTTATCTACCATATTACTAATAAAACTGGCGGGAACCTTGGGTTTGTTTCTCTTAACATGGCGCTCGATGGCCCATATAAATATAGGTATGAGCATGTAAAGCAGATAGAACACCCAGTTGTGGGTGAGCAGGGCGCCAATGCTGACAATGATGGCGACGCCAACGATGCAAAGACCAGAGATGAGTAGCGTCATACCCACATCCTGGGATACCGACTTGCGGCTGCGCTCGATTTGCTCTGTGATAATCTCAAGACTGCGCTCGGCAGTCAAATTCATTGTTTCTTCCATTTCTGTTTGATTTTTAAATGATTAAACTACACAATAAATCCGGATTGCGCTGCAAAGATAAATTAGTTTATAATATAAACCAAATTATTCCATAGAAATCTTTCCTTTGTTAGTCTTATTTAACAAAAGACAGATTATTACAGAATAATTTGGTGGTTTGTGCAACTATTTGTATATTTGCGGCGTCAAAAAGATAAAAAGAAACATTAATCAAATTGTAAACTGATGAAGAAAGCATTAAAGATTGCGCTGTTTAGCGTTTTGGGATTGGTAATCTTGTTTGGAGTAGCCGTGTGGATGGAGTTTGGTCCACTGGTTAAGGGTGCAAATTCGTGCGTGAAACTGGACGACGGGCTGTACTATATGGAGTACAAGGGCGACGACGGGTTTGACGGACTGATGGCACAGGGCGGTATAGCGAAAGCCGACCAATTGGCAGGATATGCCATCGAATTCCTATCGAAGGGCCACTACAAGCCAGAGATAAGCACATCGAAGCAGTCATACGGATGTTCAGCACTTACCGTCAGCACTCCTGATGGCGACATACTGATGGGACGCAATTTCGATTTCCCATCAGCCGTAGGCGTGGTGATGCATTGCATACCTGACAAGGGCTACGAGACAATCACTACATTCAATGTGGAGTTCTATGGATTTGGCGAGGATTTCAAACCAGAAGGATTTAAGAATCAGTATATGGCTCTGACAGGCTTATTTGTAGCTCTCGACGGCATAAATGAGAAGGGACTTGCCATTGCCGACCTGATGGCTGGCGACACTGTAGAAACGCATCAGAACACCAACAAACCCGACCTGACCACAACTGCCGCCATACCATATATGCTGAAGAATGCAGCCAACGTAGACGAGGCGCTGAAACTGCTGGAGGGCATAGACATGCACTCAGACATAGGTTCGGCCCACCACTACGCTATGGCCGATGCAACTGGCAAAAGGGTAGTAGTAGAATATGTAGACAATAAGATGGTGGTGGTAGAATCGCCTGCTGTGGCCAATCACTATCTGTGCCAGCAGAAGCTGAACACAGGTCTTGACGAGGGTGATAATCGCTATGCCAACCTATGTGAACGATTTGCTGAGACCAACGGTGTGATGAACCAGGAACAGCTTACTGACGTTATCGCATCGGTATCACAACCACAGCGGGACGGTTTTCTGGGCACAGCCTGGACGATGGTGATGGACCTGAAACATCCATCAGTTACCTATTATTCGCGCAGGCACTTCGACAAACCATTCACCTTCAAGATGCAAACTGCAAAATAATTATAAAAAAATGAGCATTCATCGCTATGATGAGTGCTTTTTTGTAATTTTGCAAACTAGAAGTGGAATGATAATTAACCTATGGGATTATGGGAAAGCCTGATTTTAGCAAGATTACGGAGTTTTACTTCCGTAGGAAGTGGCCGTTTTGCGCACTTGGCGTGGTGGTGATTGTCGGATTGCTGCTTATGCTGTTTTTCAGCAGGCAGACCATCCAGCAGAGCGCTATGAACGAAGCTACGCTGACACTGGAGAAAATGACGAAATATGCCGACGAGCGAATGATGCACATAGAGGCTGCTGCCGATAGTCTCATACCACAGATTGAATCGCACCTGAGTCAGCCCGACATGATGTTTGACTACAGCCGTGCGCTAGTGTCAAACCACCCAGACATCAAGGGATGCAGCGTAGCATTCGAGCCATACTTCTTTATGGAGACGGGACGCTACTTCTCGCCTTACTCATATAAAAACAATGGTCGTATAGACACAGAGCAGGAGGGTGACGATGAGTATATCTACTTTAAGATGGACTGGTATAAGGTGCCACGCAAACTTGGACGCAAATGCTGGATAGAGCCATTCGAAGAGACTAACACCACGGGCATCATAGTACACGAGGTGATGACATCATACTGTCAGCCCATCAGAGATTCCAACGGAAAAACTGTAGGAGTATTGTCAGTAGATGTACCAATAGAGTGGTTGAGCAGTCAGGTAAAGTCGCAACATCCCATGCCGCAATCTTACTGTATGCTGCTAGGTGTAAAGGGCACATACATAGTACATCCTGACAACACAAAACAACTGCATAAGACCATCTTTGACACAGCTGAAGAACTGGGCGACTCAGCTCTGGCAAAGCTTGGTAAGGAGATGATTGGAGGCGAGACAGGCTATAAGTCGATAACGATAGACGATGAACAGCGCTACATATTCTATATGCCATTCCGCAAAACAGGTTGGAGTATTGCTCTGGTATGTCCTAACGAGGTGATACTAAGCGACTATTACAAGCTGATATACGCATCGATACCATTGTTTATCATTGCTCTGGTATTGATACTATTGCCTGTCTTCTACAGAAAGAAAAAAGATAATTCGTAGATTTTTCTTGATGTAGTGTAGTAAAATGCACTCTTGAAACGTCTAAGAATAAAAACGGATTATTTAAACTATAATAATTAAAAGATGAAAAAACTATTTCTAGCCGTTGCTCTGGCCCTGGTAAGTGTGGCCGGCTCGGCACAAAACTTCAAGCAAAACATGGACACCAGCGTAAAACCTGGTGACGATTTCTGGCAGTATGCCGTAGGTAATTGGCTTAAGAACAACCCTCTGGACAAGCAGCATCCTGACAATGGAGCATTCGTTGACCTGTCAGAGTTGAACAAGGACCGCATCAATGCGCTCATCATGAAGTATGCCGAAAAGAAGGACCTGCCACAAGGTTCTGACGGACAGAAGATTGGTGCGCTCTATCGCCTGTATATGGACACCATAAGCCGCAACAAACTGGGCTACCAGCCCATTCTGCCATATCTGAATAAGGTACGCGAACTGAAGACTCGCGAAGAGGCACTGAAACTGATGTGCGAGTTTGATGCCAAGGGATTCAATACTGCTCCATTTGGTATCAGTCTGTCGCTTAATCCATTCAACTCATCGGAGTATATGATTGCTGGTGGTCATGGTGGTGCATCGCTGGCACAGGAGTATTATACAGAACCCAACGAACAGCAGAAGGCAACTGTCAACGCCATCAAGGCACTGAATAAGGACCTCTTTAAGATGGTAGGTTACAGCGATGAAGAAGCCCAGAAGAAGATGGAAGCCGAATGGGCCATCGAGCATGCCATCGGCGTGAAGACCCTGAATCAGGTAGAAAGCCGTAATCCTATGGCTACCATCCACATCATGCCTTGGGAACAGTTGCTGCAGGACTTTAAGGGCATCGACTGGGCAGGTTACCGCGACGCTATGGGCATGCCAAAGGATATCGACAAGGTGAACATCAGCGAGATTGCTCCTCTGCACGAGGTAGAGAACATCCTGGCCAGCACCAGCCTGGAAGACCTGAAGTCGTATATGGAGTTGCACGTCATCAAGGCCTTTAGCGGATTCCTTTCTGACGAATTCAGCGATCGTCAGTTCGAGGCCAATAAGGTTATTACAGGTGTACAAGAGCAGCAGCCCAGATGGAAGCGCGCTGTTAGCGTAATCGGCGGCAACCTGGGCGAGACCGTAGGCAAACTGTATGCTAAGGAGTACTTCCCTGAGTCGAGCAAACAGCGTGTGATCCGTCTGGTTAAAGACTTGCAGAAGGCATTCGAAGATCGTCTGAAGGAGAACACATGGATGAGTGATTCTACCAAGGCTAAGGCATTGGAGAAACTGCACGCTATGTATATCAACGTGGGTTATCCCGACAAGTGGCAGGACATGGAGAAGTTTGTTGACATTCGTGAAAGCGAGAACCTGGTAGAGAACTATATCCGCATCGTTCAGGAGTCGCGTGCAGCAATGTTCCGCAAGTATTGGCATCAGCCTGTTGACAAGACCCAGATGGCTTGCACACCACAGACTGTTAACGCATTCTACAACCCACTCTTCAACAGCATCAACTTCCCTGCAGCCATCCTGCAGCCGCCATTCTTCGACCCAGAGGCCGACTACGCAGCAAACTATGGTGCTATCGGCGTAGTAATTGGTCACGAGATGAGTCATGGATTCGACGATCAGGGTTGTCAGTTTGACAAGGACGGAAACCTTAAGAACTGGTGGACTGCTGATGATAAGGCAAAATACGACGAGCGCACCAAGGTGCTGGCCGACTGGTTTAGCGAGCAGGAAGTTCTGCCAGGACTGAAGATAAACGGACAGAAGACCCTGGGCGAGAACATCGGCGACAATGGTGGACTGAAGATTGCCTATCGTGCCTTCGAGAATCGTATGAAGCAGGAGCCTCTGAAGAAGGCCGAGGGCTTTACACCAGCTCAGCGCTTCTATCTGGCTTATGCTCGTGTTTGGGCCAGCAATGCCACACCAGAGTATACAGCTATGATTGTGAATAGCGATGTACACTCGCCTAATCGTGCTCGTGTGATGGCCGCTCTGCCTATGATCGATTCATGGTATGATGCATTCAAAATCAAGCCTAACAGCAAGATGTTTATCACTAAAGAAAAGCGTGCAAATATTTGGTAAGAAAACGATTAAAAATCGCATAAAGTCCCCGATTCACAATGCTGAATCGGGGATTTCTATTAGCATAATAGAATCATTTCGTGATAATTGTTTGGATGTATCGACAATTTGTTGTAATTTTGCAGCCAAATATTATTAAATAGGTATAGCATGATACAATCGATGACAGGCTACGGCAAGGCAGTCGTAGCATTTAAGGAGAAGAA
>JAEEGG010019338.1_pt1 | contig 13743 bp, 9 predicted proteins | sample 9134161 | NCBI WGS metagenome assembly JAEEGG01 (sample SAMN16246543, study PRJNA631951) | gut metagenome | biome: gut microbiome; feature: rumen; material: CR-attached | host: Bos | place: Iran: Karaj | collected 2018-10 | reverse complement strand
CGTATCCGCTTATAATGACTTTCATAGTGCCTTGAACATTTTTACGTACTGCTCCACTGCTTTGTCTATGTCTGCAAGGAGGATGTGCTCGTCGTCACGGTGGGCCACCAGTACGGTGCCGGGGCCGCAGATAATCTTATGCCCGAAGCCCGTAAGGTGCGGCGCATCCGTCCCGAACGACGCCGGCGCCGTCTCAAACCCCGGCAACGTCACGTACTCCGCCGGCTTGTCCCCACCACGTGCCGTGACCATCACGTCATCCCCGACCTGATCGGGGATCTTAAACATATAGTCCTGAACTGCCTCATCACTGGCAAAAGTTGTCCTGAAATAGAGCCTGCAACTGAGTTCCGGAGATAGTATATTCTGCGGGTTGTCACTGTGGAGGAGCCCCACATTCCATGTGGTTTCTCCCAGCACCGGATCAACGGGGAACTTCACCGCCTTTAGGGCGTTGTAGAACGCCACAAAACGTTCCACGGCACTTACTCCGTGCTCCGGATAGCCGCTGTGGAACGCTTTTCCGTGGAACACCAGATCATAGCTCTTGGTGCCCTTGGAGGCACTTACCATCTTGTTTTCCGTGGGTTCACCTACTATGAGGAACGGAGCTTTAAAGCCTGTTTTGGAGAAAGCCTTTGCCCCCCAGGAGCCGGTTTCCTCTCCGGCCAGGATAAGAAGGCCGAAACCTGTGCATCCTTCTGCTTCCAGCCTTTTGCAGGCAGTGTACATGGCGAAAATCTGACCCTTGGCGTCACAGCTGCCGCGGCCGCAGACCTTGTCGTCCCAAAACACCGGCGGAATGTACGGCGGAACGGTGTCCATATGCGTGCAGAACACAACGCGCGGGGTTCCCCACTTCAGAAACAGGTTCAGAGTGCCGTCGCCCACTTCCTGGAGATCTTTCTCCGGAGCATCCAGGTGCGCGTGCAGCCACAGGGCCATATCACGCTCCTTGCCTGAAGTGGAATCTATGGAAAGTATGTCTTTGAAAAGAATCATAGCCAACCGTTGTTAAGAAGTACCTGGGCAATCTGGACCGCGTTTGTAGCGGCGCCTTTGCGGATGTTGTCACTGACGCACCAGAGGTTGAGGCCGTTCTCTACGGAGTTGTCCCGGCGGATGCGGCCTACGAAGACATCGTCCTTTTCCCAGGCGTTGACGGGCATGGGGTAGAGGTTGGTGGAGGGATCGTCCTCAATGACTACGCCGGGCATTTCCGCCATGAGACGGCGGGCTTCCGCAAGGTCATAAGGCTTTGAGAACTCGATATTTACGCTCTCTGAGTGGCCGCCCATAACGGGGACGCGGACGGTGGTGGCGGAGACGGCGATGCTGTTGTCCCTGAGGATCTTTCTGGTCTCGTTCACCATCTTGGTCTCTTCCTTTGTGCTGCCGTCCGGGAGGAAGACGTCTATGTGAGGGATCACGTTCATGTCTATCCTGTGGGGGAACTTGGAGCCTGTGCCGCCGGCGCGCTCTGCGTTGAGCTGGTCCAGGCCTTTCTGGCCGGCGCCGGTGACACTCTGGTATGTGCTAACTACGATTCTCTTGATGCCGTAGGCCTTATGCAGCGGGGCCAGGGGCAGCACCATCTGGATGGTGGAACAGTTGGGGTTGGCAATGATGTACTTGTCCTTGGCGAGGACATCGGCGTTGATTTCCGGCACTACCAGCGGCACGGAAGGGTCCATGCGCCACTGGGAGGAGTTGTCCACCACGTAGCAGCCTATTGCCGCAAACTTGGGAGCCAGTTCTGCCGATACCGCTCCGCCGGCGCTGAAGATAGCCAGGGAGGGCTTTTGAGTGATGGCCTCATCGGCGCTCATCACAGTCCATTCACGGCCGTGAAACCATATCTTCTTACCCCAGGAACGCGCGGATGCCACGGGAAGCAGTTCCGTTACCGGAAACTTCCTTTCCTCAAGCACTTGGAGCATCTTTGACCCCACCAGGCCCGTAGCTCCCACTACTGCAACTTTCATAACTGTCTAAATTTTCACAAAGATAGCAAAAAATGGCTATCTTTGCACGATGAACAAACCCAAGGCATACCGCGTTCTCAAGTTCGGAGGGAGTTCCGTGGCAAGCGCTACGGCAATGTCCGGCGTGCTGGACATTGTGGAGCGTGAGGTGGAAAAAGGCACGGTAATCCTTGTGAGTTCTGCCATCAGCGGCTGCACTGACGCCCTTCTGGACGGTGATGCTGCCGCGCTGGAGAGCATAGTGAATCGCCACCACAACATAGTGAGAAGGCTTTTCACCGGAGCCCAGAGGGACGATGTCCTTGAGAAAGTGGACGGCCTGTTCTCCCAGATGTACGCCGCACTGGAGGACGAGAAAGTTACCTTCGGAGAGCTCCTTTCTACCACCATCCTTAATGCCAAGTTGGAAACGGAAGGCTACGCCGTTAAGTGGCTGGACTCCCGCGACCTGGTTGTTAAGGCCGATGAGAAAGAGACCTTCAGGCGCATTGCGGAGGCCGTCAAGGAGTGCCCGGAGACGGAGATCTTCGTGGCGCCCGGATTCATCTGCAGGGAAGCTTCAGGTAAGATTTCCACCCTTGGCCGCGGCGGATCGGATTATTCCGCGGCCCTTTATTCAGCGGCAGTTAAGGCGGAAAGCCTCCAGATCTGGACCGATGTCCCCGGCGTAATGACCGCCAATCCAAAGCAGATTCCTGCGGCCCGTACCATCCCCAGGATGTCTTACAAGGCCGCTTTGGATATGGCCTCACACGGAGCCAAGGTGCTTTATGCGCCCACGGTTGCACCCGCCATGGAGGCCGGAATCGACATAGAAATCCGCAACACTTTTGCCCCCGCCGGTCAGTTCACCGTGATTGGTGCAGAGGCCGATGTTCCAGGCTGGATAGGCATCGCATCGGACGGTGACACCATCCGCATCGTTGGCTCCGGAGCGTCCGTAGAGGACGGAATCCGTACGGCTCAGGGTGCTCTCAAGAGGGCACAGATTGCGGCCGTGCATATACGCGAAGAAGATGGCGGCATTACCCTTACGGTACGTCACGCCGTTTTGGAAAACGCCCTTCAGGCACTGCACAAGGCATTTTTCCAGGTATTGCCCGCAAAGTTGGTTCACCTGTTCGTGGCCGGTGACGGCGCCGTAGCCAGCGCCCTCAGGGAAATGGTAAAAAGGACAGCCGGAAACGTCAAAGAAAGAACCGGAAAGGTTCTGTGGATTGCCGGCCGGGCCAATTCAAAGAAGTACGGAATCCGCTTGGACGGAGAGCCAAGCATCAATGTTGAAGGCGATTTTGTTGACGCCGTCATCAAGAACGCCCCTAAGGGTTCACTGTTCATAGATGCAACCAACAGCCACACGCTTTACAAGAGATACGTGGAACTCTTTGAGGCAGGTATAGGCATAGTTTCATCCAATAGGCGTTCCCTTGCCGTCCCTATAGAAGACTATCACTCCATGCAGGCCGCAGCCCGTGAGAACGGCGTCCCGTTCAGGTATGAAACCACCGTAGGCGCCGCTCTTCCTATGCTTGGCTCAATTGCACAGGGCGCCAATTCGCTTGATAAAGTGGTTTCCATAGAAGCCGTCGTTTCATGCACCATGAACCAGATTTTGGGTGACTACAAGCCGGGAGACAACACGTTTGCATCGCTTCTTCTGCGTGCACAGAAGGCCGGTCTCACGGAGAAGGACCCCCGCAAGGACCTCGGCGGAATGGATGCCCTCCGCAAACTTCTCATCCTGTCCCGCGAGGCAGGAGTAGATCTTGAAGAGGCCGATGTTGAGGTGCTTCCGCTGGTTCCTGAAACACTGCTGGACTGCTCTGTAGAGGCGTTCTACAAAGGCCTTGAGAGTCTTGAGCCTCAGTTTGCGGAACTATATTCAAAAGCCTCTGCCAAGGGCTGCCGGCTCCGTTTCGTAGCCAAGCTGGAAAAAGCCGCCAAGGGTTACAAGGCATCCATCGGCATCCGTGAAGTGGCTCCGGAGCATCCCGCCTTCAACCTCAAGGGCACTGAGAATGCAATCATAGTCTCCAGCGCCCTCCATCCTTATCCTCTGGTAATCCAAGGTCCCGGCGAAGGCGCCCTCGAAGCCGCCTCCAGTATTCTCAACGACATTCTTCGTTAGTCCATCCACCATAATCGCCAAATCGGTGGATAGGGTGACGGAGAGCGACACGTGTTGTTAAAGATTCCGGGTCAAGCCCGGAATGACGAAAAAATGCGTATCTTTGCATGCTATGATTAAAGTGCTGGGAATATTCAGTTTTTTGAGCTTCGGGTGGGCAGATGTGCTGGACATCCTGATGGTGGCGGCCATTGCGTACTTCCTGTTCAGCAGTATCAGGAAGGATTCCACCGTGCTGAATATTGTGCTGGTGCTGGTTATGCTGCTTATCCTGCAGGGCATTGTGTCCGTGCTGGGGATGAGGATGATGACCGTGCTGCTGAACGCCCTGCTGGACGTTGGCGTGCTGGCAATCATCATAATTTTCCAGCCGGAGATACGCCATCTGCTTAACCGCGTGGCCGTGAGTTCCGGCCTTTCAAGGCGTACAGGAGCGTTCTTCAACAGGCTGTTCGGCATTAAGGAAGAGCACATGGGAAGCCGCTCCACGGAGGAGCTTGTGGAGGCCGTGAGGGCTATGTCCGCTGAGAAGACAGGCGCTCTCATCGTTCTAAGGCACAAATCCCCCATGGACGATTACATTGCCACCGGGGACAAGTTCGACGCGGAGATCAACCGCCGTCTCATAACCAACATTTTCTTCAAAAATTCCCCCCTGCACGATGGCGCCATGATCATTGTTGGAGACAAGATAGTTGCAGCGCGCTGCCAGCTTCCAATGACCAACCGCACTGACATTCCCGCTCATTACGGAATGCGCCACAGGGCGGCCATCGGCCTCAGTGAAGATACAGATGCAGATATCCTTGTGGTCTCCGAGGAAACCGGAAACGTTAGCGTTGCAAGGGGCGGAGAAATCCACACCGTCAAGGACATAAAAGAGCTTAGGACGCTGCTCGGAAGCGCCATGGAGGGGCAGAAATGATAGACCGGAGGCTGGAGGCAAAACTTGGATTCGACCGCATCAGAACCGCCATCCAGGCACGCTGCTCCACGGAGTACGCCGCCGGCAGGGTGGAAGAGGAAGAGTTCTGCACCGTGGCCGATGAAATCCACCGCCGCCACCTCCTTGCGGACGAGATGCGCCTCATCCTAATGTTCGAGGAAGGCTTTCCCACCAGCGGCTACATCGACGCTATCCCTTTCCTGGAGCCTATCGGTAAAAACGGATCCATCGACGTCCTTTCCCTGGGGAAGCTCCGTACCATGCTGGAGACACTTACCAAGGCCCTCCGCTTCTTCCATTCCGTAAAAGACGGCATCTACCCCAACCTGCAGCACCTGGCCTCCGGGATAACCGCCCCTGCCGATGTAAAATCGGCCATAGACGGCATCCTGGATAGGAAAGGTGAGATAAAGGACACCGCGTCGGACCAGCTTTATTCCATACGCAAAAGCATCAAGGACAAGGAAGTGGCCATCTCCAAACGGATGAACGCCATCCTCCGCCAGGCCCAGCAGGAAGGCATAGTCGAGGCCGATGCCTCCGTTTCCATCCGCGACGGCAAGATGCTGATCCCGGTGTCATCGGCAAAGAAGCGTCAGTTCCCGGGCGTGGTGTACGATGAATCGGCCACCGGAAAAACCACCTACATAGAACCGGCGGAGATTGTGGCCCTGGAGAACGAGATTGCGGAGCTGTACTTTGCCCAGACCAGGGAAATCGCCCGCATCCTGTACGAGTTCTCCGAGTTCCTGCGGCCCTTTGTGCCTGAGCTTATAGCGGGCGCTACCTTCATGGGAGAGCTGGACTTCAACATGGCCAAGGCGCACGTGGCGCTGGAATACAGGGCGGGAATGCCAATCGTCTCGGAAAACGGGGAACTGGGGCTCAGGAAGGCCCGCCATCCGCTTCTGGAGGCGTCCCTGCGCAAGGAAGGCCGCCAGATGGTCCCGCTCACAATTACGCTTACTCCTGCAAAGCACATCCTCCTCATCTCCGGCCCCAACGCCGGCGGAAAGAGCGTGTGCCTCAAGACCACCGGCCTTCTGCAGTACATGTTCCAGTGGGGCATGCTCATACCCACCTCGGAAACGTCGGAACTGCCTGTGTTTGACCGCATCATGGTCTCCATAGGTGACGATCAGTCCCTGGAGAACGACCTCTCCACCTACAGTTCCTTCCTTGCCGATATGCGGGAAATGTTGGACGTGGCGGGCCCAGGCACCATGGTCCTCATTGACGAATTCGGCTCCGGAACGGAACCTGCGGCCGGCGGCGCCATAGCGGAGGCAATCCTGCACGCGCTGGACACCAAAGGCGCCTACGGGGTAATCACCACGCACTATACCAATCTGAAAGTATATGCATCGGCCCCGGAATCCGGCGTGATTAACGGAGCCATGCAGTTCGATGCCGCCACCGTGCAGCCGCTATTCCGTCTGGAAACCGGACTCCCGGGATCCTCCTTCGCCTTTGAGCTGGCGCGGAAGATGGGCCTGCCGGAGGCAATAGTGCACGATGCCGAGGAGCGCGCCGGAGAAAACTTCGTGGACATGGAGCGCAGTCTCCGGAAGATTGCCCGCAGCCGCCGCGTCCTGGACGAAAAACTCACCCGCATCCGCGCAACTGACAAGACTCTGGAAGGCCTTACAGACAAGTACGAAAAAGAGCTCACGGACCTCCAGGGCAAGCGCAAGGCCATTCTGGACGATGCCCGCAAAGAGGCGGAGAAGATTGTGAAGGATGCCAACCGGCAGGTGGAAAACACCATCCGCACCATTCGCGAGTCCCAGGCGGACAAGGCTCAGACCAAACAGGCCCGCGAGGAGCTTCAAGGCTTCCTGGGCGCCCTTGCCGACGGCCGCCGCACCCGTGACAATTACATAGAAGGCAAGCTCAAGACCGTTCAGCAGCGGAAAGAGAAGGAAGCGGAACGCAAGCGCCGCCGCGGCGAAACCATCTCCCAGGCAGAGCAGAAAGACGCTGAGGAAAAGCGCCTTGCCGCCTTCCGCAGCGCGCCGCTCAAGGTTGGAGAAAAGGTCCGCATCAAGGACAACGGAATGGTAGGAGAGGTGTCAAAGATAAGCACCAAGGCGGTGTCCGTGGTGGTGGGCAATATTACCACAAAACTGCCTCTGGACCGCGTAGAACGCATTACCGCCGGGGAGTACAAGGCCGCAGCGCCCAAACCCAGCGAGCGCCCGCGCCAGGTGTACGACGCCTCAATCACAGAGCGCAAAGCCCGTTTCAAGACAGAAATAGACCTCCGCGGCGAAAGGGTGGCCGACGCCCTTGACGCCGTAATGAAATATATTGACGATGCCATCATGTTGGGCGTCCCTTCGGTGCGAATTTTGCATGGTAAAGGGACGGGAGCGCTTCGCGAGGAAATCCAGAAACTCCTCCGGACCGTACCCGGCGTAGCATCCGCCAGAGATGAAGACGTGCGTCTTGGCGGAAGCGGCGTCACAATAGTAACATTTGACTAAAACCAATGAACCTGCAACCTGATTCTAAGATTGGGATGAAGGGAGAGCAGATGGCCTGCGACTTCCTGGAAACCAGGGGACACCACATACTTGCCCGCAACTGGCGCGGCGGTCACCTGGAAATTGACATAGTTACAGAAGCCCCTGACGGCGTTCACTTCGTTGAGGTGAAGGCCCGCACGGCTCCCGTTCTGGCACCGCTGGACAAGCAGGTGTCCGTAATTAAACGCAAGCGCATCTGCGCCGCTGCGCTCCAGTATCTCCACACCAATTCCATGGATGGCAAGGAGGTGTATTTCGACGTTGTCTCCGTCACGTTCGAGGGCGTACAGACCATGGTCAAATACTACCCCCAGGCCTGGATTCCCATGTTCACCTGAAACCAACCAACTAACCAACATAATTAACATGAACGCCCACAGATATTGCGTCATCATGGCGGACGGAACGGGCTCACCCTATCAGCTCCGTCTCACATATGACCGTTTTCTCAATGTGGTCCCCGCAGAAAATATAATTGTAGTCACCCTGGCCCGTTTTGCAGAGGCAGCCGCGCGTATCCTTCCGGAGCTCCCGCCGGAGAACCTTCTCCAGGAACCCCATGCACGTAAAACTGCCCCCTGCATTGCCTACGCCGCCTATACGCTCCTCACAAGGGATCCGGAGGCAACCATGGTTGCAACGCCGTGGGACCTTGTGATCCGTGACAACGAGCTCTTTGCCCGTACCGTCACGGAGGCCTTCGACTACGTTGAGGCGAACGACGTCCTGATGACTCTTGGAATCGTCCCCAAAACCGCCGAGACCAACTTTGGTTACATCCAGGTGAAGGAAGGCCGCAACGCCCACCTCATGGCCGGGCCGCTTCAGGTGAAAACCTTTACGGAGAAGCCCAGCGCAGAGCTTGCGGAGGTCTTCATCCGTACCGGAGAGTTCTTCTGGAACAGCGGTATATTCGTGTGGAAAGCCTCTACGATTGTCTCCGAGATGGAGAAATACATTCCGGAAGTGACGGAGCTTTTCCGCGGCTGGGAAGAACACATAGGAGAGCACCCCTTCGTGGAAAGGGCATATGCAGAATGTCCAAAGGTGTCTCTTGACTACGGCGTCATGGAGCGTACCTCCCGCGCCTGGCTGTATCCCGCCCGCTTCGGCTGGGCCGATATTGACAGGCTATAGGCCCAGTTCTTTGAGCACGTAGTCCTGTTTTCCCAGATAGCGGACTACCCACAGCACATAGCGTATATCCACGCACACACACATGTTGTAGCCGGGAATTGACTCGTAATTGCTGGCCAGGGATTCTTTGTTTCCGTCAAAGGCAAGGCCTATGAGTTCACCCTTCGCGTTCATCACAGGAGAGCCGGAGTTGCCGCCGGTGATGTCGTTGTCCGTAAGGAAGTTGATGGGGAAATCCGGCGGAGGAAGCACGTCTACGAATTCCTGGGGGAGAGCGAAGTCATAGTTTGCGGGATTGTATTTCTCACGCAGGCCGGCTGCGGTGCTCTGCCAGCTCACGGAAACGGCGTCACGAGGCTTGATGGGAAGCACGCGGCCGTAGGTGATTCGCATGGTGGAGTTGGCGTCCGGGTACTGCACTACGCCGTTGTCTTTGAGGTATTTATACCTTGCACGGGTGTAGTCGCGGCGAAGCTCAGTGAGAGGCGCAACGTGTTTCTCCGCGTTGTTCAGCTTGACTATGGTGAGCTCGTGGGTAAAGCGGTAAAGAGGGTCTTCCTTGATGCCGCCCTGATAATTGTTCACAAGTTCATCGTCCGGAATTTTTCCGAAATTGGCCAGGCAGGAGTTGTCCCAGAGCCAGGCGGCCATGGCGGTGTAATTGTCCCCGAACTTTTCCTGGAGCTCCTTGTGGATGGGCTGGAGCCACACGGGGTCTATGTTGGACATGAATTCCTTCACGGTGAAGGCCAGAAGCTCTTTTTCCACGCGGGGGTCGGTCTCCGCAAGACCTACGGCAAACTGCTTACGCATCTTCTCAAGGTCTTTTTCCGCCACGCCCATACGGGTGAGGGTTCGGCCAATCTGGAGGCCGCGTACCAGCGTTTCACGGTAGTATACCTTCTGTTTTTCAATGTCCGATATGGAGGCGTATTCCTGGTCCAGGCGGTCCAGGACGGCGGCGTTCTCCGGGCTGGAGGCGCGTAGGCCCTTCTCCCATTCCCTGCGGTTTTCCATTACCTTGAAACGGTGCACGCAGGCTTCCTCGCCTTCCTGGTTTTCGGCCACGTTGGAGAGGCTGAAGAAGGTGTCCGTGTACTTCATGCGGATGGCGGGATCGGCGTCCATCCACTTGCGTATTATCTCCATCTGGCCGCGGCGGAGGCGGTTGGTGATGGGGCGCTCAACGTTGATGGTCTGCTCCATTTCCGCGGCGCTGGTGTAGCGTGCGGTACGGCCGGGATAGCCTATAACCATGGCGAAGTCCTTCTCCTTGTAGCCCTTCTGGGATATCTTGAGCCAGCGCTTGGGATGCAGGGGTTCGCCGTTTTCGTCATAGATTCGGTAGATGGCAAAATCGGCCTTGTGCTGCGGCCATTCCCAGTTGTCCTCGTCACCACCAAAAGAGGCTACCTGCACAGGAGGGGCGGCTACCAGGCGGATGTCCGTGTACTTGGTGTAAAGGCACATGTAGTACTTTGTGCCGGACCACATGCCGGAGAGGCCGGCCTCAAGGCCATACAGTTCCTGATACTTATTCTCCATGGCGGCGGTGAGCCTGCGGCTGCCGAAGGGCTTGCCTTCCAGTTTGAGGCTGTCCTTGAGGGCGTTCACCTCGTCGGTCACGTCCAGAACCTTGTTCAGGAAGTAGAACTCCTTACCCTTGATGGGAATCTCCTGACTGCGGTTGAGGGCCCAGAAACCCGTTTCCAGCCAGTTGTGCTCCGGTGTTGACATCTCTGCCACGTCACCGTAGGCGCAGTGGTGGTTGGTAATGAGAAGGCCGTCCTCGGAGATCATGCTGCCGGAGCAGTAGAAGCCAAGGGAGACTATGGCGTCGGAAAGGCCGCCTGCTTCCTCATTATATATCTCTCGCGCGCCCAGTTTGAGGCCGCGGGCCTTCATGTTCTTTGCCAGGGCCTTGTCTATGGCCTGAATGAGCCACATTCCTTCATCGGCCTGGGCAACAGTAACGGCGCCAAGGCACAGGGCCAGGGTAAGGATAAGCTTTTTCATATTATTTCTCTGTGTAGATTTCTTTCAGGAGGTCTCCGGAAGCGAACTGACGGGCCATCTTCTGCACGTCGGCAGGCGTGACGCCCTCAATCGTCTTCTTATAATCATAATTGAAATCACGGCCGTACATGGCGGTGTACACCAGGCGGTCCAGCTGCATGCCCATGCTGCGGGCAACGCGGGCCTCTTCCTCTGTGTGACGCTTCAGGATGTATCGGCCTGCCATTTCCATCTCTACCGGGGTGGGGCCTTCCGCGCACATCCTGTCCATCACGTCCTTTACGTCCTGCAGGAGGATTTCCTCCATTTCCGGACGGGTCTGGAAACTCACCACGCCCTTCCAGGGCTCTGAAGGATCGTCCGGGACCACGCTGGAGAAGCCCACGTGGTATGCGCCGCCGCGTTCTTCGCGGATGAGGTCGTTGTAGCGCGCGCTCAGGATATAGTCAAGGAAATCGGACACCACCAGGTTTCTGGATGTGGTCTTGATGTCCTTGTAGAAGGCGTAGTAAATACTTGTAAGGGGCTCAGACTCACGCGGATGCTCCTCCGCAATGGTCATTTCTCCCTTCACAAGAGGCTTCGGCTTAGCGACCTTTGACATCTTGTACGGATAGTCTCCAGTGAGCGAGGCAACGTATCGGCAAACGTAATCTTCTATTTGGTCTCGGTCTATGTCCGAGCATATGAAGACGGACAGTTTTCCGGGGTCTCCGTATTTGCGCTTGAAGACGTCTTCCACAAGCTTCATGTCCACGGCCTGAACAGCAGCGGAGTCTATGACCTGCATCCAGGGGTGGTTCCCAAAGACCTCGCGGTCGCAGCGCTCGTCAAAGAGGTTGCGGTTGCTCTTCTTCCTGCCGAGGCTCTTGAGCCTGTTTGCCTTGGTAGTTTCCAGCTGCTTGCCAAAGTAGGGTTCGCTAAGGGTAAGGAAAACGGTCTTGAACGCGTTCTCCTCCTTGCCTTTGTTAGCGATAACGGTTATATCGGCCTTGAGGCTGCTGGCAACTACGCTAAATCCGGACAGTTCCGGGAAGTTGCGGAATTCCTGCTTCTCGCATCCGCGGAAGCCCACGTTCTGGGAAATATACCCTGCGGCAATGCGGGACTCCGTCACTTTGCCCTCCTGATAGCTCTTGCGGCCGGTATCGAAGTGCCAGAACATTGCCAGGTGGTCGTTCGTTTCCACCGGCTTTGCCTTCTTGTAGTATACCTTGGCGCCGTTGGAGAGCTTCCACGCCTCGTAATCCTTCTTGCGCGTAACCTTGCGTATAACGCCCGGCGCCGCCGTCACGGACATGTCCGGGGACTTGTATTCAAGGAAGGCAGGGCCGATATCTTCCGCGTCCACCCCGGCCACGATTTCCCTTATCTGTGCCTCCGTGGGGGCGATTCCCGGCTCATCCACCGGATTGTAGCAGGTGGAGTAGATAACCTCGCTGTCGCGGAACATCTTTCCGGGATACGGGACGATATCTTTATAGGTAATCTCATTCATCACCTTGTTTTCTATTTCCTGAAGCTCTACCGGGTGCACCAGGGGATGGTTTTTGAGGAAATGGCCTATGGCTACGTTCACCATCTGCTCATTCTTCACGTCGTCGCGGCTCAGCTCCCTGTCAAGATGGAAGCGCTGTGCGGTTTTGAGTTTTGCCACCTCGAACTCGCGCGGGCTTATTCCGTGGCGGAGGAGCCGCACAATCTCCCTGTAGGTGAACTCAAGGCTCTTTCCAAGCAGCTCCTTGCTGGTTGGCGTTATTGTGAAGAGGGAGACGTAATAGTCCGGTTCGTACTCGCTGGTGACCAGCACGGCGGACTTTGTAGGTGCGTCATCGTCCTTTGTGGCTTGCTTGAGGCGCTCTGAAAGGACGGATGAGACTATGCTTCTGCAGAACCAGTCCTTGATGTACTCTTCACCGCCGCGGGCTTCCGGGCCGGGATATGGCTGCTTGTAGAAGATCTTGAAGACGTTGAAGCGGATGCGGTTGTCCGTCATGTCCTCAAAGACGGGGCCGCCCTGGGGTACGGGCGGATATAATTCTTTTTTGGGAGCGTTGTCCGGCATGGGAATATCGGCAAAGGTCTTGCGGACCTTGGCTTCCATCCAGTCCGGATCAAAATCTCCCACAATTATAATTGCCTGAAGGTCAGGTCTGTACCACTTGTGGTAGAAGTCCAGTATCTCTTCCCTCTTGAAGCCGTTTATTACTTCCAAAGTGCCTATCACGCTGCGCTGGGACTGCTTGGCGCCCTTGTAAACCAGGTCGTTCTGCATGCGGGCCATGCGGGAGCGGGGATCGTCCCTGAGGCGGTACTCCTCGCTTATCACGCCGCGCTCGTCGTCCAGGGCCTGGGGCTCGCAGGAGATGTCGTGGGACCAGTCGTGCAGGATAAGGAGCACGGAGTCCACGAAAGATTCGCGTGCCACGGGAACCGCGGAGATGTTGTAAACGGTCTCATGCCTTGTTGTGAAGGCGTTTACGTTGTAGCCGAAGCGGACGCCGTCCTTTGCCAGGAACTTGAGCATGGAGTTGCCCGGGTAGTGCTTGAGGCCGTTGAACGCCATGTGCTCCAGGAAGTGCGCCAGGCCGTTCTGGTTGTCCTCTTCCTGCAGCGCACCCACGTTGTGCGCGATGAAGAAATCAGCACAGCCTTCCGGGTTCTGGTTATGGGCGACGTAATACGTCATGCCGTTGGCCAGCCTGCCGGTACGGAAGTCCGGGCTGGCGGGAATGGGCTGGGCAAATGCCGGTATGCCAATGGCCAATGCGGCCAGGAAGGGAAGAAGTCTTTTCATGGCGTCAGAAATTGCAGCCTAGGGTTAGCGTAATAGTGTTCCTGGAGGCGCCGTCAAGGAATTCCGGCGCAGAGAGAAGATGCATGGAAGTGAATCCCATCTTCACATATGGGACTATCTTATGGGTAGTGACTGTTGCGGTCAGGGATGCGTCAAAACCGGCACGCGGAGCGGTCTCGAATTCATAGTGCCTGTCCATGTACATG